>Ga0256797_1000166_pt1 | contig 13150 bp, 10 predicted proteins | sample MC6MC0948MT_FD_190196 | JGI IMG/M metagenome (GOLD analysis project Ga0256797, IMG submission 190196) | Metatranscriptome of enriched soil aggregate microbial communities from Iowa State University, Ames, United States - MC6-MC0948-MT... | ecosystem: Environmental > Terrestrial > Soil >...
GCCGTCAGGATCGGGAAAGTCCACGCTGATTCGTACCGTGAACCGTCTGGAGCCGATTCAGAAGGGCGTGATCGAGGTGAACGGCCAGGATATCTATGGCCCTAAGGTGCACCTGGATCAACTGCGCAGCCACATCGGTTTCGTGTTCCAGCAGTTCAACCTGTTCCCGCATCTGTCGGTGGTGGAAAACCTGATGCTGGCGCCGCTGCAACTCAAACGCGCCCGCCGCCCGGAAGCCCGTGAACGCGCGATGCAGTTGTTGGAGCGCGTGGGCTTGTCGCACAAGGCCGAGGCGTATCCGGCGCAGCTGTCAGGCGGCCAGCAACAACGGGTGGCGATCGCCCGCGCCCTGGCGATGAACCCGCCGGTGATGCTGTTCGACGAACCGACCAGCGCGCTGGACCCCGAGATGGTGGGCGAAGTGCTTCAAGTGATGAAGGGCCTGGCAAAGGACGGCATGACGATGGTGTGCGTGACACACGAGATGGGATTTGCTCGTGAAGTCGCGGATCGGGTGTGGTTCATGGACGCGGGGCGGATTGTGGAGACGGGGGCGCCGGAGGCATTTTTTAGTCGGCCGGGGACGGAGAGGGCTCGGAAGTTTTTGGCCGAGATTCGGCATTGAGGTTTTGGTGTTGTTGCCGGCCGCGCGCAGTCTGGGCCACCGCGACGATGGGCGACCTACGAAGATCGCCACTCGCCGCAACCCCCGGTCACTCAGACATCGGATTCTGGAACTGCGAACACTTCACCTGTACGAGTTTCCGGTCCTGCAATCTCAGCGCCGTCAACGCTCCCCCCCACACGCACCCGGTGTCCAGGCAGATCACGTCTGGCCGTTGCAGCAAGCCCAGCGTTGACCAGTGGCCAAACACTGTCGTGATGTCGCGGGTGGCGCGGTTCGGGACGTCGAACCACGGGACCAGGCCTTGCGGCCAGGCGCCTGGGGCGACCTTGGTTGCGAACTCCATGTGGCCGTTCGGCGTGCACAGGCGGATGCGCGTCAGCGCATTGATGATCACCCGCATCCGTTTGCCGCCCTTGTGGTCTTCCTTCCACGTGGCCGGCTCGTTGCCGTACATCTTTTGCAGCGCCTTCTGCCAGTTCGGGCCGCGCAGCGCGTCCTGGACTTCGCCGGCCAGTGACAGCGTCTTGGCGACGTCCCACTTGGCCAGCGTACCGGCGTGTACCAACAGGTGACCTTGCTCGAAATGCGCCAGAGGGCGAAAGCGCAACCAGTTGATCAGGTCGGCCGCGTCCGGCGCGCGAAGAATGTCTTCGAGCGTGTCCGATTTGGACGGCTTGCGCACCCCGGCTGCGGCGGCCAGCAGGTGCAGGTCGTGGTTGCCCAGCACGGTTGTCGCGCGGTCACCCAGGTCGATGATGCGACGCAAGGTTTCCAGCGACTGCGGGCCACGGTTGACCAGGTCCCCGGCGAACCAGAAGCGCGACTTCGGGTCGCCGACCAGATCGGGGTGGGACAGCAAGCGATCCAGCGGCGAGCAGCATCCCTGCACGTCGCCGATCATCCAGATACTGCCGTTCATGCGGGACTTTTGCTCCAAGGCCAACGTTGTTGGACGATACGGGTAATGGTGTGGCGGTATTCCATATAGCTCATGGCGCCCAGCGCCAAGGTCATGGCCCCGATGTTCGGGCCCAGGGCGGTCAGCCAGGGCGGCCACTTACCCAACATGCCGACGTTCAGCGCCAGCTGGTTCAGCATGAAGAAGCCCACGCCCAACAAAATGCCGATGAAGACCTTGGCGCCCACGCCACCACGGCGGGTTTGCATCAGTCCGATGGGCGCGGCAATGGTGATCATCACCAGCAGCGTGAACGGATACGCCAGTTTGCGCCACAGGGCGACAACCTGTCGACCATATTGCAGTTGGTTGTCGCGCAAATACTCCACATAGTCCAGCAGCGTGACGATGGACATGCGTTCCGGGGTCAGCACGCGGGCCAAGAGACGTTCGGCGCTGAGCGTGGTGTCGATGGTGCGCTCGGGCACCTTCACCACCGAGGCGGGCGGGTTCTTGGGCGGGCGGGCGTTGGCCAGCGCTTCGGACGCATCCGCGTCCAGGCGCGTTTCCGAGACGTCCTTCAGCACCAGGTCGCCATGGGCGAAGAGACCCGTGGGCGCCGTGGACAACACCGACAGCGTCAGGTCTTTCTTGAATTCATAGAGCGTGACGCCCGCAACCTGGCCGTCGCCTTTCAGTTCGGCAATATTGATGATGCGCGTGCCGCCGTTGGACGTGGGTTCCTTGAACCAGTAGCCGCTTTTCAGGCGGTCGCCGCCAGCTTTGCCACGGAACATCAGGTTGGCTTCGCCGGTTTTGATCTCGGCCCAAGGCGTGACGTATTCGGACAGTAGCGCCGCTCCGATCATCAGCGGGATGGTGACGACCCACAGCATCCGCAAGAGCCGCATGCCGCTCACGCCCGAGACGCGCAGGATGACAAGTTCGTTACGTTGGGCCAGACCTGCCAGCGCCAGAATGGCGCCGATCAACAGCCCGATGGGCAGCAGGTCGTACAAGCGGGTGGGAATGGCCAGCGCCTGCATGTAGAGCAGGGCCATCATGGAGAACTTGTCGCCCACGTTGTCCAGGTCGTCCACCAGCGCGAAGAACGTGAAAAGGCCTAGCAGGGCCATAAGGACCACTGCACAAGAGCGATAGATCTCGCGGGCCAGGTAGCGACGTGCGGTACGCATGAAAAGGAAGGGGAGCGCTAAACGTGAAAGCTTAACAAATCCCGCCGGGTAGGGTGGAGGCGGCCGGACGGAAATGCCCGGTTTTGCGTGTCAGGGGATGTCAACCATCTGCATCCGGCGGGTCAGCACCCCGACACGGGAGTTCAGGTAGTTGGAATTGCGGTGGCTGTCATAGAAACGCGGGTTGGGCAGCATGGCCGCCAGCCGGGCGGACTGGCTGGCGCTGAGGTTGGCCGCCGAGGTGTTGTAGTAGTGCTTGGCCGCCGCCTGGGCGCCGAACACGCCGACGCCCCATTCCGCCACGTTCAGATACAGCTCCAGTATCCGTTCCTTGGTCATGACGTGTTCGATCATATACGTCAGCACCAGTTCCTGGCCTTTGCGGATGTAGCTGCGTGAACTGGACAGGAACAGGTTCTTCGCCAGCTGCTGCGTAATGGTCGAGCCCCCGCGCATCTTGCTGCGGCCCGCTTCCTCTTGGCGCTGGTTGTATTCCCAAGCCTTGCGGATGGCGTCCCATTCGATGCCGTCGTGCTCGGTGAAGTTGGAATCTTCCGACGCGACGACCGCGCGCTTCAGGTTGCGGCTGATTTTGTCATAGGGCGCCCATTCGTACTGAAGCTGAAAGCCGGGGTTGCCTTCGCGCAAGCGGGACCGCTCTTCGCGCATGATGGCGCTGCTGCCGGGGTCGCGGTAGTTGTACCAGACGACCTGCGCGAACAGCCAGAACTGGTAGAGCAGCACCGCGCACACCAGCGCCATCAGTACGCCGGTGATGGTGCGGAACCAGGATCGGCCCTTGCCGCGCGTCGCCATGCCGCTTAGCGTCCTGCCATGAGCGCCTCGCGCAGCGCCGCCAGCACCGGGGCCGGATCGGGGCGCACGCCGTGCCAGATCAGGAAGCTTTCGGCCGCCTGGCCCACCAGCATGCCCAGGCCGTCGGCGGTCAGCGCGGCGCCGTCGGCTTCAGCTTGCTTCATGAAAGCGGTGGGTTGGGCGCCGTACATCATGTCGTAGGCGGCCGCGCCGTCGGCGTACAAGCCGGCGGGCAGGTCGGGGGCGGCGTCTTGCAGGCCGCTGGCCGTGGCGTTGATGACCAGGTTCCAACCGCCGGGCGTGGCGGCGTCGGTCAGCCCGCCTGCGGTGACTTGCGTCTGCGGCGACACGCCGGTTTCACGCCAGGCATCGGCCAATTCCAGCGCCTTGGCCGCGGTGCGGTTGACGATGTGAATGCGGGCGCAGCCGGCGTCGGCCAGCGGTTGCAACACGCCTCGGGCCGCGCCGCCGGCACCCACCAGCAGCACGGACGCGCCGCTCAGGTGCACGCCCAGGCGCAGCAGGTCAGACACCAGGCCGACGCCGTCGGTATTGCAGCCGTGCCAGGCGCCATCGCGCCACGACAACGTGTTCACGGCGCCCGCCAGCCGCGCGCGGGTGGACAGGCGGCCAGCAGCCAATGCGTAGGCTTCCAGCTTGAACGGCACCGTGACATTCAAGCCCAGCCCGCCGTCGGCCACAAAGGCGGCCACCGCGTCGGCAAAGCCGTCGACCGGCGCCAGCAGGCGCTCATAGCGCAGCGGTTTGCCGGTCTGCTGGGAAAACAGGTCGTGGATCTGAGGCGAGCGGCTGTGCGCAATGGGATTGCCGATGACGGCGTAGCGGGCAAGAGGGGTCGCCTCGGTCATGGGGCTTGTGTTTCCAGGGTGTCGTTAACGAAATGCCACGTGCGGGTGATGACCAGCACGTCCGTATCGCGGGCGATATCGGGGGGGAATGGGGGGAAGGGCGCGGCCAGCTGGACGATGCGGCGGGCGGCCTGGTTCAGCACCGCGTGCGGCGAGGGCTGGTCGATTTCGACGTTGGCGATGCTGCCGTCGGCGCGTACCGACACCGTGATGCGCAGCGACCCGTAAATGCGCCCGCGCGCCTCGTCGGGATAATGCTGCGTGCCAACCGCTTCAATGCGGGTGCGCCAGGCATCCAGATAGGCGGCGTAGCGCGACGCTTCGGCCGACGGGGCCACAAACTGCTTGCGGGGTTCGGCGCTGTATTGCTGCACGCGCGCGGCCAAGGCGGCGACCTGCGCGTTCTGGATGACGCTGGCCTGATCCTGGGCGTCCTGGCCAAGGTCGGCGCCGTCGGGCCAGGGGTTGACGGCCTGGCGCTCGGCGCCGGCTTTCTCGGCAGAACGCAGCTGGGTCATCAGGCGGGCCTGTTCGGCTTCCAGCTGGACTTGGCGGCGCCGCATGGCTTCCAGCACGATGGTCTCGGCCGACGCGCCCGTCTGGGGCAGCGGCGTGGTGGTCATGCCGCGTTCGGCGTTGCCGCCGCCGGTCATCTGATTCTGCGCTTGGGCCCGGGGCGTTTCAGGCGGCGTCTCGCTGCGTGCGTTCAGCAGCACGACTTCCAGGCTGGTGACGGGCGGGCGGGTGAGCGCGGGCGCGCCAAAGCGCCACGCCAGCGCGCCGGCGTGCACCAACAGCGATATTGCGATGCCGATGCGCAGGTAGTGTTGGGCGGGAGCGCCCAGCCACCGCAGGTAACGGCTTAGCGGGGAGGGGGAATCAGGGCGTTGCACCGACGCATTGTAAGGCGAGTCGGCGCTGCCCGGACATGCCGCCCAACGGCTTGTAACAGCTATTGGACGGCGGGCCGTTCGCCGCCCGGGAAGGTCGGCAGAAGGAATCGAGGCCGGGCGCGCCGCAGTACGGAGCGCCCGGCGTGGGCGGGGATCAGGCCTGGGATGAATCAGGCCGTCTTGCGCGGAAAGACCCAGACCTTGCTCGCCGGCAAGGCCAGGCGGCAGGGGCCAGGCTCGCGGCCTTCGGGGCCATAGGCGCGCAGCGCCAGCGTGTTGGCGGGGTCTGCGTCCGGCGTGCGGAACAGGTATTCCCAGCGGTCGCCCAGGTACATGCTGGTCAAGAGCGGCATGTCCAGATGGTTGCCGTCAGGGTCATCCGCCAGGCGCACCTGTTCAACGCGGATCACGGCGGTGCCGTCCTGGCCCTGGGTCACGCCTTCGCCGGCCTTGCCCCACAACGCCCAGCCGCGGCCTTCGATGCGGGCCTGGCCGTCACGCACTTCCGTGACCTTGCCTTCCAGCCGGTTGTTGCTGCCCATGAACTCGGCCGTGAACAGCGTGGACGGCGAGCCATACATTTCCTGCGGCGTGCCTTGCTGTTCGATCTTGCCGTTGTTCAGCAGCAGGATGCGGTCGGAAATGGCCATGGCTTCGCTTTGATCATGCGTCACCATCAGGGCCGACAGCCCCAGGCGGATGATCAGCTCGCGCAGGAACGCGCGCGCTTCTTCGCGCAGCTTGGCGTCCAGGTTGGACAGCGGTTCGTCCAGCAGGATGACGGGCGGGCTATACACCAGCGCCCGGCCGATGGCCACGCGCTGTTGCTGGCCGCCTGACAGCGCGTGCGGATGGCGCTGGCCCAGCTTGCCCAGGCCCAGCTGATCCAGCACGGCTTGCACGCGTTCGCGCACTTCGGCCGACGGCACCTTGCGCAGCTTCAGCGGGTAGGCCACGTTTTCAAACACGGTCTTGTGCGGCCACAACGCGTAAGACTGGAACACCAGCCCCAGGTTGCGTTCTTCGGCCGGAATTTCCTTGCGGGCGCCGCCGTCGTAGACGATGCGGTCGCCAATGGTGATGCGGCCGCGCTTGGGGCCTTCCAGGCCCGCCACAGCGCGCAGCAAGGTCGTCTTGCCGCTGCCCGAGGGGCCAAGCAGCGACACCACTTCGCCCTGGCGCAGTTGCATCGACACGCCCTTGAGCACCGGGTTGTCGCCGTAGTCCAGGTGCAGGTCTTCTACAGAAAGCTCAATCATGAAGTTTGACTCCGAATCGCAGGGCGATGCCCAGGCCGATCACGACCAGAACGATATTGATGAAGGAAAGCGCAGCCACGATGTCGATGGCGCCCGAGGCCCACAGCGACACCAGCATGGAACCGATGGTTTCCGTGCCGGGCGACAGCAGGTAGACGCCGGTGGAATATTCACGCTCGAAGATCAGGAACATCAGCAGCCACGAGCCGATCAGGCCGTACTTGGCCAGCGGCACCGTGACGTGGCGCGTGACCTGGCCCCGGCGCGCGCCCGCGCTGCGGGCGGCTTCTTCCAGTTCAGGTCCCACTTGCAGCAGGGTCGACGAGATCAAGCGCAGGCCATACGCCATCCAGACCACGGTGTAGGCGAGCCACACGCTGAAGATGGTGCTGCGCATGGCGCGCAGCCATTCCACGAAGTTCTCGCGCAGCCATTCGGCGAACGGCAGCGCCGACAGCCAGCCGTTTTCGTCCACGTCCAGGGCGGTGTCCAGCCACATCGGCACAAACAGGAACACCCACAAGAACGCCAGACCGGCCAACAGGCCCGGCACGGCGCGCGGCACCAGCACGCTGTAGTCCATGAAGCGTGTGACGTTGTCGGGCTTGCGATGCATCGCCAGGCCCACGAACATGTAGCACATCACGGCCAGCGCGCCGCCGAACACCCCGATGGCGACCGAGTTCACAATGGCGCGGATCAGGTTGGGTTGGGCGAAGACGGTGTGGAAGGCGTCCAGCGACAGCACGTCAAACAGCGACACGCCCATGCCCCAGTTGGACACGAACGCCCGCAGCAGCACGCCCAGCAGCGGCACCACGATCGTGACCAGCAACCAGAAGGCCACGACGGCGCCCGCCACCCAGCGCCACTTGCCCAGCGGCAGCGGGCGTGCGCGCGAGGCCTTGCCCTTGACGGTGACAAAGCGGTTCGCGGTGCGCATCAGGCGGCGTTGCAGCATGACCAGCGGAATCGTCATGCAGATCAAAATCACAGCCACCGCCGCCATCAGGTGGTACGACGGAATGCCCAGCTTGTTGGTCAGCTTGTACAGGTAGGTGGCCAGCACCAGGTTGCCTTCCGGGTCGCCCAGCACCAGCACCAGGCCGAACACTTCCAGGCCCAGGAAGAACAGCAGCACGGTGGCGTACAGCATGGCCGGGCGCACCATCGGCAGGCTGACGGACACCATCACGCGCAGCGGCGAGGCGCCGGTGACGCGGGCGGCTTCTTCCACGTCGGAACCCATGCTGCGCAGCGCCGACGAGATATACAGGTAAGCGTGCGGCACGTGCGTCAGGCCGGCGATGATGACGATGCTGGTCAGCGAATACACGTTCCAGGGCACGAAGCCCAGGATGTTCTGCGCCCAGATCGAGAAGAAGCCCACGGGGCCTGCGGCCACGACGTAGCCAAAGCCCAGCACCATGGGCGACACAAACACCGGCACCAGGATCAGCGGTTCGATCCAGCGGCGGCCGGGCAGGTCGGTGCGGATCATCAGGAAGGCCAGCATGCCGCCCAGCGGGATGGCGATGATGGCCAGCCCGAAGGCCAGAATGAAGCCGCTTCGCAGCGCCTTGTAGAAATCGGGGTCCGCGAAGATGAAGCGGAACGCGTCCAGGCTGAAGACCTTGGACGGAGCAAAGAAAGGCGCGGAGAGAAAGCTCTGGATGATGATGAACGACAGCGGCACGTAGATGGCCAATGCCGTAATCAACACCACCACGCCGCGCGGCAGGGACTGCCATTTTCTGCGCAATGACTGCATGGGGAAATCCTGTTGTCGAGAATGACGCGATGGTCGCGCCGCCCGGGTGCGGGGGAGCCCGCCCGGGGGGCGGTCAGGCGGACGGCGCCGTGCCGTCCCCTTACGCGTTGTGGCGGTTCAGGGCAGGCGCGCCGCCCTGAACCCGCGCGGCATTACTTGCCCGCTGCGGCGCGCCAGTCCTTGATGAACTGCAAACGCTTGTTCTGTTCCAGGTAGTCCAGCAGCGTTTCGTTGACCGGAATCGGCTTGAGCGAAGCGCCCAGTTTCTTGGTCATGCCGTCCACATCGTTGTCGCCTTCGATGTCGTCACGCACCGAGGCCAGATCGGCCTGGTTGGCCATGATTTCCTGGCCCTTTTGCGACAGCAGGTAATCCATCCACAGCTTGGCGGCGTTGCGGTTCTTGGACTTCTTGCTGATGAACGCCACGCGCGACAACACCAGCGCGTAGTCGGTCGGGTAGGCCACGCCCAGCGACGGGTCCGACTTGGCGCGGGTTTCGGCGTACGAACCCAGGATGTTGTAGCCGATCAGGTTTTCACCCGACGACACACGTTCCATCATGGTGCCGGTGGACGACTGCACGATCAGGCCGCCTTTGGCGATGTCTTTCAGCGTGTCGAAGTACTTGGGGTCGTTGGCCTTGTCCTGCACGGCCAGCATGAAGCCCACGGCCGACTTTTCGATGTCGTAGGTCGTGACCTTGTTCTTGAACTTGTCGGGCTGGCTGGCGATCAGCTTGGCCAGCGCGCCGTGCGTGGTCGGCACTTCGTTGGCGGGGATCAGGCGCTTGTTGTAGATGAAGACGGCCGGCTCGTACGTGGTGCCGTAGGCCGAATCCTTCCAGACGGCCCAAGCGGGCAGCTTGCCGATTTCGGGCGACTTGTATTGCAGCGCGTAGTCGGTGGCCAGCTTCAGCGCCGAGTCCATCGACGAGCTCCAGACGACGTCGCCGCTGCTGCCGCCTGCCGCCTGTTCGCTGATGTAGCGGTTGTAGAGCTCGGTGCTGTTCATGTCGTTGTATTCGACCTTCACGCCCGGGTACAACGCTTCGAAGCCCTTGATGATGGGGCCTGCGGCCTTGGTGTCGGTGGTCGAATAGATGACGACCTTGCCTTCCTTCTTGGCGCCGTCCAGGATCTTTTGGTAGTCGGCTGGATAACCCGCCGGCACGGCCTGTGCGAACGCGCTGCCGGTGGCGATGGCGAATGCTGCGGCGCAGGCGGCCGCCAGTTGGGACTTGGCAAGCATGTGTTTGTCTCCGATTGGAATGGTCTGAAGCGGGATCTGGGTCCAGCCTGCGCCCATCTTAGGAGGCGGCGTCTGTCGTCGTCCTGTCATGGCGATAGGTAGCGGCTAGGGGTAATCCCTGGGCGCACGGCCGCGCCGCCATCGCCTACGGCCGCTTCGGTGTATCCGTCACCAGCCGCACCCAGTTCTGCACAAAGCGCGAATGCCGCCGCTGGTCCAGCCCGACCAACAGAGCGGGGCTTAGCACCACCGGCTGCACAATGCCTTGCGAGCGCGCCAGCACCGATTCGGACGTCCAGCGCCCGGGTGTGTCTTCCATGATGGAACCCAGCGCGGCGTGGCTGGACGCCACCTGCTGGCCGGCGGGCGACAGCAGCCAGTCAATCAGTGCGCGCGCCAGGTCCGGGCTGGGGGCGCGCCGTGAAATCAGCACCGAACGCGCCAGCACCAGCACGTAGTCCTGCGGAAACACCACGCCGATCTTGCTGCCGTCTGCCTGGCGCGACAGCGCGTACGAACCCAGGATGTTGTAGCCCAGGTCCAGCTCATCGTTTTCGATCGCGTCCAGAATCTGCGCGCTGGTGGGCGACAGGCGCACGGCCACTTGCCCCATCGCATTGGCCAGCCCCCAGAAGTTGGATGACACCAGCTCGTCTTGCTCGGCCAGCAAGTAGCCCAGGCTGCTGGCGGCGATGTCGTACGTGCCGACGCGGCCTTGCAGCGTGGCCTGCTCGCGCTCCAGCAAACGCAGGAAGTCTTGCCGGGACCGCGGCACGGTGGCTTCCGTGAAGCGCTTGGGGTTGTAGACGATGACGGCGGGTTCGAACGTGAAGCCGTAGACCTCGTTGCGCCAGACCGCCCACGACGGCAGTTTGGCGGCGTAGGGTGACGCGTAGCTTTGCGCGTACCCGTCGTTGGCCAGCCGGATCTGCAAGTCCGACGCCGAACTCATCAGCACGTCGACATTGGTCAGCCGCCCGTCGATGGTGGCTTCGTACAGATCGCGGCTGCTGATCTCGCGATACACCACCGTCACATCGGGCCGCAAAGATTGAAAGCCCTGAATCAGCGGCGCGACCACGGGCGTGTCAGTGGGGCCGGCGATGACCAGCGTGCGGGACGTCGGTTGCGGTGCGGGATAGCGCGTGACAATTTCGTCCAGCTCTGCTGCCTGCGCATCCTGCGGCCCGGTGATGAGCAGCAGCGCCGCCGTGAACGCCGCACCCAGCCACGTCGCCAGATGGCGTCCTGCGGGCTGTTGTTGCAGCGGCAGGATGACGCGCGCCGACAAGCCGCCGCCCGGGCGGTCATGCAGCCATAGCGACCCGCCATGCGCCGTCGCCACCGAACGTACGATGGCCAGGCCCAGCCCCGATCCGGGCTGAGATTCACCGGCTTTGCCGCGCGTGAAGCGTTGCTGCACGGCTTCCTTCTCATCGTCCGAGATACCCGGCCCGCGATCGGACACCGTCAACGCCACGCGAAAGCCGGCCACGGGCGTAACCTGAATATCCACGGTGCCATCCGGCGCATAGCGCAAGGCGTTGTCCACCAGATTGCGCAGCATCTCGCGCAAGGCGACGCGGTCACCGGCCAGGCGTGCGCGGCGGACCTCGGGCGCAATGTCGATGCGCAGCCGCTCGGCTTCCACCGGGCCAATGCGCCGGCGCGTTTCGTTGATGGTTTCCGCCACCCCGACGGATTCGGGGGGCCCTTTGCCGAGCCGGTGCGTGATGGTGGCGTCCATCAGCAGCTGGTTGATCAGCTGGCTGGCGTGCGTGGCGTTCTGGTGAATGCGGCCGATGCGCTCGCGCAGCCGCTTGGGGTCGGTTTCGTCCAGCGCCACTTCGGCTTGCGCGCGCAGCGACGCGAGCGGTGTGCGGACTTGATGCGTGGCGTCGGCCACCAGCGTGTTCAAGGTATCCATGATGATGGAAAGGCGTTGCATGAAGGCGTTCAGCGCTTCGACCAGGCGGCGCACTTCGCGCGGTACGGGGGTGGTGACGGGCGTCAGGTCTTCAGGCGCGCGGGTGCGCAGCTCGCGCTCCAGCACGGCCAACGGCGCAAACGCCCGCTGCACGCCAAACCACAACAGGCCCAGCGCCACCAGCGACACAACCAGCAGCGGCAACACGCCGCGCCCCAGGATTTCGTCGGCCAGGGCTTCGCGCGATCCCAAGGTTTCTGCGACCCGCACGGTCACCCAGCCGGCATGCTGGCTGGCCGACACCAGCCGCCCCACGGTGGCGACACGCACAGGTTCGTCGTGGTACGTGACATACGCGAAGACTGGGGTGGCGGCTTGCGCCAGCGGCAGGTTGGGGGCCAGGTCGCCATAGCCCGTGATGAGCCGGCCGTTGGAGGTGCGCGCTTCGTAGAACACGCGCTCGCCGCCCGACAACATCGCAAGCGACGACACGGGCGGTTCCACGGTGACGCCTTCGTCATCAATCTGCACGGACCCGGCGATGGTCAGCGCGGATGCGGCAAGCAGCCGGTCAAACGCCTGCTCGGCGGCGCGTTGCGCGTAGTCACGCAGGAAGAACACCAGCCCGATCAGCGCGCAGGCGAGCAGCACCACGCCAAGCGTGAAGACGCGGCGGCGGATCGAGGCGCTTTCAGGAATGCTCATGGCTGCGGGCCTGATAGCCAACGCCGCGCACGGTGACGATGTCGATCGACGCACCTGCTAACTTCTTGCGCAGCCGCGAGATCAACAGTTCCAGCGCATTGAGCGAGCCGTCGTCCAGGTCAAACAGCTGATTCATCAGCCGTTCCTTGGCAACGGTTTGGCCGATGCGGCCCAACAGGATTTCCAGCAAGCGGAATTCGCGCCGTCCCAGCTCCAGCGGTGCCCCTGACAACATAACGCTGCGCCCGGCAAGGTCCAGGCTCAGGTTGCCGTAGGTGGTGGTGCTGCTGGTCTGCCCCGACGGCCGCCGCATCAGGGCGCGCAACCGCGCTTCGAGTTCGCGCAGGTCAAAGGGCTTGACGAGGTAGTCATCCGCACCCATGTCCAGCATGTCGATCTTGTCTTCAATTTCCGCCCGCGCGGTCATGACGAGCACCGGCGCTTCCAACCCGGCCGCGCGCAATTCCCGAATAACGGTGAAGCCGTCTTTGCCAGGCAGATTGATATCCAGGACCAGCGCATCCCAGGTCTCGTCCAACCCCCACCGTAACGCCGCCAGCCCGTCATGCACCCACTGCACGCTGTGGCCAGCGGACCGCAGCTTGCTTTCCACGGCATCGCCGAGATCAAGGTTGTCCTCGACCAGCAAAATGCGCATGTTGTTCCTCCGTGTCGTTTTGGTTTTTTCGAGGAGTGTACGACGGGGGTGGTTTGACGCGGGGTTTGGGTTCTTGAGACGCCCGTGGTGTCGGGGGCCTGGGGTGCGCGGGGCAACGATTGCGGTCCGGAGCCTTCGCTCCGGACTGCCCCGTCGTCATCTTCGTCACCCGCCTTCGGCGGGTTCCTTCAGATTCCCTCGGGCTTATCGACGCCCCGCGCACCCCAGGCCCCCGACACCCCGGGCTCCGGAAGTTGCAATCTGACGTCAGCTGGGGCGA
>Ga0256797_1000170_pt1 | contig 13061 bp, 8 predicted proteins | sample MC6MC0948MT_FD_190196 | JGI IMG/M metagenome (GOLD analysis project Ga0256797, IMG submission 190196) | Metatranscriptome of enriched soil aggregate microbial communities from Iowa State University, Ames, United States - MC6-MC0948-MT... | ecosystem: Environmental > Terrestrial > Soil >...
ACCATCCATATCACGATATCCTAATGCCACAGCTCTATCGTCTTTATTTGCTTTAGCTTTTTTAATAAAAGCATTGATGTCAGGTAATGCCGATTCATCATTGAGCTCTTTATTTTCGTAGAACTTACGGATTTCCTGATACGATGAAGAACTTTTCACCTGAGAAATGCAGATGATATGATGCATCAAAAACAGCAATGATAATATTCTGGATTTGGTCATTAGTAATATTTTGATATGGATGGTATCAAAATTAAGCAAAATGGTCTAAAATAAAGGGGATTTCCTACCATCTTAGAAATATTATTCACAAAACCCAGATAAACATCAGTCAGTCCCTTCTTCACTACAATTTAAGTAAGTCCTAATTTTAAAATTGTGACGTCTTAATTTTAAAACACAGCCACAGTAAGCTTTTTTCATGGCTTTTTTGCCTCTACTTTTGGACTAATAATTATTTCAAATCCGGCCGGGATAAACTAACAAAATATTAGAAAAAATGACAAAATTTATCCCCATATCAATCATGGTGCTTTATACACTTGTTGTAATAAGTTGCACAAGAAGTCTAAACAATCAGGAAGATTTTAATGAAGATTTTAATCAAATTCAACAAGAAAATCTTACCCTACAAGCGAAAGGATCTGACTCTAGCTCTTCAAACAATATTGAGCTGGATCCTGATGTTCCCATCAAAGATACTCATGACTGGAGAATAAAGCCTTAGAAAATAAAAACGTAGAATTTTAACTATTAAATAAAAAAAATGATTCCTCGTACCTCCATATTTTGCGCAAGCGGTCAACCATGTCCAATAGGTGGAATCTGGCAGAGTGTGGGGAATTTTAAAACCACCTATCCTGCAATGAAAGGCTGTAAGATGCCTTACTATTGCGGAAAAAAAATAGAATGGGTTCTCATTCTTGAGTGCTGAAAACTCATCAACAAAAAATGCCAAAGAATACAGCTATGAAAAAACTAATGCCATACATTCCGAAAGTTGTAAGTTACTTTTTTATTCTGCTCTTTTGTTACGCTGCCATCAGCAAAGCACTGGATTTTGAGAACTTTCATGTTCAGATCGGTCAATCTCCTCTTTTAAGTGCATATGCAGGATTTGTTTCATATTTTGTAATTATATTGGAACTGCTGATCGTTGTATTACTAACAATTCCCAAAACAAATTTGCTAGGATTATATGCTTCTACATCATTGATGACTGCCTTTACAATATATATCTATCTGATTTTAAATTATAGTGATTTTGTGCCTTGCTCGTGTGGGGGAATTTTGGAGAAGCTAGGTTGGACGGAGCACCTAATTTTTAATATTTTATGCATTATCCTTGGAATATTAGTAATTGTATTGCAAGAAAATCTTTTTCTGCGACCTTTTAAAAGAACATTATTCATGTTGACTTTCAGCAATGTACTTAGCGCAAGTTTAATAGTATCTTTGTTTCTGTCATCTGAATATATCATAAAAAAAGAAAATAACTTCACAAGAAGATTTCTCTTACATCCAATTGTTGATGAAAAAGTTTTTGATTTGGGGCTTAACTCATATTATTTTGCTGGATCAGAGTCCAACAAGCTTTTCTTAGGAAATTTAACTACTCCTCTGCTTTGCACTATAATCGATAAATCGACGGGTTTAACAACTGAGTTAAAATTTAGCCTCGATAAAAAAGATTTTGATTTCAAAAATCTTCAGTTAAAAATAGATCAAGATCATGCCTTTTTCTACGATGGAAGCATACCCATTATCTACAAAGCCACTTTACGACAAACGTTAGCACGAACAATAAGTTATCAGGACGCATATTTCAATCAACTTTCTGTTATTGATAGCAGTAATTTTGGCTTGCGGACACAAATCCGACAAAGTCAGGAATATGAACTGGCTAACCTTGATCTAAATAGAAAAAATAAAATTTTAATAAAACCGGATCTGCTTGAAAAGCAAATCGATGGCGTCTTTGATGTTGATGGACAGTTGATAAAGAACTCTTACAATAACTCCTTCGCTTACGTCTATACCTATAGAAATCAGTTTTTAATAATGGACAGTACTTTTGAGCCTTACAAGAAAGGCAAAACGATTGATACTACCAGAGTTACAAAACTAAATATCAGCAAGCTCAGTGACGGACGCCATAAAATTACCAGTCCTGCAATTCGTACCAACAGAGCTACTGCGTTTCATCGAAATATACTATTTGTGGAATCTGCACTTCGTGGTAAAGGAGAATCTTTAACAGCTTGGAATAACTCATATGTAATTGATCTCTACCGTAGTGATAAAAATGAATATACCGGAAGCTTTTACATTCCGAAAAGAAAAGGTGAGCCCATGCGACAGATCATTGCTGATGACAATTATTTATTCATTTTATCAGACAATTATTTGATACGATACAAATTCACTGAACAAATAAAGAAAATCTATAGATCAGGGGAAGCTGAAAACCTGTAACAGAGTAAGCAAAACCAATAAAAATTTTTTAAAATGAAAAAGTTTCTTTTTCCTGTAGCTGTCATTCTTATGGGCACAGGAGCGGCTTTTGCAACCAACCATGCAGAAGTTAACGGTAAAAAAGCATCAGTAGATGCTTACAGAATTGACAATGTAACAGGTGAGTGCGTAGATGCTGAGCAGCAATGTTCAGATTTTGCAGGTCCACCTTGTGTATGGACTGGAGATAATACTTCTCACCTTGTCGAAAAGATCTCTGACAATCCGACTATGTGCGGGAATGAGCTTTTCAGAATTCAATAAATTATAAAAGAGGACGCCTAATCAGCGTCCTTTTTCATTTGTTGGTCGATCCAAGGAATATTTTTTTCGTCTTTAAGGAAATAATCCCACCAGTCGATCATTCTTTTATGCAAATCTTTATTCTCTTCACTTGAAAACTCCGGATAGTGACCCTGATTCGGATAAAATATTCCAATGACATCTTTTTTGTTACGCTTTAAAGCGATGTAAAATTCCATACTCTGTTCCCAAACGATGTTTTCATCTTTCTTTCCTGCCCAAAGCAAAATGGGTGCAGATACATTTTCAGCGTAATGAATAGGATTGTTTCTAAAATACCTTTCTTTATCTTCTGCGAATGACTTGTTGAATTTATACTGCCCCACTTCAAATTGATAATAATATGGCGAATGAAAATTATTATTGTAAGAAAAATAAGATCTAATAATATCCGAATTGCCAGATCCTGAAAAAAATGCCGTAAAACGGTCAGAGTGCGTGGCGATAAAATTTGTTTCATATCCGCCATGAGAATGTCCTGTAAGTCCTACTTTACTTAAAGCAATAAATTCTTTGCTTCTTAAAACATTTAAAGAAGAATGCACACAATCAAGAGCAGATAGTCCACTCCCTTTTTTTCCAATAATTATATCCGGCAAATAGACAAAGTAGCCTTTTTTTAACATTGCTCTTATATCTACTTCCAGTGGCAACTCATAAGATGAGCTCTGATATCTGTTTCTTAAATAATTTTGCTCTTCATATATTCTCACAATCATAGGATATTTTTCTTTAGGATTAAAATTTTCCGGATAGTACAGTATTGACCTCAATACCCTACCCTCAGAATTTTTATATTCTAATATCTCCTGTTTAAGAGATGCAGCTGAATTATCCATTTTATTCGGAGGAATAATTTCAGAAGGTGATGATTTTCCAGAGCTTTTAACCCAAGCAGACATGGGTCTATTATAGTTTTCCCGAAGAAACCACCCAATTCCTGTTTCAGATGAGCATTTCAATTCATCGATGTAGTCTGATGTAGGTGATATAAAATTTGTCAGCTTTCCCTCATTAAACCATTTATAAGATGTTTCAATGGTTTTAGGATCAGTTACTTTTAACAGTAATTTTTTACTTTCCGCTTCTAAAATAAATAAACTCATAAATGAAGAACCCATATTAAGATACCTTCTTTCGGTAATTCGAACATCTTTTCCATCTAAATCAGAATCTGACCTTAGCTCATCTTTCTTGATATCATACACGAAAAAACCAGTTTTCCCTTCGAAGTAGATCACATCTGAAATACGGCTGAATATTGGCTGAACAAAATCTTGTGTAAACTCTCTCTTTTGACCATTGCTTACATTGATCAAAAGCCATTTGCCACTATTGTTTTTATAAAGAAGTGAATTACCTTTTGATGGCATGAAAACTTTTGCTGAAAAAATACTGTCTAAAAATTTATACTCTCCCGTACGTAAATCATGTAAATACAGTTCTAATGTTGTAAATCCATGAGTATAATTATTTCCTTTGCCTCTTTTCCTAGCCAAAAGATATCTTTTATTTCCCGTGGGATAAAAAGTATCAAATCTATCTGAATGTATTTTTTTTATTTGATTATGCCTCGGATCAAATACCATATATTGACTTTGAGGGCTAAATCCCAATTCAGTGTCAATAAGATTCCCGTCATTTCCGTACCAAATTTCAACTTTCTTATCTTTTTGACTTTTGCTATTCAGACTGACGAGCAACCCTTCTCCACCTGCCATTTCAGAAAGACCAATCATTTGATCTTTTGTTATTTTCTCAATCTGTGGGCGGTATAAAACATCCGATAACCTATTTATTAAAACTAACGATTCTTTAGTCTCCCCCATCTCTATAACTTCTTCTATTACTGAAAGCCAAGTTTTCGAAAAACTGACCTCAATTCTTTTGATGAGGTTTTGTGTTCTGTAAACAGTCACAGGTTTTGTAGAGGAAACATCTACTACTTCATATTGATCATCCTTTTTTTTAACAATGCAAAAATATCCCTTCTCACCTGTGACAGAAAGTTTTTCTACTCCTAAAATACCATATAGAAAATTTCCATTTTGGTTATATGCTGAAAGTTTTTTGCTTGTATTAAGAATTATAAATGTTTTTTTTTCAGAGATCTCCGTCACCGACTTCACGTTCTCGAATTTTTTATTAATTGTAGTTTTAAGATCAATATATTCAGCTTTTCCATTACCAAAAGCTACAACTGAATGTTCACTGGGAAAGAAAATTCCTGAACGAAGACCGATAATTTCTTTGATGACCTTTCCCGGTTTCGATGCGTTTACAATCATTACTGTATCGCTATTAAGGTTATGTCTTTTTGCCACTGCAGCGTAGTTTCCTTTAGGTGATACTGCTACGATATCTAATCTGAACTGTTTTCCCATTTCTGCTTCAAGACTATCCGAAAACTGCTTTAATGAAGCTTTTAATGGATAAGATCCGCAGAGAAAAAATAACGAAAATATCAATTGCGCAACATTCTTATTGATATTGACGCAAAATGTTTTGGGAGATCTCATCAGTAACCTGTATTTTGAGGATTCAACTTTGGATTCAGCTGCAGCTCCTGCTGTGGAATTGGCCACAATTGATGATACGCTGTCCAGTCAGGTTTTAATGCCTGAAGAATATTTAGTTTTCCAAACCTTTTTAATGCCATAAAACGATATCCCATCTCGGTAAAATATTCTCTTCTGCTTTCGAGAAGAATTTCATCCAACAATTGAGCCTGTGTTATTGAAGTACTAAGAGCAGGAACTCCCGCTCTTAAACGAATAGCATCTACATACGGTAGTGCCTCCGTTATTTTATTCTGTCTCACAAGGGCTTCTGCAAGAAGAAAATATACCTCTTCTAATCTGAATACAATAGAATATTCTGTAGTGTTATTACTTCTTACTTTGTATTTTTCAGCTCTATACCACGTGTTAGATCCAACTGTAACGGAAGCCATATACTTGGTTTTACGCTGATCTAGAGAACTAAATTTGTTGATGAGATCCTGAGTGAGCGCATAACTGGCTGGAGCGACGCCTAGAAAATAATATATTGATGCTTCCCTCGTGGCATCACCTGCATTTCTGGGTTTGAGTTGCCAAAGTATATGTTTTCCTGATTTAACAAATACTTTATTGATATCCGTTTCAAATACATATAATGGACTCTGCACTATTGATCTAAGTACAGTCTCTGCCATTGCAAATTTACCTTGGGTCATATATACTTTTGCTAATAGTGCTTCAACTGTTTTTCGGTTGACAAAGATCCTTTCAGCATTGGAGTAGTCATCCTTTAGTAATCCTGCGGCTTCCTGCAAGTCAATGGCGAGCCTTTCCAAAACCTCTGTTGCTTCCGTACGCTCTATTATCTGATTGATATAATAGTTTGTTGTTACCGGATATGGAATATCTCCATATACTTGCTGTAGATAAAAGAGATGTAAAGATCTTAGAAAAAGAGCTTCTCCTTTTATTCTATTTCTTTCAGCTACTGGAATTTTAACAGCGTCTTCAATTCCCTCTAATACTGCATTGGCGTAAAAGACTTGTTGATAACTACCTGTCCAAGCTGTTCCCACCATTACATTATTAGCCAAATGTGTAGATTTGTAAAGATCATAAGTGCTATTTATTGAACTTATGGCATAAGAATCTAGGTCATCTGCGTATACTCCCAACAGCATTCCCGATCTATCACCAGCCAAAAGAGAGTTATCTCTAGTTCCTGCATAGACTCCTGCGAGAGCTGCATTTGAAGTCTGGACATCCTCAAATACTTTACTATGGTCTATTAAATTTTCAGGTGTTTCTACCTCTAAGATCTTTTCGCAGGAAACTGCAGTCCACGTAAAAACGATCGCTGCTCCCCATATTTTTATTATATTAAGTTTCATTTTGTAAGTGTTTAAATATTATTATTTTTCATCTTTCTTTGCAAGATTTTATTTTTACCCATTCTTAAGATTGGATAACTACAAAGTCAGCTGCAATCCAAATGAATATGTTTTCAATGGAGGCAGGAAGCCAATTACAGAAGATTCAGGATCAAGTCCAAAGTAATTGGTCATCGTCAATAAATTCTGTCCCTGTGCATAAATTTTAACATTTCTGAACATATTGCTTTTCAACGGAATAGTATATGAAAGCTGGATATTCTTTAATCTGATAAATGAGGCATCTGATACAGAAGCTGTGGAATTCTGAAATAGATTATGTGAAGTACTGCTTAATGTTGTGTACGGCATGTAGACACCTTGAGGATTAGAAGAGGACCAGACATTCAGAACTTCTATCGGCTGGTTATTCATGCTTCCGGGAATCGTCATAATATTGTTATAATTTCTACCTTGCTGTTTTACAAACTGGAATAAGAATGAAAAATTCCACTGTCCTACATCAAAACTGTTATTCCACCCTCCAAAATACTGAACGCTCAAATCCTTTACAATTCTATTGTCATCAGGTGAAGAAATTTTGCCGTCACCGTTAAAATCAGTAAAAACATAAGCTCCCGTTTGGGTATCAATCCCTGTAAGTTCATATAGTTTTACAATCGATGTAGATTGACCGATCATATATTGATTCGAATAGGTAGAGCCTTCAAGCCCTGGGAATGAAATTAATCTGTTTTTAGGAAAAGTAATATTAATACCTGTTTCCCATTTAAATTTCCCCGAAAACGGTCTTGCAGTCAATTCAAACTCCCACCCTCTGTTTTCAACCTCAGCATTAAGATTTGCCAGAACAGATGAAAATCCTGTCGTTGCCGGTAGCTGATAACCAATAAGCTGATTTGAAGAACGGTTTCTATACCAGGCTGCTGTCAGATTTAATCTATTTTTAAAGAATCCCATTTCAAGTGCTGCTTCCAGCTTAGTCGTTTTCTCCCAGCTATAATCCGGATTGTAGAGTCTCGGAGGGATCAACCCTGTAACATTGTTATAGCTATGATTCGCAGATATTGCATAAGAATCTATGTACTGATAATCTCCGATGTTATCACTTCCTGCAGTTCCCAAACTTCCTCTCAGTTTTCCAAAACTTAACCAATCCAGTTTTTCAAACAGTTTTTCCTTATCGAAAAGCCACGCAGCACCTACAGCACCAAAATTCGCAAATTTATTGTTCGGTCCGAAACGACTTGAGCCGTCCCTCCTACCCGTGATATTCAGAATATATTTCCTCTTAAACTGATAGTTCAATCTGCCAAAAACAGCTGCATATCTGTACTCTTTGGTAAGCTGATCAGAAACTGTTTTAGTTTTTGCGGCTCCTATATTGGAGAGAAAAAGGTTGCTTTCAAAACCTATCCCTACCATTGAGCCCTGTTCGGATGTATCACTCTGAAAAGTTCCTCCAACCAACGCATCAATTTTATGATCGTTCCTTTGCCATAAATAACTGATTTGTGGTTCTATAATGATAGAAGTTCTATCCTGACTGTTTTGATAAGCAACAGATGTCGCAGAAGTCTGCCCGTTGGCGAACGCAGGATTATACATTGTGTTGGGCTGGAGTGACAATTCATCAAAAGTCTGGTAATTAAGACCTCCGTTCAGTTTCAAATAAAGATCAGGAATAAGCTCATATTGAACATTTATACTTGTCAGGAACTGTCTGTTTTCGTTTGTATAAGTGGAATTATATGCAGCCAGGGGATTTGCCCAGGTATTATTTTGCCAATTAATGCTACCGTCTGCATTATACAGAGCCGGGGCATTCGGCGCCATTAAATAGGATTGCCTAGTATTATCCGACCTTGGTACATTATTTCTTTGGATTGAGAAATTATTTGAGACATTTAACTGGAATTTTTTGTTCACAGATCGATGAGAAAACTGCAAGAGCAATCCTGTTGTCTTATATCTGAAATCTTCTCCAAATACGGTTGTCTGACGGTTATGATTGATACTAACAAGAAAACTGGTCGTTTCACTTCCCCCTGTAAGTGAAAGCTGGCTGATATTGTTGGTAGCAGTGTTGCCTATCAATACTTTTTCCCAGTCTGTCATTCTGTTGGTTTCCCACTGTCCGTTCAGATCATACGCAGTGGCAGGAATTACCGTAATATTATTGTTCGTAAAAGCCTGACGTCTCATTCCGAGATATTGCTCGGTATTCATCATTTTCAGATTTGACATAATCTGACTTATTCCGTAGGAAGAATTAAATGTCACTCCCAGTTTTCCAGACCTTCCTTTTTTTGTTGTCACGAGCACTACTCCATTGGCTCCTCTAGAACCATAGATCGCTGTAGCATCTGCATCTTTTAATATTTCTATCTTCTCAATATCGTTGGGATTTATAGAATTTAAAGGATTAATACTTCTTGACGGAAGAATCACCTGTGAATAGAGAGAGGTCATTTCAGAACCGAATGGCACTCCATCTATCACGTATAGAGGTTGATTTCCGTCAACTTCAGAATTACTTTTGTTACGAAGCGAGTTCCTCCCTCTGATCTGAATATCAAATCCACCTCCAGGAACTCCTGAATTTTGACTTATAGAAACCCCTGCCATTCTTCCCTGTGCAGCAGACAATACATTTGTTACGGGTTGATTTTCAATTTCCTTAGCAGATATACTTGCAATACTTCCCGTTCTTTCTTTATCACGCACTTTATAGTATCCTGCACTTACAACCACTTCTTCAATTCCCTGCACTTTATCAAAATGAGACTGATCTAAATCATCTAAGCTCTCTAAACTCACAGAAAAATCCAGATCTACCACAACTCTATTTCCAAGTACTATTTTCCGTTTACCAAATTCGGGGTGTCTAAAAACAATTACAGGATGAATTCCTGAAACTTCTAATCTATAAATACCTGCAGCATTGGTCACTGCGGTCTGATTGCTATTTTCCTGCGAAACACTAACACCGGAAAGAACCTTTCCCCCTGCTTTTACGGTTCCCGTCACTGTAACGGTTTGGGTCTGAGCCTTAACATTACCACAAACAGTGGTCAACATAAAGACAAAGCCAATGCTTCCTATGTTATAATAGGATTTTTTCATAGTTTTGTATGGGTTTTTAATTAAACTCCTTGATAAACTTTTAGCTCTTTCCTCTTGTTTTAGTCGACTTTTAGGAAAGGGCTTCTTTGTTATAAGGATGATTTTTATTTCATTTCTTCTGTTTATGTAAATATCTCGTGTTGTTTTGACTTTCAAAATGCCCTTCAGCAAACTGCATAAGATATGTAACCAGCAACCAAAAGGCAGTGAAAGTCTTAAGTAATATGAATGAAAATTGTTTCCAAGTAAGCTTTATAAAGCCGCAATAGGTTGTACACCCTATTGTATCATACGTTTCTAAATGAGAAAACATTTTACTAAAAATTAAAACAGCTCTAACCATCTGACCACTGCAGACCTTTTTTTATTTTTTTGTATTAAATTCCCTTCGTGCTGAAAAATTATTTGGAAAATTAAAAGAAAGCCTGTACTTTTAAGGTGTGAGTTTAAAGCGTAGTCTGACTTTCCTTTTACTATTAAAGGAATTTTGGAGTGTGGCGGTTATTAGTGAGGCTATACCTCATCTTCCTGCTTTATTGCGGGCAGTTTTGGTATAAAGCTATAAGTTTTTTTATCTGCAATGCCAACGGACTATTCCGGTGGGCAAATAAGCAGCATGGTTGAAAATGTCGTCCTCATAAAATATTGTTTAATATGTGAACGATGTTAAGAAATGAGAAGATTTCATGCAAAAATAGCATGGAGCGGTCTCACACTTTAGAACCATGGGCGACCAAACCCAACTTTAAAATCAATGACTTAAAAGCTACTATCTAAAGCTTACGTGAGAACCGCCCACATGCCGTATACAAAAGTAAGAAACTTTTTGACATGGAGCGATTTCACGATTCTCTCGATAGTAAAATTGGTCGTTTTGGTTCGAGATACATCGTTTCATTTGACCTCATAGAGGCTTATGATTCATTCGCTTATACAAAAGTAATAAATATTTTATTAACACCCAACATATTGGGTTATTTTTTTTCACGATATATGGAACAAATAATTTCTTTTGAAACTACCAAATTCGATTTGGATTTTATAAATCATGTAAGGCAGATACGAATATCAAAGAAAATTAGTAAAGATCAATTAAGTCTTTCAATGGGTTTAGCAAAGAGTTTTGTTAGTAATGTTGAATCATTAACACAGAGACATAAGTATTCGACACGTCACATTGCTTTACTCGCGAAAGCTTTTGAGTTTAGTAACATATCGGAATTAATGATATTTCCAACCCCCTCGTATGATAAGATTAAAGTTACTGTGAAGCAAACGTATAATGAAAGCGGTACAAAAGTTATAAATAGTAAAGTTCTTCGAATTGAATCTTTAATCTAAAAACACAAACTGTAGTGCAGAATATTTGGCTATATATTATTTAATAATTGCAGGATGTAAATAAACGTGTGTGGACAGAGTTTGAATCCCTCCAACTCCACTTTTTAAACTAAAGAGAATTTGTAACTTATTTATTTCTAAATAATTACATTTTCTCTTTTTTGTTTTTGTGTCCGAAATTGTTCCCAATTTCTATAAGCTTTCTAATTTTATTATCTAAAGAACGGATACATTATTAATATTCTACAAATATAGTAAATACCTTTTTTCTAGATAAATTCTTTGAATAAAAACCTCAACTAATTGATTAACACCAAAGCTCTTAAATCGATAATAATTATTGTAATTGATAGTACCTTAGCAAGTAGTACAACTATTATCTTCTTTAATTTAGTTTTAAAATAAATGTAAAATACTGGAACCCGTAAATGAAATAGTAACTAATCACTTATTTTTAAAAACTGTCTAATTGTTTCATATAAACCTTCAATATGCTATAATAATTCAGTATTTTTGATAACAAACCTAATGAAACACAATATTAAGAATGATTAATCAGTTAAAGTTTGATGAATTTTTAAGGTCAGTAGCAATAAGTAAAGATAATTCGTATTCTATGCTTTTCGGAGCTGGCTGTTCGATAAGTTCAGATATCCAATCAGCAAATAATTGTGTTTGGGAATGGAAAAAAATGATTTACAAAACGAATAATCCAAATACTCAGGATTGGATTGATAATTATATAAATCCAAAAGTACAAGATTCTATTCAAAATTGGCTGGATAGCCAAGGAGTATATATTGATAAGGGGTCTTCTGAAGAATATTCTTTTTATGCTAAAAAATGTTTTCCAATTGATGAGAACAGAAGACAGTACTTCCAAAAGATTTGTTCCAACAAAACACCGTCAATTGGTTATAGAACAATTCCATTACTCGTTAGATATGGAATGTTAGACTCTATTTGGACAACAAATTTTGATGATTTAATTATTTCTGCTTGTATTGGAGGGGGTGTTACTGGTGTTGATATCTCATTGAATACAGTGAACAGGATAAACCAAAGGACTCAAAGTAGAAACGAATTACCAATAATAAAGCTCCACGGTGACTTTAAATATGGTGATTTAAAAAATACCTCTCAGGAACTGCAAACTCAAGATGAAATTTTAAGAAAGAAGTTAATTGAGTACCTAAAAGATAAACATCTAATTGTTCTTGGATATAGTGGTAGAGATAAATCTTTAATGGATGCTCTAAAGGATTCATATTTAGAAAAAGGAGCTGGAATTCTTTTCTGGTGTGGATATGGGGATAAAGTAAATAATAATGTGTCCGAATTATTCACCCATATTCAGGACAGTGGTAGAACAGCTTTTTATATTAATATTGAGGGACAAGGATTTGATATAGTGATGCTCAATATTACAAAATTAATTGTTGAGGACAATAATCAATTAAAATCAGAATTAGAGGTTTTAAAAAAGGTAACTGAAATAGATACTAACACTTCTTTTAATCTTCAACCTGATAGAGTTAACAAGGTCCTTAAAAGCAATTTATTTCCAATTGAATTCCCAAAAGAAGTTCTCATTGCTGACATAGATTTAGGAAGTAAACCATGGAACAAAATAAAGGAAAAAACCTTCTTAGCAAATTCAGTTGTTGCAGTTCCATACGGTAAGCATCTTTGGGCATTTGGTAAAATAGAAGATATTAAAAGTACATTTTCAGACTACTCTTTGAAAGAATTAAATAGAAAACCATTAACAGAAATAAAAATCTATAATAATAGCATCAATCATTTAATGCTATGCACATTATGTAAAATATTCAGTGTCAAGTGCAATATTGAAACGAACTACAAAAATAAATTATGGGATAGG
>Ga0256797_1000173_pt1 | contig 12943 bp, 7 predicted proteins | sample MC6MC0948MT_FD_190196 | JGI IMG/M metagenome (GOLD analysis project Ga0256797, IMG submission 190196) | Metatranscriptome of enriched soil aggregate microbial communities from Iowa State University, Ames, United States - MC6-MC0948-MT... | ecosystem: Environmental > Terrestrial > Soil >...
CCGGCTCATAAAGTGATCACCTGTTCGGCTACACTACCATCATGGCTGGCATAAATACCGCGGCAAGCAGGGTCTTTGCTCAGTTGAGCAATCCAGGCTAAAGATCTTTTGGCTTTCTTTTTACTGGTAGTTAAGCCCGGCAGGATCTGCTCTTTCCAGGACCTTTCGCTATAGGCGACATCGGCACACAGCAGGATAAACTGAGCTCCGGAACTCACTATTAATGAAGTTAAGCCGGCGGTATGTCCCGGAGTGGAGATGAGTTGCACGGAGCCGTCATCGAACAAGTCAAAGGAAAGCTTTTCAGGGCCGAGGTTTGATGACTCAAATGAAAAACAATCCAGGTTTATGCCCGACCACATCGAGGACGAATACACAATGGGATTGCGCCGGGCAGTTTTAAGTTCTATATCGCTTACCAGGATCTTTTTTGCACCCGACAGCGTTTTCAAACCGCTTACATGATCGGCATGCAGGTGGGTAAGGATCAGGTAATCTATATCTGAGGGTTTATAGCCCAGCCGGTCCAGCTGCTCTACAGCTGCCTTCCCCTCCGGTAGCTGTACTTTTGACAGCATACTTTGCATGACACCCAATGCTTTTACCGGCGACGTGCGCACCAAAGGGTTCCAGCCGGTATCCACCAGGATAAGTCCTTTGGGATGTTCAATCAGGTAGCAGGTCAGGGGTAATGAAATCCTATGCTTTGCGCTTCTGAACAGGCCGGAAAAAGCAAAGGGATTCAACCCGCCTTCGCGATAAGCCAATGCCTCATCTACCTTTGCGGAACCGCAATGCAAAATATGGACTTTGATCTGCTGGTTGGCGTTCATATATTTTTAATCTAGCTCAGGTATTTACCCACGATCGGCATTCTGCGGCCTAAGCCAAATGATTTTGGTGAAACCCGGATGATAGGACAAAACTGGTTCCGCTTATATTCATTCCGGTTGATCATACCGATCACGCGCCTTACCAATGCAGCTTCAAAACCGGCTTCTATCAGGTCTTGCGGGCTCTTTCTCAGTTCCACATATTGATAGATGATCGCATCGAGGATATCATATTCCGGGAGGCTGTCACTATCTTTCTGATCGGGCCTTAACTCTGCGGAAGGCGGTTTGGTAAGAATATTTTCGGGTATGATCTCCCCGTTCCTGTTGATATAACGGCATAAGGCAAATACCTGCATTTTATAAACATCGCCTAATACGGAAAGACCACCTGCCATATCGCCATACAAGGTACCATAACCTGTGGCCAGTTCACTTTTATTGGAGGTGTTCAACAGAATGTAATTGAATTTATTGGCAATGGCCATTACCAGGTTGCCCCTGGTGCGCGATTGGATATTCTCTTCCGCAACACTAAAGGGAAGGCCTTCAAATAAGGGTTGCAGACTGGTTTCAAAAGCATCATAAATAGGTTTTATCGGAATGATATCATACCGGTTCTTCAGGTTTTCCGATAGCTTAACCGCATCATCAACCGAGTGGCCCGTAGAAAACTGGGAAGGCATAAGTATTGCATGCACATTACCGGGGCCTAAAGCTTCGCAAGCCAAAGCGAGCGTAAGCGCACTATCTATGCCGCCGGAGCTGGCCACGATTGCCTTACGGAAGCCCATTTTTGTAAAATATTCCCGGATGCCCATCACCAATGCCTTATGGATCCGGTCAATGTTGAGTTCGGGATCGAAAATCGCCGGGGAAAAGGGAATGAGGGGAACTTCCTCTGCCGGTACTTTTATCGCTTCATGCCAGTTCCCGTTTTCGAATTCAAAGCCTGTCAATTCTTCTTCAAAATATTTGCCTTCATATACAATATTACCTGCGGCATCGGCAACTAATGAACCGCCATCGAATACGATTTCCGTCTGCGAGCCTACGGTATTACAGTATAACATAGGTAACTGGTACTGCTGGCAATTGCGGCTTACCACCCAGTACCGGTCTTCGGCATGGGTATAGTCAAATGGGGAAGCACTTAAATTGATCATCAGGTCCGGGGCCTGTTCGCTCAGTCTTTCCATAGGAGAAAAACGATAGAGCGGATTTTCTTCCATATCCCAAATGTCTTCACAAACGGTTACGGCCAGCCTTAAGCCTTTATAGACTATCACATTCCAGTCGAATGCCGGCTCAAAATAGCGGTATTCATCGAAGATATCATAGTTGGGCAATAAGGTTTTATGGATGACCTGTACAATTTTTTTATCCGCCAGGAAGTAGGCGCTGTTAAAGAGGTTTTTGCCCAACAGATCCGCATTACGGCTGGGCGCACCAACCAGAACAGCAATGCCATCAGCTTCTTGTGCGATCTCCTGAATGCTCTTCAGGCATTCTTCAATAAAATCTTCAAACTCCAGGAAGTCGCGGGGTGGATAACCACAGACCGCTAGCTCCGGGAAAACGACCAGGTCGCCTCCCTGCTGTTTTGCGGACTTTACCGCCGCAATAATTTTATTTTTATTGTGTTCGAAGTCGCCTATAATGTAATTCTGCTGTGCCAGGAAGATTTTCATTGTCACCAGGTTGATTTAAAATATTGTTTTTACTTTTGATAAAAGAACATATAGCCTACAATAATCGCGGCAATAACACAAACCGCATCGGCTAACAATCCGAGGTATAATGCGTTACGGGTGTTTTTTACGTTCACACTACCGAAATAGACCGCCAGCACATAAAAAGTAGTTTCTGTTGAGCCCTGGAGAATTGCTGCTATTTTTCCTACGAAAGAATTTACCCCATGTTCTTTCAACACATCTACCATTAATCCCCTGGCCCCGCTGCCACTCAAAGGTTTCATCAAAGCGACAGGTAGCGCGGGAACAAACTCTGTATTAAGTCCCATTGCAGCTACACCTGCCTCGATTCCTTTCAGTATAAAATCCAGGCAACCGGAAGTACGGAACACGCTGATCGCGGCTAACATAGCTACCAGGAAAGGAATGATCTTGATCGCGGTACCAAAACCGTCTTTTGCACCTTCTACAAAGTTATCATAAACATTGATCTTCTTTACGAGACCTGCTGTTATAAAACCTACAAAAATCAGGATAATAATAGTGGCGCCTATCGCCCCAATATACTGGTTCATTACTTCCGGGGAGAACATACTCAACCATTTCCAGAGGCCGTAAATTGCTGCGCCAAAACCCAGGGTAAAGATAATCACCGGGAGCTTCAGCAGGTTGATCTTTTGATTGATGCCCACGATGACCATACCGGCAATAATGCCTATATAAGTAATAATGAGTAATGGGAGAAAAATATCGGCACCATTAAAGTTAGCAATTCCCTGCTCTGCAGCCATGGTCTGCCGGATGGCAATGATCGATGTGGGAATGATGGAAAGCCCTACAGTATTCAGCACAAGGAACATGATCTGGGCATCGGTTGCTGTATCCTTTTTTGGATTTAAACTTTGTAAATCTTCCATTGCTTTAAGCCCAAGGGGCGTAGCGGCATTGTCAAGGCCCAGCATATTAGCCGAAAAATTCATAGCAATACTGCCGTGTGCGGGGTGATGCTCGGGCACATTTTTGAACAAGGTCTTGAACAATGGTTTTACCAGGCGGGTAAATGCCTGGATGAGGCCGGCCTTCTCGCCTACCCGCATAATGCCCAGCCAAAGGGTCATCATCGCGGTAAGCCCTATAGATATTTTAAAACCCGTTTCCGCGCTGTCGAAAAGCGCCGTCATCATATTGGTAAAGATATCGAGCTGCCCTAAAAAGGTCATCTTATACAAGGCCACCAAAAAGCCAATCAGGAAAAAGGCAATCCAGATATAATTCAATGCCATAAAGTCAATTTATAGCACGAATGTACGTTTTTTTGGATCAGGAAAAGCGAAGCTTATCCGGCCGATATTATGGTAAAAGCAAGCCGGAATATCTATACATTATGGTGCTAAACCTTTGCGGGAAAAATTTATATACTTATAAATATGCCGGAAACTTTACTTACTGGCCGTACTTATAGGCAGTAGGCAGGATGCCTGCAGCTTTCTTAAACCAATTGCAAAAATAAGCGGCATCTTTAAAACCCAGTTCCATACTTATCTCATTAACATTCAGATCAGTGGTGCATAACATTTTTTTTGCCTCTTTAAGTAAGCGGTCTTTTTGTAGTAAGGGAACAGATTGCCCGGAAGCTTTTTTAACATGCTCCTGGAGCGTCCTGGGACTTACTTGCAATAATTTGGCATAATCTTCTGTACTCAACCTTTCTTTAAAATGCTTTTCTACCAGCTTGACCAGGCGGTAGACCATAGGATCATAATTCCCGGACAAAACCGGCGTTTCTAATTGCCGGGTAGCAATTTTAGTAATAAAGGCGCCGATCAACTGTAGCATATAAGCAGATTGACCTTTATTATCCAGCAGCTCCCCGATAATCAGGTTGTACTGTTTTATGTCAGCCGTTTCCAGGTTGATGATCCGGGAATGGCTGAACAGGCTGGTGAAATCAATATCCGGATTGACCAGCTGCAGTTTCTGCAGGAACTGGTCCTTGTACACTATCGCGAAACCTTCAGAGTCCATAGAACGCTCTACCCAATGGAGGTCATGTGCCGCTATCAGGTGGATCGCACCGCTTTCTATAGGATAGTCTCTGAAGTTGATATTGTGAGTGCCTCCGCCTTTGAGAAACACCATGATCTCGTTGTAATTATGGGCATGAAAGCTGTCAAAGGGATAACTTCCAGGATTATCCAGGCGCACAAAACTCGCCAGCTTGTTCCTGGCATCTTCTTCTGAATACTGGTAAGTGGGATATTTGACCGTCATGATAACTTATCTCTTACACAACGAAACGCATTGAGGTAAAATACGGTAAGCCGCGGGCTTTTAAAAAGGTCTTATTTATTGATTAAATATTGTATTCCACTTTTACTTTCTCGATCCTTAATTTATCGACAGAAAGAATGGTAAAGTCATACAATTCATAGCTTACCTGCTCATTTACGGTAGGGAATTTACCGGCAATTTCCAGTACCAGGCCGGCGATGGAATCGCTATCACCACGGACTTCAGAGAAGGTAGCCAAAGGAATATTCATAATACGGCACATATCATTGATCAGCATCCGGCCTTCAAAAATATAGGCCTGATCGTTTATTTTCCTGAAATTATGCTCGTCTTCATCAAACTCGTCTTTAATATCCCCTACAATCTCTTCCATAATGTCTTCAAGCGTTACGATGCCTGATGTGCCGCCAAATTCGTCTACCACTATGGCGAAATGTACCCTGTTATCCCTGAAATCGTTCAGCAGGTCATCGATCAGCTTATGCTGGTGGACATAATAAGCGGGTCGGATCAGGGTATGCCAGTCAAACTGCTCGATGTCCATAAAAGGTAAAAAATCGCGGGCATGGACCATCCCTAAAATTTCATCTATATTATTGCGGTAAACCGGTAATCGGGAATAACCTGCTTCCAGTATCCGTTCTTTTACTTTCTTAGCGTCCCAGCTTTCCCGGATCGCGTTTACATCGAGCCTCGGTTGCATGATCTGCTTCACACTGATGCTCCCAAATTTCAATACGCCTTTAAAAATGTCCACCTCTTCTTTTGAAGCCGCATGGCCCAGGCTGGCTTCTATAACGCTTTCCAGTTCTTTCAGGTTGTCTATTTCCAGTAATTTTTTATTTCTTTTCTGATCTTTATACTCATCTGAGTCGACCAGCATTTGACCAAAGCCTTTAAATGACAGGTAGAGGAAATTGACCGCCGGTGCGGTGAATGAGGTCATGCGGATATTGTTATGCTTAGAGTAGACCTTAGGCAGGATCTCTACAAAGAGTAATAGTATCAACAGGCAGATGAAAACGGCTATGCCCATAATCAGCACGATACTTACATCTGTAAACGGGTCGATCAATGCGGCGAGATGGGTCGTCAGCAGGATGACCAGGATGGAAAGAGCATATTTGGCTACACTTAGGGTAGATAAAAGCAATTCCGGCTCTTCCAGCAGTGCGATGATCATCCTGGAATTCGCGTCTTCTTTTGTCTTGAGGTAATTAATATCTTTTACTTTGAGGCTAAAAAAGCCCAGTTCCGCACCTGCCGCAATGGAGGCCAGGAATAATATAAGCAGCGTAAGTATTACTAAAGTAGTAATCGTTGTCGGGGAAGCCATCAAAAAGTGTGCAGATAAAATCGTCATAATAATAATTTGCTTTTCTAATACACCAAAGTCATCCGGATCTCAAAACTAAGATAAACCCGGGAGATGCAAAAGAAAAGTATATTGCAGGAACAGCTACGCTTCCCTAAACCTTTATTTACTGTTCACCATAGGATTTAGAAAGGCAATATATCATCTAAATCCGGGTCATTATCACTATTCAAATAGCTGCTGTTATTGTCTGAATCCTGTTTACCGCTCCCGTGCTGCCCTTCACTATCCTTCCTTTTATCCAGCATAACCAGGTTCTCGGCAATTATTTCTGTTTGAAACCTTTTATTTTTGTCTTTATCTTCCCAGCTTCTTGTCCTCAGGCGGCCTTCAATGTATACCAGGCTTCCTTTGTGCAGGTATTTACCGGCCAGCTCTGCCAGTCCTCTCCAAAGTACTATCGTATGCCATTCTGTTTCAGAAACTACATTTCCGTTCTTTTCCTTCCTCATCTCCGTAGTCGCCAATGGAAATTTTGCTACCGGGATATCACCTTCAATGTATTGCAGGTCCGGATCTTTCCCGAGATTACCAATTAGCACTACTTTGTTAACTCCTCTCATAGATCAAAAATTTTTTCGGTTACCAAATAATAAACAAGGCTATAAATCAATACTAAAAATAAGGCATTTCTTCCAAAAAAGAAATTATTGTTTTAGGGAATGGGTAATTTTTTACATTAATTTTTTTTACCCACGCTCCATCAGTAAACCCGGATGCAGGTTTTTTCTTTAGCTTAATTATAGAAAATCTGCTTGCTATAAGTTGGTGGGTAAGCCGTTGCCTGGCGGTAAAAATATCCGGCTTTACTTCCTTTATCAACGATTGATCCAGGAAATCTATAACATCCGCATTTTCTGATTCTACCAGGAAAAATTCATAAAGATCATGCCATACATCTCCCGAAGGCCGCTGCTGCAGGTAGAGCTCATCATTTACTTCCAGGATGTAGTAATTGAAATACCGGTGTTTTACCGCTATCTTTTTTGTCTTTACAGGGAACGCATAAACATTGTCTTGCCGGAACGCGGTACAACCTGAAGACAAGAAGCATTCCTCACATTTTGCCTGCTTGGGTGTACATACAGAGGCGCCCAGATCCATGATCGCCTGGTTAAAGGCCGCGGGTTGCCGCCCATCAAATACAGAAGAAACCAACTCGTTAAATTTCTTCTTCCCCGTCGTTGTATCAATAGGCTCCGGCACCGCAAAATAGCGGGCTATAACCCGGTACACATTACCATCAATAACAGGAACCGCAATACCAAAGGCAAAAGAAGCAATCGCTGCAGCTGTATAGGGACCTATACCCTTCAATTTTATGATTTGCGCGTATTGATCCGGGAATTTACCGCCATACTCAGCAACGACCTGGCGGGCAGTTGCCAACAAGTTCCGGCAACGGGAATAATAGCCCAGGCCCTGCCAGAGTTTAAAAACTTCCTGATCGGGGGCCGCAGCCAGCGCTTCTATAGTTGGATAGGTGGCAATAAAACGCTCGTAATAAGGCAATCCCTGTTCTGCACGGGTCTGTTGCAGGATAATCTCAGAAAGCCAAATTTTATAAGGATCTTTTTCTCCTTTCCAGGGCAATACCCGGTTGTTTTCCAAATGATGCCAGGAGAGCAATTGCTTCGCAAAAAAATTGTTGGTCATAATTGTGGTACAAAAATAAAAGCTGTCGCCCATTCAGACGACAGCTTTTACAATCAATTAGCAGAAATCTTATTTAAGGATCTCCAGTTTTTTATTCACCATACCTTTATTGGTTTGTATTTTGATATGATAAATGCCTGCTGCCAGGTCTTTATTTAATACGATACGATGTTTGTTACTGTGCTTGTTAAATACATTTTGGTTAAGCACTTCCTGGCCAACAACGTTAAACATTTTCAGGCTGTTGATTGTTATACCGGCACCTGTTTCTAAGAACACTACATTGTTATAAGTAGGATTAGGGTATATTTTGATCTGGGCCTCGTTATCAACATTATTTACACCAACACCACCGATAATAGTCACCATGATGCTGTCTACAACCTCACCACAAGTACTGTTGGAGATTAACTTAAGCCAATAGTTGCCATTAGCCGTGTATTGATGTTGTGTCGTAGGTACTGTTGTAGTATCTCTCGGGCTGCCATCACCATAATCCCAGATATATTCTACAATATGCATCGGATTTTCTGCAGTAAAGACAAAGTTTGAACCGGTTTGAGCGGTAACCAGGATACCATCTAATTCCGGCATCTGGCCGCTCACGATCAATTCTACGGTGTCTATAGTCACACAGGCATCCGGACTGGTTACATAAACAATATAAATACCGGACGCAGTCGCTTCAATTGTTCTTGTAGTCTGACCATTATTCCAGTAATAGCCACCGCCATTCAGTCCTCCAGGACCTGCATCCAGGATTTTGACACCTCCACCACATAAAGTTTCTGTGTCGCCTAAGTCTACAATAGGCTTAGACCTTATACTTGCATTGATGGTGTCATAGCCCACACAGCCGAAGCTGTTAGTTACTGCAACGTGGTAGACACCGGTCTGCCCAATGGCTCTTGAGCTTGATGTGGTACCATTATCCCAAAGGTAAGTAGCATTATTAGGCTGAGGACCGGCTTCCAGGTTGAAGGTTGCCGCAACAGCGATACAGGTATCAAAATCAGCACCGATGTTTACTTCCGGAACCGGGTTGATGGTAGCGACAACCGGTACACGTGCTGCTTCACAGATGGAAGAGGCGCGGTAGTGAACACTTCCGTTAAATGCCCGGCCTGGGTTAGTTCCACCAAAAGAAGAACAAAGGCCTGTTCCTACGATAATATCCAGGTCTGCATTGGAATATAATGTTGGCGTGGGCATATTAGTGTAAGCGGCATCGTATTCAATATAGATACCCGTTAACACATTTGGTGCGATGGTAATCGTTGTAGGAATAGGAATATTGAACTGAGCACCTGTGGTGGTCGTCGGAATAACCGCCGTTGTGTGCAGGGTCCAGGCCGATGCATTCGTTTCATTACCTACGAAGGTACCGGTACGGGTATACACTTTAACTGTAACGTTGCTACCACCACTATTTGCTTTGGCTTTGAAGCTATCAATAACCAGGGGTACATTCGGATCAATATCAAACATAACACCACCCGAACAGCCGTTTCCTCCGGCATTGGTTGTGGATAAAGTTGCTGCTGCAACTCCGCCACTTGCCGCTTCTGTTACATAATAGGTTGTGGTGGTACTGATCGTTGGTGTAGTAAATGTAGGACCGGTAGCTAAAGGTATACCTCCGGTTGCATTTGCGTACCAGCGAATGGTATTCGTAGCTACTGCTGCAGTAGCAGATAATTGGACGGTACCCGGACCACACCTGGAAGCACCGGTACCAGTAGGTTGAACCGGAGTATTAACGATCACCGTATCTGGTGCAGAGGTTGCTACTACTGTGCTGTTACACTTAACCTGTAACCTGTAGTGAGTTGTCGTAGTCAGAGTGGCAATAGCCAAAGTCGCATTAGTTGCACCGGCAATGTCCGTCCAGACAGCTCCTGTAGGTGAACTTTGCCATTGGAAGGTCTGGCCAATCGCTGGTTGGACCACCGTATTAATTGTCAGGTTGGTACTTCCCGTAACGCAAAGGGTGCTTGGTGTAGCAGTGGCTACGATGTTTGCAGGCGGTGTTACGGCAGTACATTGCGGCATCGGGTTAACCAGGATGCTATAATCTTCTGTTTCGCCATAGCTTTCATTAGAACAAGGGTTAAATGTTGTAGAACCTTCTACTACCCGCACCCTGAACCTGGTTACGCCTAACAATGCTGTCGCCGGAACGGTTACCGTTCCGTTATAGGTACCGCCACCAGTGATTGTACCAGGAGATGCTGCACAAAGTTCGGTAACCGGATCGAATACCCCATCATGGTTCCAGTCGGCCCAGATCTTCACGCCACCGCTATATTGGGTTACATTGACCGCAACATTAAAAGTAGTGCCCTGTATAGCAGTTATCTGCATAGAGGTATAGTTGGAATAGCCCAATGCTCCGCTGGCACAACCAGTATTGTTGTTGGTTACGTTTACTAAAGCTCCTGTGGTAGCAAAACTATTCAGGGTAGCTCCGTTAGAGCAGCCGTAAGTATAGGTCGGGATACAATAGCAGCTGATAAATGATTTGATCGTGATGTATTTTACATTGGTGTAAACCGGTGTGCCACCGCTACATATCGAACGTAAGCGATAATAGGTTGCGGTAGTGATACCGGCAGCAATGGTGGAATTCGGGTTTGTTGCACCGGCAACATCAGTCCAGGGACCTGCAGCGGCGGCCGATTGCTGCCACTGATAAGCCATACCGGTACCAAAAGTAATCCCATTTGCAGCCAATGTAAAGGCAACATTAGGACAAACTGAATCCGGAACGGAAGAGGCTACTGTACCTGCATTAGGGGCACCGCTACAAGGTGTAGTCGATATAAACAGGCTATAATCTTCTGTTTCACCATAGCTCTCATTAGTACATGGGTTAAATGTTGTGCTACCCTCTACTACTCTGGCCCTGAGTCTCGTTACGCCACCCAGTGCTGTAGCCGGAACCGTAATGGTGCCATTAAAAGTACCGCCACTTGAAATGGTGGAAGCAGAAGCAGTACAAAGCTCCGTAACGGGGTCAAATACCCCATCATGGTTCCAGTCGGCCCAGATCTTCACGCCACCGCTATATTGGGTTACATTAACCGCAACATTAAAAGTCATGCCTAATACAGCAGTTATCTGCATGGACATATAATTGGAATAGCCCACTCCGCTTGCACAACCGGTATTGTTATTCGTAACATCCACTATAGCTCCTGTGGTAGCAAAGCTATTCAGGGTAGCCCCGTTAGAGCAACCGTTAGTATAGGTTGGCGTACAATAGCAGGTGATAAATGATTTGATCGTGATCTGTTTTGCATTGGTATAAACCGGTGTTCCGCTGTTACAAATAGAACGCAAACGATAGTAAGTCGCGGTAGTAATACCGGCAGCAATAGTATAAGACGGGTTAGTGCCACCGGCGATATCGGTCCAGGGGCCTGCTGCTGCAGCAGCTTGTTGCCACTGGTAGGTCATGCCGGAGCCAAAGGTAATACCGTCTGCCGCCAATGTAAAGGCAACATTAGGACATACAGAATCCGGAACGGACGCAGCAACCGTACCTGCATTAGGGGTACCGGTACAGGCTGTAGTCGGGTTATAAGTGATACGTATTTCCGGAAGATAGTTCTCTGTTGCCAGGCTGGCTGCGTTACCAGGGTCAGAGCCATCCTGGCGGTTGTAGGCCTGCCTGTTTTGAATCGTGCTGGAACGGCTCATATATTTAGCACTACCACTACCACCATAAGCATCATATACCATAACGATCAGGTTATCGGTATTGTAGATGAATGGCGTACTCAGGGTAAACATTTTCCAACCGGTTGTGGTACCGTGGAAATCAAGCGAAGCATCAAATGATGCAGTAAGCCCACCGGTGTAGGTGGCAGAGTTCCAGGCTGCAGAGGTAAGCGTATTCGCAGTAGTGGTACGGAAGAATACCTTATTAGGGCTTACTGCATTACTACCGTCTGTAGTACCGCGGTTATATTCAATAGCGGAAATACTGATGTTAGAAATACCTATTTCAGCTGCCAGGTACAGGTTAGCATGTCTTTGGAAGCCATACCAGTTTGAGGTAGGCGTATAGTAATCTGCACCTATACCTGTAGGTGTAATCGTTATTGTAGGATCAATAGTTACGGGGAAGGAACGGTTATTTGCTTTTAACCAGTCTGCCGGTACTTTGCTGATCACTTTTAAGCCTCCGGCAACAAACTGAACGTCATAATTACAAACCAGGACGTTCTGTTCTTTTTGTTTCCTTTCGATTTCAGAAAGCTTTGCAAGCGGTGCATTAACCAGCAACATTGCTTTGTCTTTATTAATGGCCTGATCAAAAGCCACTATCTGGCCGAAATAGATACCATCAGTTCCCGGGATATTAATATGGAAATGCTGGGCAGAGAAGGTACTTTGCTTTTTGGTACCGGCTACATCTACCGACCAGCCGGAAGGCATAGGAATAAATTGGGAAAACTCTATCATTGCCCCTTTCGGCAATCCTTTGATCTGCTGGGATAAGGAATGTACAATGGTATTGTTTTCAACACCATTATCCAGCATTTCAAATTGCTCTGTAATGCCTTCATATACATTTGCGTAATTGATGGTTTGCGCTCCCTGCTTAACAGGTGTTTTTTTCTGTGCGTTCACAACGGTACTTCCGTTAGAGAAACGCATAGCGGGTTGTTGCCACCAATTAAAAGCTACCCCATTGCTCAATACCATCTGTGCCGGGTAGGTTCCGGGGGTTTGGGGCAGGTAAGTTTTAAATTCATTAGACTCATTGGCAAACGAATAACCAGTTTTAGTTGCAGGGACCAGGGATCGGCTGATGTCCTGCCAATGGTTACTGGCATCTTTGTAGTGGTAGGTGCCACCTGTCACCACAGTAAAGGAACCATTTGAGTTTTTAAAGTGTTTCGCATTTCTGGTCCTTTTGTCAACAACCTCATCAGAAGGCTGGAAACCAGCAAATGAACCTCCACGTTCATAGCGCGCATCTTTAACTCTGCTGGAGTTATTCTGGGCGTGTACATGCGTAGAAGAAAACATTAATGCGATTAAGCCGCCAAATAACACCTGCCGCTTAAAACTTGGGGTAAAAA
>Ga0256797_1000175_pt1 | contig 12919 bp, 10 predicted proteins | sample MC6MC0948MT_FD_190196 | JGI IMG/M metagenome (GOLD analysis project Ga0256797, IMG submission 190196) | Metatranscriptome of enriched soil aggregate microbial communities from Iowa State University, Ames, United States - MC6-MC0948-MT... | ecosystem: Environmental > Terrestrial > Soil >...
CGCAGGTATCATATCATCCTTAAAAAATATTTCAATGAAAAAGATTTTCAACTATAAATTATTCCTATTTGCAGCACTGGCCATGAGTCTTAACAGCTGTAAAATGGATGTCCCAAATATAAATCAACCAAGTGGAAGTGCTGTCCCAACAACTCGGGAAGGGATCATTGCCATTAGCGCGGGTTTACAGATGTACTATTCGACAAATGGGATAGCCGCAACTTATTTTTACCCCGCGGTCACAGCACGTGAGCTCAAAGGCGTTGCCACATTTACCAACACGTTAGAACTTGAAGCCGGTGGCACCGAATTACCCACTGCAAACGGAAATATTCTCACATTATGGTCCAGTATGCAAAAACTACTTGGTATGAGTGAAAGTGTACTGAACAATGCTTCATCCATCAGCACCTTAACTGGCGGAACACTATCTGGCACATTGGCAAATGCCCACTTATACAGAGCAATAGCACTTGGCGCACTGGCAACAAGTTTTGAGAAAGCTAATACACAGACTCAAAAGGATGGCAAAGTGACCTTCGTTGATAGACAAGCTGTTCTTGCGGAAGCAATCAAATCCTTGAACACGGCAATTGCCCTGGTGCAACAAACGCCCATATCATCGGAATTTACATCGACGGTAACCGGCTCAACCATTAACTTGCTGAATTGCCTACACGCTTTCAATGCCCGCTTCAATCTCATGGCCGGAAATTACCAACAGGCCTACAACGAAGCTAACCTTGTTGATTTAACGAAGAAAAGTACGTTCACCTACACAGCAATAAGTGTTAACCCGCTTTGGAATCAAACCAGTATTTTGAAATATTACGTCGTTAGGGAAAACTTAGGCCTCCCGACAAGTCTATTTGAAACTGGCGATAAACGTCTTGACTTCTACACTAAACTTAATGGCACAACACTCCAGCTTAAAGGTTTTTCCGAGACACAGAATGGAGAAGTTCCCGTTTACTTACCCGACGAAATGAAACTGATCAAAGCCGAAGCCTTATTACGCAACAACGGTTCGTTGACCGAGGCACGCGATCTAATCAATGAAGTTCGTACTCAAACGGCTAGCGATCTATTCAATGTCAATGCAGGGCTGCCAGCTTATACTGGAGCCATCAACAAAAATGATCTACTGCTCGAAGTCTATAAACAACGTTGCGCAGAATTATTTATGTCAGGCTTACGACTGGAAGATAGCAGACGGTTTGGTCGTCCTGCACCACCACAAAATACAACAGAACGCAACCGGAATTTCTATCCTTACCCGGATCAGGAACGAATCGGTAATCCGAATACACCTGCAGATCCAGAAATCTAAAAAAATAATGGGCTATCACAACGATGGCCCACTATTTTTTTAATGCAATCTTGACATCATAATGCGCACTGATATAAGCCTGTTGCTCTAGGGAGTCCCGCTCCAGATCATGAATCGCACGATCACGTTCTTTATCCACCTCCATCTTTACCACACAGCGATAAAATCGAAACACATCCTTCTCATTCTCCAAAATCAATCGAGGTACCCGTGCTGGTTTACCCGTTTCATCTTTAGCGACCATGGTAAAGTAAGAGGAGTTGCAATGTTTTGTTTCACCCGTTTGGATATTCATAGCCTCCACTCGAATGCCCACCTCCATAGACGAATTGCCCACGTAATTAACAGACGCTATTAAGGTCACAAGTTCTCCCACCTCTATTGGTTTCAAAAAATCAACCTTACCAACAGAAGCCGTTACACAATAATGTGCTGAAAACTTAGAGGCCACCGCAAAGGCTATTTGATCCATCAAGGACAAAATATAGCCTCCATGGATCTTTCCTCCAAAATTGGCATTGGATGGTAACATCAACTGTGAAATTCGGATCACCGAATCACTAACGGTTTTATATATCTCTTCCATATCCCTAAATTTACCCCAGACAGATTGAAATTCAAAACAAAATCACTGTGTTCCAGCAAATCCCACTATTTCTGATCAAAAAAAGACAAATCATCCCCGATCAACCGAAATGCAATGGAATGAATATCCGAATATGAAGTCTTCACCATGCACAAACAGAAAAGGGGGCTATCTGAATCAGTTCAGATAGCCCCCCTTTGAAATCATATAAAAATGCCACTACTTTACTTTTTCAGCAATATAAGGACTTTCATTGCTCAAACGGTCAATCGCCTTAACCGCAACATATTGCAATTTTTTATTATTCAATGTCGTCGGCACATCTTTCGTTGTTACGCCTGGTTCCAGGATCTCATACGTCCATTGACCACCATAGTTTAGGTATAACACCCATTTTGCCACCTGGTCAACTTGTTGATGCTGCCATTTCAAGAAAATATTATTTCCCTGTGGTGTCAGCAATAAGCTCGGTTTCAACAACGGGTTCGCATTGAGCCATGGTGTTGTTGGCACCAAAGCTTTAGTTTGATAAGGTCCATCTACAAGCGCCTGCGTCATTGCCGGATTTTTTGTTAGACCAGCCAAGCTCCAATGGATAACACCATCGCGATTATCTGGCAAAATATTCCGTGCCGCAGCAACCTGATTGACAATCTCCTGTACATATTCCGGGCCACGTCTCCCAACAGTATTGATACCCGGCCAAAGGTGACGGCCCATTGTATTTTCACTTTCCCACCATTTCAACAAAGCCGTATAACTTTGCTTTGCTGGTTGGATAGGCCAATAAAGCTGTGGTGCAAAATAATCGATCCAGCCTTTGTTCAACCACAGTTTAGCATCAGCATATAACATATCGTATTGACTTGACCCTTGTATTCCCGCAGGATAACCCGGCTTCCAGATCCCAAAAGGACTGATCCCAAATTTCACAAAGTTTTTTTCCTTTTTAATATCCTTATAGATGCGTTCGATAAAGGTATTCACACTGTTTCTTCTAAAATCACCACGCGACAGCGTACCACCATTACGTTTAAACTCATTATAGCTATCCGAATCTGGAAAGTCCTGTCCACCATTGTATTCAGCATAAGGATAGAAATAGTCATCAAAATGAACCCCATCAATATCATAGCGCTTAACAATATCCATGACCACACGCGCAGCATGATCCTGTGTTGACTGTTTTGATGGATCAAACCAGTAATAGCCCTGTTTTAATTTCACAACAGATTCAGGCATCTTGCGTGCCATTGAAGCCGAAGTCACCGCACCGCCGGCGGTATGGTGCGCACGATAAGGGTTTAACCAAACATGAAGTTCGATTCCCCGTTTGTGTGCCTGTTCAACCCAAAATTCAAGTGGATCATAATAGGGTGATGGCGCCTGACCTTCAGTTCCTGTCAAAAAATAAGACCAAGGTTCAAGATCACTTTTATAAAAAGCATCCGCCGAGGGGCGTACCTGGAAAACAACCGCATTAAAATTATTGTTCTTTAAAAAATCTAAAATACCAATCGCTTCCTGCTGTTGCTCAGCAGTACTGAGGTAATTTTTGCTCGGCCAGTTGATATTCGCAACAGAAGCAACCCAGGCAGCGCGAAACTCGCGTGGCACAGCTGGAAGTTCAACAACGATATCCTTCTTCTTTTCAACAGCAGGCTGTTCTTTAGTCTCTTTAGTCTCGATTGTATTTTTCATCCGCTCTCTTTTTGGAACCGAAGGTGGATCTTTTTTTACAATTTCAACATTGGTATTCGTATTAACAGGTTCTTCCTTCTTATTTTTCTTGGATGAACAAGAAGACAAAAGAAAGGCTGCCGTAGCTAAAAATAATAAGGAACGTTTCATTAAGCGATAAAGTATAGTGTTTTTTTTCAAAATAACCCCCAAAACTAAGCTAAATTTCAATAGAAAAGAAATTTAGCGTTCTTTCATCCTTCTTAAAAATATATTTCTATCAGATGAAAATACACATCATATAAGTCAATTTCAGATTACAACGTAATCTTCTCGAATAGGATCATCAATAGCGCAGTTCCCCCTTAAAGATCACATGTTCCAACTTGAAATCATCCGTAAACACGATGACATTGGCCATACTTTCCGCATTTAGGTTTCCGATATCGATTCTTCCTAGCAGATTCGCCGGATAGGTTGTCGACATCCGGATCGCTTCGTCCAACGGAATCCCAACTTGCAGTACACAGTTTCTGATTCCTTCAAATAGGGAAATTGCTGCCCCCGAAATTGTACCATCCGGCAAGGCGTAATAACCGTCATTCAACACGTGCTGATAGATCCCCTTATTGCATGCTGCAACAGCGTCAGTAATCATAAATAAACGATCGCCCATTTGCTTTTTAGCAATTTTCACAGCTTCGAAGCTGACGTGATGTCCATCTACAATAATACTCGCACAGGCTTTGTGATGGTTAAAAATAGCCCCGACCAAACCTACCTCGCGATGGTGCAATGGTGACATGGCGTTGAACAGATGTGTGCTTGTCGGAATTCCCGCATCGTAGCCATGTATCCCTTCGGCAAAAGTAGCATTACTATGCCCTGCGCTCAACAACAACTGATACGTTTGCAAATACCTCAGCACTTCATCCGAAATACATTCAGGAGCAATCGTCATCATCTTGACAACGTGAGTTCCCTGGAGCAGATCTTCGATCCGTTCTTTCGTCGGTGTTATAATCAGTTCTTCAGGATGAGCACCTCTTTTTTTTGCATTCAAAAACGGACCTTCCAGATGCAGCCCCAAAAAAGCATCATGATGGTAGTCCTCAGCAATACGAATGGCCTCTTTAAATACCGGAATAGTATTCGTCGCCAAAGTCATCATATAAGAAGTTGTCCCCTTATCAATCAATCCATTGGAGATCCGTTCCAATGACGCGAGGCTGAGTTCAGCAGAATAAAGATCCGAACCATCGCCATATAACTGCAGATCGACCAATCCAGCACAGATATTGGCGCCTTTGACGTCAAGAGACTGATATCCTGCTGGGATATCCTTATCATCGACCGTCCCGACTATTACCCCACCACCCAAGAGCAATGCCTTCTTCTCTAAAATTTCATTGCCGGTATAGATCCTACCGCCTACTAATGCTGTTTTCTTCATCAAAATAATTTTTACATTTTTCCTTTCCGACACTTCAAATGGGATACATTTCACGCTGAATATATTGACTTAAAATCCTCCCGAAAAGCTTCCGATATGAAATTCGCTGTAACAATTCACACTGTAACATCTGTATATTTCTTTCAGTCTTTCCTGTCCTCGTATGATCAACAGCAAATTTTACACAGCATGCTTCTATTACTAAAGTTAGTATTTGTCTTCACGCTATCCCAAAGTTTTTACTTTTTAATTTTAACTTTTTAATTTACTGTCGTAACTTAGTTCCATGTACTTTTTCAGAAAGCGCAACGCCGATCGCCCCACAAATGGCAGCATTAAAGCCATGCATATCATTAATGCAACGGCTGTTATTGTCTTTTTATTGGGGTTGATCTATAAAATATTTTTTTCATCCTAAACAAGCGACCATGTCAAAAAAAGAGATCTTCAATACAGACAAAGCTCCTGCGGCAATAGGCCCCTACAACCAAGCGATTAAAGCCGGTAATACCCTTTATGTTTCCGGACAGATTCCACTTGTTCCTGAAACAATGGAGCTGATCTCATCGGGCGTAAAAGATGAAGCGCACCAGGTATTGAAAAATGTCGAAGCCATTTTAACACATGCTGGTTATACATTTCAGGATGTCGTCAAGGCCTCCATCTTTTTAAGCGACATGGGCAACTTTAGCCTTGTTAATGACGTTTATGCAGAATATTTCAAGGAAGCCCAACCTGCACGTGAGTGCGTGGCAGTGAAGACATTACCGAAGAATGTCAATGTCGAGATTTCGGTAATCGCCTGGAAAGATTAATCCGTGGAAAATAACAACGAAACTGTAAGCCGCGGAAAATATCTTTTCGCGGCTTTTTTGGCTCCCTTTATTTGGGGCTTTATGTCCATTCCCGTCCGGTGGATACGGGAATATCCTGCAGAGGACATTCTATATTTTAGGATCGTAACAGCCTTAGCAGTGCTCTGGCTCTATCTCCTATTATTCCAAAGAAAGACACTGCGTACAGATATTCAAAAATTCAAAGACCTCCCGCGAAACCGTAAAATTCAACAGATCGGTCTCACTATTCTCGCGTCCCTATTGATCTTCGGGAATTGGTTTACCTATATCTATGCCGTCAACCACATCAGCATCCAATCCGCAGCATTGGCCTATCTGACCTGCCCATTAATCACCGCAGCAGCAGCTTATTTTATCTTAAAAGAAGAACTGCGTCCCTTGCAGAAACTGGCTTTGCTCATTGCATTTGGTAGTGTTTGTCTACTGGCCAAGGGTTCATTGAATGATGTTATATGGGCCGCGACCATCGCGACCTGTTATGCCTTCTACCTTATCGTACAGCGTATATCGACAGGCTTCAACAAACTCAACCAATTGGTCCTCCAATTGAGTATATGTGCACTATTCGTTATCCCCAAGCTGATCTATAATCACCATGACATCCCTACCGAACCTATCTTTTGGGGCACCATAATACTGATTGCTGTTGTATTCACGATTATCCCACTTTTCTTGAGTATGTATGCATTGATCGGCATTTCCTCAACAACGACAGGCGTGTTATTATACATCAACCCAATCATTGCCTTCACATTGGCAGCGACGTATTTTCAGGAACCAGTCCCTTTTGTCAAGTATGTCGCTTATGGCATTATACTAATGGCGATAGTGCTTTTCAATAGCAGCAATTTCCGTCAGATCGAAAAAAATTCGGCAAAGCTGTAGCGAAACAGATGACGCATACGTACTTATACCATAAATAACTAATCAATTAAATACAAACCATGAAACATCACAAGTTATTGTACGTTGCATTATTTTTGTTTATCGCTTTAATTTCCTGTAAAAAAGAGAATCTTTCATCGGGAGATTGGGAAGAATTGGCCACTAAAAAACGGAAGGAAATTGAACAGTTAATCACTTCAAAAAAAGCTACAGATAAAGAAGAATGGTATGTAAAAAAAGTACAAAATTACTGGTGTGGCGAAAGCTATTTTGCCATGCACAAGTCGCTTGAAAAGGATTTTGATAAGCTGTGGCAGGACTATCGGAATCTTGTAAAAAAGGGATTCGATGCTGGGATCAAAGAAGGCATTATTTATGAACCCTGTGACGATTACTATTGGTATGAATATTCACCATTGGAATTGGTTGTTGAGAATCAAAAAGCCAAATTAATTTTTGCACAAGATCTCTCTGCCGAAAAATGCCGGGAACTCCTCCCCGATCTTAAGAAAAAGATGGATGATTATCAAAATCAGCTTACCTGTGCTGGCATTGACAAATGGGACGTTACCCCCATTTCAGGATGTTATAATACCTATTTGCCCTTTTCTCGAGCGAATGACTACAGCGAAATAAAGAAAATAGTGAGCCTTTACAATGCGCTTTACCTAAGGCTATACTCCTTAGAGCGTCCAGCTTGTACACAAGGCCCTACACCAAAGTTTAAATCGCTGACCTGTGAAAACGGAAAACCAAAGGTTAACTACACTTGGAATTAGACACTTACTCACGAAAAAATTTGACATACCATCTAATTTATCATCTTTCGAACTTTCTATGACACAATAACGATAAATCAAATAGTCTATTTCGCTTCCTAATACTATACTTCATCTAACACCGAAAGGCTTCATCTATAAAATCTGGGAGCCTTTCAGTATTTAACATGTCCTCGCAAAGATACATTTTTGGCAAAGCACAAAAAATTACAAAACAACACGAAACTAAAAATCAACTAGTTAACACGATCCACTCTATACTTGTATCAATTTTGTTTCTTAAAATTTTTGATTTTTAATCAACAGTAGTAAATTAGTATTAATTAAAGGAAATCACGCTTCCCCCAACTCCTATCAATTGGGGTATTGAATAATATACAATAATCATTTATTTCGCTCTCCAGCTCTATTCAATACCATTTTCCCTAACCAACATGCTAAATGGAATTAGCCCATTACCGTGGAAAATAACTTCTGTTGTGAAAATATGTATATAAAAAACTGAATATAACACATATACTACATGAATAACAAATTATACACTACACTGAAGATGTTGAGTATTGTTCCGACAATGCTTTTTTCAGCATCTTTACTACATGCGCAAAGCAGCCAAGTGAAAGGAACGGTTGTCGATGCAAAATCAAAAACTCCACTCGTGGGCGCCACCATTAAAGTATTGGGAACGTCAACAGCAAGTTCCACAGACAGTAAGGGAACATTTCAGATCAATGTAGACGATAAAAATCGTGTCCTGAATATCAGCACGATTGGCTACGAAAATAAGACGATTACACTTGGTCCAGGAGAAACAACAGTTACAATAAGCCTAGATGAGCAGACACAACAGCTTGAAAGTGTTGTAGTCACGGCGCTGGGTATCAGCCGCGCACAGAAATCACTGACCTACTCTACACAACAGGTTAGTGGAGATGAACTGAACAAGGTAAAAAGCACCAACTTGGCCAATAACCTGAATGGTAAAGTAGCGGGGGTTAATATAGCATCCAGCTCCTCAGGCCCAGGTGGTTCCGCAAAAGTCGTTTTACGTGGTAACAAATCTGCCTCCGGCAATAACCAAGTACTTTATGTTGTCGATGGTGTACCGATCAATAACCAAACCTTAGCCAACCAACCAGATAATGTTTTCGGTGGTCAGCGCGATGGCGGAGATCCAATATCACTTATCAATCCAGAAGATGTAGAAAATATCTCCGTATTAAAAGGGGCTTCAGCTGCAGCATTATATGGTAGTCAGGCCGCCAATGGTGTGATTTTGATTACAACCAAATCTGGAAAGCAAGGACGTACGACCATTAACTTTTCATCAAGTGCCCAAATCGAACAAGCTGTATCAACACCGAAGTTCCAGAGCCAATATGGCCAAGGTTCTAAAGGCAAAAACAGTGGTACGAGTGTATTTAGTTGGGGTGATAAAACGAATGGTGCTAACTACGATAATGTTGGCGAATTCTTCCGTACGGGGAGTAATTTCACAAATTCACTAACGCTATCTGGTGGTAATGAGAAAAATCAAACCTACTTTTCTTATGCCAATACCCTTGCAAAGGGAATACTACCAGAAAATGACCTGATGCGCCACAACTTCAACCTCAAAGAGAGTGCAACATTCTTTGATGATAAATTAACGGTTGAAGCGAGTGCAAACTACATTACACAAAAATTGGATAATGCACCTACTTCGGGCTTCTACTACAGTCCTTTAGTCGGCCTTTATCTTTTACCTCGCAGTTTGAATATTGCAGATTATAAAAATTACGAAAAATTTAATCCAAGTCGTAGTCTCAATGAGCAGAATTGGTTTACACTTTCGGATGATGAAACTACACAACAAAATCCCTGGTGGATTGCAAACCGGAATTCTACCAGATCGACCAGAAATCGCTTATTGTTGAACGGAAGTGCAAAATACAAAATTGCACCATGGATCAGCGTGCAGGCACGCGGTAGTGTAGACCGGACGAGTGAAGTTTGGGATAGAAAGGCGTATGCAGGAACCCAAAAAATTCTTGCCCGCGAAAATGGTGCATATAGCTACACAAATACCACCATTACACAGCAGTATGGTGATGTCGTTGCTAATATGAACTTTAATGTTAGCGACAAATTGCAGATCACAGGATTGGTCGGTACAAGTATCACTGATTGGAAAACAGAAGGAACAGATTTCACAACAGGAAAAGACGGCTTGAAGGTTCCTAATCAATTCTTTATCCAAAATACAACTACACCTGTCACTTCCACATTATCTGCCAACCGCAGACAATTACAGTCGGTGTTTGCCTCGGCAAATTTAGCCTATGATAATTGGATCTATTTGGATCTGACGGCTCGTAATGACTGGTCGAGTACACTGGCTTTCACTGGTACAAAATCCTTTTTCTACCCTTCAGCAGGTCTGGGTATCGTACTGAATGACAAGTTGAACCTACCTGAATTTGTCAATATGGCCAAGATCCGCGGTTCTTATGCAGTCGTGGGTAATGACTTGCCTCCTTATACAGCCCTATTGACAAATACGGTAAATCCTTATGCCGTACTAACCGTTAATGATATCGCTTTTTTGAAAACTTTAAAACCGGAAAAGACGAAGTCATTGGAAATCGGTACAGAATGGCGTATGTGGAATAATCGTCTGAATGTCGATGTGACCTACTACAAAACCAATACAACAAATCAGTTCTTTAAGGTAGCAGCAAGTCACGCTTCACTGAACAAACAATATGCGATCAATGCCGGAAATATCCAAAATCAGGGTGTAGAAGCATTGGTTTCATTGGATGCCATCAAGAATGATAATTTTACTTGGACCACAAGTGTAAACTTCACCTACAACAAAAACAAGATTATCGAACTTGCGGATGCTGTACCTGAATTTAACCTGACCGGAGAAGGTAGAAATAACTTTGCTTCCAAATTGGAAGTTGGGGGATCTTTTGGTGATATCTATGGACAGGATTTTGTCCGCGATAACCAAGGCCGTATCCTAATTTCTGCGGACGGAATTCCGCAAAAAAAACAACGTCTATACTAAACTTGGAAATTCCAATCCAATTTGGCAGATGGGCTGGAACAACAGCTTTAACTATAAGAACTTCAATTTAAGCTTCCTTATCGATGGCAAGTTCAACTATGACGTCATGTCGGTCACACAATCTTTACTTGACGGTTATGGTGTATCGAAAGTAACTGGCGATGCGCGTGCGAATGGTGGTGTGATCGTCAATGGTGTAACACCAGATGGTAAAGCAGTCACAAAAGTGGATGCAGAGCAATGGTACACATCAACTGCCGGTATGGGGCCTGTGAGTAGTCAATATATCTATGACGGAACTGTAGTGAGATTGCGCGAGCTAACCTTTGGCTATGATTTTAACATTAAAGATAGCTTCTTCAAAAAACTTCGTGTCAATGCTGTCGGAAGAAACCTATTCTATATCTCGAAAAAGGCACCTTTCGATCCTGAAGTGACCATGTCTACGGGCAACGCACTAAGTGGTGTTGATATCTTTATGATGCCAGCAACACGTAACTATGGTCTAACATTAAACGCAACGTTCTAACAGAAATACAATGAAATTTACAATAAAAAATATATCCAAGTTCTCTCTTGCTCTTTTAATTTTAGGAGGCTCTATGACTAGCTGCACCAAAAATTTTGAAGAGTACAACAAAAACAATATTGGCGTTACAGATGAGGACTTAAAAGGAGACGGACAAGATCTTGTCATTTTCCTTCGGAACGCTCAAATGTCCATTTATAATTTTTCAGGTGCCGGCGATCCAAACTCATACCAGGTACAACAGAATCTGAATGCGGATGTTTATTCAGGCTTCTTCATGTCGCCAACACCGTTCAATAGTGGACAGAACAACCTCAATTATGCTATGGTAAATGGCTGGAATGGCGAACCTTTCCAAGTATTATACCTCAATGTCATCAAGGCGATCGATAAATTGAAAAAAAATGGTCTTGCGGAAACATACCCAGCATTATGGGGGTCCGCGCTAGTCATCAAAGTGGAAGCAGCAAGCCGGGTTACGGATATCTATGGTCCCATCCCCTACAGTCAGGTAGGTACATCCAATACAATTCCCTATGACAAACAGTCGGACGTGTACAATAGCTTTTTTAAAGAACTTGATGAAGCTGTAACGGTATTGAAGGCCTATAAAGCAGATAGTCCAATGGCGGCAAAAATCGACCAGATTGATTTGGTTTTTCCAAATACAGATAATCAGGTAAGATTTAAAAATTGGTTGAAAATTGCCAACTCCCTGCGCTTACGTCTTGCGATGCGTTTGGTTAAAGTTGACCCGCAGTTAGCAAAAACACAAGCAGAAAAAGCATTGGATCCAGCAAATGGTGGTGTTTTGGAAAGCAATTCCGATAATTTCAAGGTTACCGTACCTACTGACGGAACCTATAGCAATCCACTTTGGTTTATTGCCAAAAACTGGGCCGATACGCGTATCAATGCAACACTTTCGTCTTACATGGTCGGATTGAAAGATCCCCGGATCTCAAAATACATGTCCCCCGTTTCAAATGATCCTACACTGACAGCAGTTGCAGGTCAGTACATTGGTATTCGTACGGGTGCAGAGGGTATTGAAAAAGACAAATATCAAAAACTTTCAGCACTGAATACAGAAGGTACCACACCAACCTTCACCGCCAGTACGGCCCCCATTCTAATGACAGCTGCAGAAGTTTACTTCTTACGGGCCGAAGCAGCTTTAAGAGGCTGGAACAATGCCGGTGGAACAGCACAGTCGCTTTATGAGAAGGGCGTGGAGACTTCATTCGCACAGTGGGGTGTCAGCTCCGGTTTGAGTGCATACTTAAATGACAATACAAGCAAAGCGGCGGCCTATAAGGATCCATTCAATGCGGAAAACAACGCAGTTTCACCTAGTGCACTAACCATAAAGTGGAACGATGCGACTACAAATGAGGAAAAACTAGAACGTATCATTACCCAAAAATGGTTGGCAATCTTCCCGGAGGGACAAGAGGCATGGAGTGAATTCCGTCGTACCGGATATCCACGTTTATTTCCAGTAGTTGTCAATAACAGCGGCGGACTGATCGACACAAAAATACAGATACGTCGTTTGCCGTTCCCACAGAACGAATACAATACCAACAAAGCTGAAGTACAAAACGCAATATCACTTTTGGGTGGCCCCGATAATGGCGGCACTCGCCTTTGGTGGGATGTTGCGAAAGGAAATTTCTAAAAAGAATTCCCTTCAATATTAAAAAAGCGGCTTAATCTTGTGATTAAGCCGCTTTTTTAATATTGCGCTGATCCTATTTTGCAC
>Ga0256797_1000177_pt1 | contig 12887 bp, 13 predicted proteins | sample MC6MC0948MT_FD_190196 | JGI IMG/M metagenome (GOLD analysis project Ga0256797, IMG submission 190196) | Metatranscriptome of enriched soil aggregate microbial communities from Iowa State University, Ames, United States - MC6-MC0948-MT... | ecosystem: Environmental > Terrestrial > Soil >...
CCGGCTTTTATTTTTACCCGGGCAAAATGACCCGCCCTTTGCAACGAAAAAAGCTGCCGGAACATTCCGGCAGCTTTTAAAATTTATGAGTATTGATTATCGGATCAAAGTAACATTTCCTGTTTTCTGGAACGGTTTCCCTTCAACAGTAGTCGCAATTATTTTGTAAACATATACACCTGCCGGTTGAGCGGTACCTTTAAAGTGGCCATCCCATCCTTCATTAAGGTTTTTAGTTTCATAAATCAATTGTCCCCATCTGTTATAGATACCAAACGATTCGATAGAAGCTAAACCTCTGATGCTTACTTTAAATTGTTCGTAATTAGGATTGAAAGCATTCGGCATATCCAGCACCGTTTCTTTTACATAAATATCCACTGAATCCGTAACCTCACAACCAAACTCAGTTTTAGCCGTAACAAAATAACGGGTATTTACAGTCGGGTTCATCATCGGGTTAGCTATGGTGTGGCTATTTAAACCGGCAACAGGGAACCAGTTAAAATAAACTGCGTTGGTACCAGGCTGCATATAATAGGTTTCGCCAGGATAGATATTTACAGAATCCGGTAATTGTAATACCGCATTAGGATGAACCGTAACATTTACATATTGGGTATCCGTACAACCTTTATCACTTGTTCCCACCAACATATAACGCGTAGAAGTTTCTACATGACCTACCGGGTTAGCAATATCAGGGTTGCTCAGGTATAATTCAGGCGTCCATTTATAAGAAGTCGCACCTTGTGCACGGAACTGTATGGTATCTCCCGAACAAATAGCAGTATCGGTAACAGGCACCTGCAGGAAGTCTCCGGGGTTCACGATAATATCAATTGTATCTCTCAGGCTACATGGAATCACATCCGTTTTGGTAACCGTTAAGGTATAAGTGCGGCTTTGATCGGCAAAGAACCATACATTCGGCTGGTCATCCGCATTCAGGTTTGTGGAAGGGTTCCAGCTATAAGTATAACCTGCGTTATAAGGTAGTGTATTGGACTCCAGGGCCACAGAATCATACTGACACACGATCAGGGAATCCAGCATCTCAATTTTTGATGGTTTGGCCACTACGTGCAGCGTAGTGGTAATAAGACTGTCACATCCGTTAATAGTAGCTAGCATCGTATCATAATCACCGGCGATTTTCCGGTAAGTACCATAAATATCGATGGAGTCTCCGTCACAAATATACTCTGTCAGCTCGGTGTGGAACGTAGGATTTACTATAACTTCAATCTGTTCGGTACAGGTATCGAAATTACCGTTAGCCAAAGTTGCGATCGCATCTACCGAATAAACGTAAGTACCTGCTGTAACTCCGGTAAGTACCAGGTTTTGGTCAGTTGAGGTAAATCCACCAGGACCCGTCCATAAATAATTATAAACATAAGCCGTATCATTAGGATTGGACAGGTTAATTTTAAGCGTATCATTATCACATACCGGGGAATTACTGGTTAAGGTTACCCCACAGCTGATAATTGAACAGTCTGTAGTTGCTGTACCCGCAGTTTGAGAGAATACGATATTACCGGGTTGGTTACTCCAGTTAGTCATTAATAAGATATAGTATTCACCGGTTTGAGCAGGAGGGGGAGTAGTAGCACAACCCGTTCCGGTACCCGTTCCACCGGGAAGACCTAAGCTCACAATTTCCTGAACACCACCACCGGCATAAGAACTTTGTATAGCTAACTGGCCACCGCCAATGGCCGTACAGCCATCAGCAAGACTGGCAAAAGGTCCCCAGAAAGCAAAATCCACATCGGTTCCGGCTCCGGCTCCATTAAACTGGTTTAAGCTGATCTGTAAAGTTCCGGGATTGGCTATTTTCATATAATACCATACTGCATTAGGCTGTGTCGCCAGGCAGGCATAACCCAGGCCCGGAGGAGCCGCTGCACCATTGGAAATATTAGGAAAATCATAAGTGGTTCCAGTACAAAAAGGAATCGCGTCAGCACAACTGGTACCAGTAGGCGTAGGTTGTGCAAATGCCTGCGTCGAAGCCATTACCCCTAAAAGGGAAGCTACTGCGAAGCAGCTGGCTTTAACTTTTGAAATTATATTTTTCAGGTTGAGTATCATTTTCTAAGATAAATTTTTAATAAATTAAAACGCTAAATACATTAGAAGCCCTAAGGATGGACAACAATAATATAGTTGGTATTATCCACTCTGTAAGTAGTACTCGTTCCGGGAGTAAAATTTAAAAAATACTTTAAGGGATTAAAGGTATCCGGGTTAAAATTCGCTTCATCCCTTTGCATGGAAGCGTCACATTTATTACGTAAAATAGTCGTAGATAATCTTGGGAACCCTTCAGAAGGAAAATACGGCTGACTCTTAATTTGTATACGGGATAAAAGCTGTGCATTTTCCTGTATGTAGGCCTGAGAAGGCGTCCAGCATCCGCCCTCAACTTCCAAGGTAAAAGGACCAGCTTTACCGGCAAGAACAGTATTATTGAACTGTTGTGCATTCAGGGTAGCACCGGTCAGCAGTACCAGACTGAAACAGCTAAAAATAAATTTCTTTTTCATAATTTTATAAACACGCAATAATGATACAATGGGTTATCAATAAGGTAAGACAGGCTAAAAATACCAAAAGTTGGTGAATTTGATAATAAAATAATAATTTACTTTGCCAAAACTGAAAAATAGATGCTGACACTAATTGCCAATATCAAATCACTGGTCCAGACCAGGAGCGAAAATGTACTGCGCGTAAATGGCCTGAACATGAAATACCTGCCACAGATCGACGATGCTTACCTCATTATTGAAAATGGCCTGATCCATTCTTTTGGCAAAATGAGTGAACTGCCCATGCTGCAATTTGCGGAGACCTTTGATGCTTCGGAGCGGCTGATTTTACCTACCTGGATAGATTCCCATACACACCTGGTCTATGCCGCATCCCGGGAGCAGGAGTTTGTAGACCGCATCAACGGCCTTAGCTATGCTGAAATTGCAGCAAAAGGTGGAGGTATCTTAAATTCTGCGCGCAAAATGGCCGATGCAGATGAAGGCAAACTCTACGAAGACGCGGCTGCCCGGCTGGAGCAATTGATCGCTTTAGGTACCGGTGCTATCGAAATAAAAAGTGGCTATGGCTTGAGTACGGCAGCCGAATTGAAAATGTTGCGCGTCATTCGCCGGTTAAAAGAAGCCTATCCACAGGTCACGGTCAAAGCCAGCTTCCTGGCAGCACACGCTTTTCCTCTTGAATACAAAGAAAATCACCAGGGTTATATAAACCTGATTATCAATGAAATGCTACCCCAGGTGGCCGATGAAGGCCTGGCCGATTATATGGATGCCTTCTGTGAAGAAGGCTTTTTCTCTGTTGCCGAAACGGAGCAGCTCCTGGAAGCTGGCTGGAAATATGGTTTAAAACCAAAGATCCATGCCAACCAGTTGCACCGCTCCGGCGGCGTACAGGTCGGGGTAAAGCATGATGCGGTAAGTGTAGATCACCTGGAAAGTATGGGGCAGGAAGAACTGGAATGCCTGCGCGAAAGCCATACCATACCCACCTTATTACCGGGAGCGGCATTCTTTCTCGGGATGCATTACCAGCCTGCCAGGATGATGATCGACGCCGATCTGCCGGTTTGCCTGGCCTCCGACCTTAACCCCGGCACTTGTCCTTCAGGCAATATGAATCTCTTACTCACTATTGCCTGTACCCAATTGAAAATGACCCCGGAAGAAGCCGTCAATGCGCAAACGATTAATGCAGCGGCTGCGATGGAACTCGAGGAAACTATGGGCAGCATTACCGTAGGCAAAAAGGCCAGCCTGATCATTACCAAACCGGTACCTTCCCTGGCTTACCTGCCTTATGCTTACGGAGAAAACCTGATTGAAAAAGTAATCGTATAAACCGGGCGTTCCGGGCAATGATATCATGCAAACAATTGAATTATACAATGGGGTCCAGGTCCCCCAATTAGGATTAGGGGTCTGGCAATCGGGTAATGGCGAGCCCCTGCAGGAAGCGCTGAGGGCCGCATTCGATACCGGTTACCGGCATATCGATACCGCTTCCTTTTATCATAATGAAGCTGGTGTAGGGAAGGCCATTAAAGATTCAGGTATCGAGAGGTCAGAGTTATTTATTACCACTAAAGTATGGAATGCAGACCAGGGCTATGCGGCAACCTTAAAAGCGTTCGAACGGAGCCTGGCCTTGCTGAACACGCCTTACATTGACCTGTACCTGGTCCATTGGCCGGTAAAAGGTAAAGAGAGGGAGACCTGGCAAGCTATGGAAGCATTATATAGTCAGGGAAAAGTAAAGGCGATCGGCGTAAGTAATTTCCTGCAACATCACCTGGAAGCATTATTGCCTTACTGCAACATCAAACCGATGATCAACCAGCTGGAACACCATCCTTACCTGTTGCAAAAGGACTTACAGGAATTTTGCAGGCAAAATGAGATGCGCTTTGAGGCCTGGAGCCCTTTAATGCAGGGTGGGGTGTTTGCCATTCCGCTATTGCAGGATTTAGCTCAGCAATACAATAAAACGATCGCGCAGCTGGTCTTAAGATGGAATATGCAGAGCGGTATTATCAGTATTCCTAAAAGTATTCAGCCCGAACGCATCGCAGAGAACTATGCTATCTGGGATTTTGAAATAGCAGCTGAAGATATGCGTTTAATCGACGCTTTAGATAAAGGACAAAGAGTAGGACCGGACCCGGACTTATTTGGCAATGGTCAATGATTAATTATTAATGGTAAATGGTGAATTGTTGATGAGTGATAGCTGATTATTAACGGTTAATTGTTAATGAGTGATTCGTGATTGTTAATTAATGAGTGATGGTTAATTGTAAATGGTGAATTAACAATTTATAATTAACCATTTACAATTATATCTTACTACTTACATACTCATCCACCGTACCAAACAGGAATTCCGGGAAAAGATTCGAAAATTTTTCTTTGACAAAACCGCCCAATAAAGGGCGCTTAGCCGGCTGATTGAGACTTGCCGTATCAATAGCCTTCAATTCATATTCAGCATTGGGAAAGTATTTCAATACACGTAAAGCCAATTCAACCCGGTTCATATAATCGGTGCTGCCGATATGGAACACACCCGAATGATCATTAGTCAGTAATACCAGCATGGCCCGTGCTATATCCCAGGCATTAGTAGGCGATGCATATTGATCCTTTGGCAGGTTTAAGGTAAGTTTTTGTCCATCTTTACATTGGCTGATGATGCGGGCAATGAAGTTTTTCCCCCTGATCTCATCTCCATAAACGTTCGTAACCCTTAACACTAAACTGTTGTCTATTTCCTGTAGCACCATTTGCTCTGCTGCCAGCTTATGCTTTCCATATACACTTAAAGGATTGATCTCGGCATCCTCTTTATAAGGTCCTTCTGTACCGTCAAAAACATAATCGGTAGAGATATACACCATTCTTGCCTTGCAGGCTTGGGAGAGATTTACTAAGGCCCGGGTACTGGCTACCGTTTTTTCATAGCTTTCCTCGATATGATCTTCACAGTAATCCACATGAGTCAGCGCCCCGCAATGCACGATCACATCCGGCGCAAATGCTTTTACATCAAAATTATCCGGGTGCCCGGGTTCCAAAGTATTATAAAAGACCGTGTCTTCTGTACCGAAAGATAAATGGGTACCTACGACTTCATGTCCTTGTTCTCTAAAGTGTTTCAGGCAATTGCCGCCTACTAATCCGGAAGCACCGGCGATGAATATTTTCATGCGCGCAAAGTAAATCTAAAAGTTCAAAAAATCAATACATTTGTACAATAATAGGCAACAGGTTTAAAACTAATATTAATTCATGCAGCATTTTATTCCTTGGGATTACAGCGAACTGGCTTACCAGGTTTTACTCCTCTGCATCTCCATTATCGTGGGTGGCATCATCGGGCTGGAAAGGGAGTACCGGAATAAGTCGGCCGGATTAAGAACTTTTATCCTCGTGGCCTTTGGTTCCTGCCTGTTCACGATCCTGTCTCTTAAAATAGGTATCGGTAATCCTGACCGCCTGGCGGCCAATATTGTTACCGGGATCGGTTTCCTGGGAGCAGGCATCATTTTCAAGGACTCCAACCGGATCGGGGGTATTACCACCGCTACTTCGGTATGGGCTACCGCTTCACTGGGTATGGCCGTCGGCTCCGGTTATTTTATCCTGGCGATTTTGGGTGCTTTGCTCATGCTGCTGGTCCTTCAGTTATTGGTAGGCCTGGAGCGAAAGATCGACCACCAGCATAAGATCCATGAATACACGATCACTTTTACCAGTCAAAGCGATTTTGAGTATTGTGAGCAGCTGTTCAAACAATACCATCTCAAAAGCAAACTTACCAAGCAATTGAAAATGAGTACCGGTTATATAGGCACCTGGCATGTGACCGGCAAGCTGAAAGCTCATAACAAACTCATTATGGAAATGATGGAGGATGTCCGGATCCTTACTTATTCTTATTAAACGAAAAGGGTAAACTGCATTACACAGTTTACCCTTTTTATATTTATAAGCGATTTAGCCTATTTTACATAACCTAGTATCTTCAACATACTTAAAGGTGTTTGCTCTTTGGCATATAACCAGTCTTCCATTTCCCCGTTCTTATTCATATTCACGATCACGTGTTTAGGCGAAGGGATCATACAGTGTTTGATCCCGCCATAACCGGAAAGCTGGTCCTGGTAAGCACCGGTATGGAAGAAACCAATGTACAAAGGTTCTTTGGTCTCCACCGTCTCATCATCCAGCTTCGGCAGGAATACCGCGTTGATATGCTCCTCTGAAGTATAGAAGTCATGACCATCACACGTCAGGCCACCCAGATGTACTTCCTGGTATTCATTTTCCCATTGATTCACCGGCAACATTAAAAACTTCTCTCCGATACCCCAGGTATCCGGCAGGGTAGTGATGAAGGAGCTGTCGATCATGTACCAGATCTCGCGGTCATTCTGCTTTTTCTCGCCCAGAACGCTGTAAATAACTGCGCCCGCTTCACCCACGGTAAAAGAACCGAATTCGGTAAAAATATGCGGCATATCTACCTTGTTCTTCTTACATACATTTTTAATGGTCGACACGATCTCATTAGCCATGTATTGATAATCATAATCAAAGCCCAGGCTGTGCTTGATCGGGAAACCGCCGCCGATGTTGATGCTATCCAGCTCAGGACAGATCTTTTTCAGTTGGCAGTACAGATTAATCACCTTACTTAAAGAACTCCAGTAATAGATATCATCTTTGATCCCTTTATTCATAAAGAAGTGCAGCATTTTCAACTGGAATTTGCTGTTGCCTTTGATCTTATCTACATAAAACTCCAGGATCTCTTCTTTACGGATGCCGAGTCTTGAGGTGTAAAAATCAAAAGTAGGCTCTTCTTCCGCCGCGATCCTGATTCCTAATTTCACCGGGCCTTTTCCTCTTACGGCCTTTTGATAATCTTCTATTTCTTCTTTATTATCCAGTACCGGTATTACGTTCGTCCAGCCTTCGTTGATCAGCCTGGAAATAGCTTTGGTATATTGTTTGGTTTTGTAACCGTTACAAACGATAAACCGGTCTTTATCCAGCTTCTTTCTCGCATGCAGCGCTTTGATAATGTCCATATCATAAGCAGAAGAAGTTTCTACATGAATGTCATTTTTAAGCGCTTCTTCCATAATAAAGGAAAAGTGAGAACTTTTGGTACAATAACAATAATTGTACGTTCCCGGGTAACGATGCTTTTTGATGGCATTGTTAAAATACTCTTTTGCCTTATTAATCTGGGATCCTATTTTAGGAAGGAAGGTCAGTTTAAAAGGTGTACCATACTTATCAATTAACCTTTTAATGTCTACACCATTAAACTTTAAGTAGTTGTCGTCAACTGAAAATCCCTCTTGAGGGAAGTCAAATGTTTGATCGACCAGACCACGATACGTATTATTCATTTACGATACGAAAAATAGAATTGTGATAAAATGCTTTTAAAACTAGCTGCAAACGTACAAATAAATCCCTACAAATAGTGCATCGGACCAATTTATTAATAGTGAATCGATTTTGGCAATTCCCTGAGAAAAAGAGATTTTTGCAAAATGAATTTCAACCCTACAGAAACGGAAATAAAAGAGGGCGCCGTTATTTTAATCGATAAGGCTTATCGCTGGACATCTTTTGATGCGATCAATAAAATAAAACGTACGACACATGCGAAAATAGGTCATTGCGGTACCCTGGACCCCCTGGCTACAGGATTGCTCATTTGCTGCACCGGTAAGATGACCAAGCAGATTGAACAGTTTCAAAAACAGGATAAAGAATATACCGGAGTGATCACTTTAGGCGCAACTACGCCCACTTATGACCTGGAATCAGACCCGGAAAACATAAAAGACTACAGCCAGCTTAGCGAAACTGCTGTCAAAGATGCAGTAGCACAGTTTGTAGGGGAGATTGAACAATTGCCGCCGGCACACTCTGCCATTAAAAAAGATGGTAAACGCTTATATGAACTCGCACGTGCGGGTAAAGAAGTAAAACTGGATCCGAGGAAAATTACCATAAATGAATTTGAAATCACCCAAATAGCCCTGCCGGAGGTGCATTTCCGCATCAGTTGCAGTACGGGTACCTATATACGGTCCCTGGCCAACGATTTCGGTGCAGTGCTTGGCGTGGGCGGCTACCTAAGTGCTTTACGGCGCACAAAGATCGGCGCATTCAATGTGACTGATGCCCGAACAGTAGAGCAATGGATGGAGTTTTTAGGCCATATGCACTTCGTCAAACCGGTCAAAGAAAAACCACTGAACCGTAAAAAGAAGAATTTTGAAGAATAGGTAAAAAGCTTCCCCGGAATTCCAGGGAAGCTTTTTAGTATTAAATATTTTTTTTATGCGAACTAACGAATTAAAGTGACCGTTCCTTTATAAACTTCTTCTGCGCCATCACTATATCTTATTTTAATAGCGTAACCATATACCGCCATCGGCTGATCCTGGTTTTTATATTTGCCGTCCCAGCCTTTACTGATATCATTGGTAGCAAAAACCACCGTGCCCCAGCGATTAAATACCCGCATCTCCAGTAAGGTTTCATCTGTTATGTTCACCATTTTGAACACATCATTATGGCCGTCATTGTTGGGAGTGAACGCTGTGGGAATCATGATCTTACGCGATACCGGCTTCACCACATCATTAGCAGTATGATTTTGACTATACCCGATATTTGCCGAAACGATAACACTTAATAAAAGTGCTATCCGTACCCACCATACATTAATTTTATTTTGCTGCATATAAAAATGCTTTATGATTTTTAAAATTACGCGTTCTTCAGAACATTAATGTATAAAAAGACGGAATGTTGCCTGTAAAGGTTGGGTGATCAAATTGTTAACAAAGCCACAAGCTGTATTATTTCACTCCGGACTACCAAAAAACAATGAAATACCCGGATTATCCAGGCATTTCATTAGCTTCTTTATCAATAAAGTTTATTTTACCGTTGTCGCCTTTCCGGGTGCTTTTTTTAATTCCCCTCTTTGTGGCATACGCTCCAACCTATCCTTTTTTTGCGCCTCCAGTTCTGCTCTCTGCGCTTTTTGAGGTTCCGTTAATACCTGGTCCAGTTCTGCATTAAATTTTTGACGGGAGTCGGCTGTGGATTCCTGAGCAGAAAAATGTTTCAAAGCAACATTATAGACCTTATCTTTTTGATCCGCGGAAAGTGACAGTTCAGTATTCATTCTTTCTGCCAGTCTTTTAGCACGTACGTCAGCATTAGTCCTGGCTTCAGCACGGGTAATTCTTTCCCCTTTATTTTGCTTTTGTTGTGCGACCACAAATGTGCTTGTTAACGCTACCCCTAATACGGAAATCAAAAATATTTTTTTCATGATCATTAATTTTGCTGGTAATTGTAATATAAATATAGAAGCTTTTTTGCTAAAAAGGTTTAATCGGCACCAAAAAGAACTTTTATTAAATCCGGAAACCGCTTAATAAGCATGCAGGATAAAGCCCAGCAAGCCCTTAAAAAGCATCATACCATCTATGATCAATAAATAAAACAATAAAGATTGCCGGCGCTTAAGGAGCCGGGGCAGCGCCAATAAAAATAAAAAAGGCAAAAGCGATAAGGCTTTTAGCCCGATATTAAGCTCGTTCACCAGGAACAGGTCAATTAAATGCACTGTAAACAATAACAGCGACAAAGGCATTATAGTATGTTGCAAGGTCTTTTTAAAACCCAGCTTTGTGGGTATCGTAGATAAGCCCCGGGTTGCATCTACCACATAATCTTTGATATCAAAAACGATACTCAGGATCAATACAAAAAGGAAATTCTCCACAAAAAGTAAGGCAAAAGAAAGGGAAACCGGCCAGGATAAACCCCGGCCCACAGCCGGCAAACCGGTAACCATACCTGCCCAGACCCAGGCAATGATCATATTTTTACCTGCCCTTATATTCCGGCCCGAAAATTTGCCAAGTCCGATATAAAACAGGCCCGCAAGCAAAGTGACGGAAAGTATAAAATAGTCCCCTGAAGTGAAGCCGGGGGCCAGATCAAGGATAAATATTTGATAAGATAACAGGCCGATAACAAGGCCATTGAGCAGCTGCAGCCATTTTAATTTTTTGTAATGGGTATAGTACCATAAATTGCGCTGGTAGTAAAACTGCTGTTTGTGGGCTGCCTGGTCATGCCCGAGGTGGGCGTAACGGTAAGCATGCGTGTAAAAAGTAATAACAGAAAGGAAGAGCAACAGTAGCAGAGACCAGGCAATAGGAAGCCTTAAGGTATGGTATGTTTCCAATGCCATACCCACCGCACATAAACCATAAAAATAGTTGCCAAAAAACAGGAATTTCAGAGCTTTCCTGTTCAGTATAAATGCCCTGATCCTGCTAAAATCAAACATTTTGCCTTAGTTTTCCTCACAAAAAAAGCGGTTTTTTCATACATTTGCCGGCATCCGGGAGATTTGTTTTTAAATTTCTTTAAATTATTTTGATTTTTAAAAAAGTACTCCTATCTTTGCACTCCAAATTTATAATTACATTTTCTAATGGCAAATCATAAAGCAACCCGTAAAGACGTAAGACAAGCTACTAAACGTCGTGAGCGTAACAGATACTATGGCAAAACTACACGTAACGCCATCCGTAGCTTATTAGCAACTTCTGAGAAAGAAGCAGCAACAGAAAAACTTCCTAAAGTTATTTCTATGATCGATAAGTTGGCTAAACGTAACGTTATCCACAAAAACAAAGCTAATAACTTAAAATCTAAATTGACTAAGAAAATTAGCGTAATCGCTTAATTCCTAGCTCAGTCTAAATATTTTAGAGCCCGTACACCTACGTACCGGGCTTTATTTATTTGTACAAATAATATTTTTTGTTTAATATTATATTCAGAAACCAACCTTTGAATTAATCTTGAACGAAAAACTATTACAGTTTATCTGGCAATTTGCGCTTTTCCAAACCGTCGGGCTTAAATTGAAAGACGGCAGGGAGCTTACTATTATCAATCGCGGCCTGCTCAACCTTGATGCCGGCCCTGACTTCAGCAGTGCCAAAATCAGGATACAGGATACCATTTGGGCCGGTAATATAGAGCTGCATGTGAAAGAGTCTGACTGGCTAAAACATAAGCATCACCTGGATCCCTCTTACCAGCATATCATCCTCCATGTTGTCTATACTGCCGACCTTGAAAAGGATCCCGGTAACTTTCCCGTGCTTGAGCTAAAGCCTTACATAGGTAATGGCTTAATGGATAATTACCATGAATTAATGAAAGCCTCTGTCGTCATTGCCTGTACTAACCGGTTATCGTCTGTACCGGACCTCGTCTGGCATAGCTGGCAACAAAGAATGTTACTGGAAAAGTGGGAACTCAAATTTCAACACTGGCAGGAACTATTGCATACCGGGCAGGGGAGCTGGCTGCAGTTATTTTACCAGGCTTTTACCCGGAATTTTGGCGCAAAAGTAAATGATGATGCTTTTGAATATCTTGCGCGCATCACGCCGCTCGCAGTCCTGGGCCGGCATAAAAATAACCTGACTCACCTGGAAGCATTATTATTCGGGCAGGCCGGTATGATCCCCGCGCAGCCGGTGCATCCTTACGAGATAGAACTGAGTATTCATTATGCTTTCTTCAGGCAGAAATACGGGCTGGAACCTATGGAAGCCCGGCAATGGAAGTACCTCAGGATGCGACCGGCCGGTTTCCCCAGCATACGGATCGCGCAGCTGGCCATGATCATTTATAAAAATGAACAGCTTTTTGCAAGATTACTCCAGGTGGAACGTTTGGAGGATATCAGTGAGCTGTTCGCCTTAGGCGTCAGTACCTACTGGGAAACTCATTACACGTTTCAAAATGAATCTAAAACCGATAAGCAAAAATTGCTGGGCGATAAGATGCAATCCCTGATCTGGATCAACACCATTGTTCCCTTACAGTATTTCTACCAGCGCAACCAGGAGGGTAATGATCGACTGGCAGCTGCAATAGCCCAGCTACAACAAGGTGAGCCGGAAGACAATGCGGTGATCAAAACCTGGCAAAAATGCGGCATTAAGCCCGTTAGTGCATTTGATACGCAAGCGCTCTTACATTTATTCCGGCAATACTGCAGTCCCAAGCGCTGCCTGGAATGCAGTGTAGGACTCTGGGTTTTAAAGAACAGGTGAGCCGATAATTAAGTAGCGGCAGGAGAACATCATTTTACGACACTTCTATATATGTTAGTGATGCCGGTACCTTGGGGCAGCGCTTCAATGTTGGTATTTACTATACCTTTTTAAAATAAACCTACCCTATAAAAAC
>Ga0256797_1000225_pt1 | contig 11778 bp, 12 predicted proteins | sample MC6MC0948MT_FD_190196 | JGI IMG/M metagenome (GOLD analysis project Ga0256797, IMG submission 190196) | Metatranscriptome of enriched soil aggregate microbial communities from Iowa State University, Ames, United States - MC6-MC0948-MT... | ecosystem: Environmental > Terrestrial > Soil >...
GTGAATTTATATTATCAAACGCACAATGCCCCGCTGCCGGCAGTAAATAGCCTACTGATAACCGCTAAAAGTATGATTCGATGAAACATTTAATGATCGGTATCGATCCAGATAAAGATAAATCTGGAATCGCTATCAGTAACATAAAAACAAAAGAGATCGAACTATACACTCTCGGTTTTCATGATACTATCACATACCTATCGGCTCGTAAAGATGAAATAAAGGAAGTCGTAATTGAAGCTTCCTGGCTTGTCAAAAAGAGCTCTTTCCGTATCAAACAAGAAGAAACTAAAGAGGTGTCATACCTCAAAGGAAAGCATGTAGGATGGAATCAGGGTGTTGGTATGTGCCTGGAGGATATGATCAAAGGGATGGGTATCCCCTACCGGCTACAACGGCCATTAAAACTTGTTTGGGGTAAAAATTGTCGATCTAAAATATCCCATGAAGAAATCAGCCGGTTTGTAGAGTTCCGTCGCGGCGCCAGCCATATCAAAACAACTAATCAGGAGCAGAGAGACGCTCTATTATTAATCTTATAACCAAAATCAAAATGCAAACAAAATTTAGCGAAACTGTCATTACAACAAATGACTTGAAAGAAATGCAAGACAAATATTTAGCAGAAAGGCTGTTAAGAAAATGGAATGAAGATTTCATAGATGAAGATAACGGGGATGTAGTTACAATTGAGCGAAATGAAGTGATTTTTGAAAAAGGCACATTCCTGGATAGTAATAGCCTTGCAGAAATAAATTTCTTCTTACAATCCGGTGCTATTGAAAATATCAAGGTTAGCAATCAGCCGAGAAATGGAACACTTGTTTCTGATCACGCAACCGTCTATGTTGTAACGGCGGAAAAGCTACGGAAGAAAACAAATTACTATCTGTATGCTAAATCATCAAGCAATGCCATTGAGATTGCAACTGACTTTTTAGAGCAAATGATAGTAGGGAGCTTTTCGTTCAGTTCTGTTAAAAAGCTTCCTTATAGCAATCTTATCCCACCCAATGATGACCAGGAGCTCGATGAAACAGTTCCGGAACCAGTTGAAAAATACTTCTACGCAATAGAAATGGAGGTGAAATATATTGATGACGATTATGATGTTGTCCAATCATTCATATTGCAAGCTACAAACGTAGAAGACGCAAAAAATACAATAGAGAGCTTCATTGTATCGAAACTATCAGAAGATAATAAAGATGCCACTATTGCAACAGCTATCATTTCCGCAAAACAAATAAACTGCGAGAACGTAATTGATTATAAGTTTTCAGCAGAATATTTTGAACATCAAAAAGAAGTTGAATAAATCTCCAACCAGGTGCCGGCCGGTGCCGCAATTCAAAATTATATGTCATCAGGAATAGAATTAATTGCTACAGAACGATTAAAGCAAATTGATAAACACGGATTTACCGGAGAGCACCATGCTCAACACCCGGAATGGTATGATAAAAATCAGTTGATTCAGGCTGCTGTAACACTCCTACTACCTGAATTAATGCCGCATGATCTTGTATCTGATATTCCAGAAAATTGGGACTATTCTTGGTTTACAAATCTAATGGAGCGACCTCATGAAGACAGGTTGGTAATTGCCGGTGCTCTAATTGCGACCGAGCTTGACCGAATCAATGAACTTAAAAAGTAATCACCGGGTGTCAACTGGCACATTAATATATATGTGCTAATTGACACCACAAATCAAAAATAAAATGTCAAAAGCTCAAATTACAGAAAAGCAAAAGCAGCAGTTTAACATAATGTTGAATGCACTAAAGAAAATCAAGGGGGAATAAAAGAAAAAGCACTGCATATCAAAGATACAACAGTGCTTTTGGCTATTAAGAAGCAAATCAGACTAAGCTTCTTCTTTGTCTTTAAAGTATTTTTTATTGTTGAAATTAAACAATAAGGAGAAGCGTAAAGTATTGCTTAATGGATTACGCGCAATGCTTGATCCGCTTGGCACCAGGTAAGAAGCATCGATACCGAACATGCTGTATCTTAAACCTACACCTAAAGCAAAATATTGTCGGTTACCCAGTAATTTATCTTCGTGGAAATAACCTGCACGTAAAGCAAACTGATCCTGGTACCAGTATTCTGCACCGGCACCAATTGTAGTACCATACATACCCGGTGCTTTAGTGAAGGAGCTTAATGCACCCGATACCACACTCATATCTCTTGGTTGCTCATAAGAAGTTTCACCGTTAGGTAAAACAATACGTTCTGCAGCCGGTACCAGTAATTTGACCAGGTCAACGGATGCGGTAAATTTATTGAACTTATCAATATGGTAAGTATAAGAAGCACCTACCGCTAATTGAGCCGGTAAGAAATCTCTTTGTAATTGAGAGTAAGTAACCCGGCCACCCAGGTTTCTTAATGCGGCACCAAAGTTGAAGGTAGAACCTTGCTCTTCAGATGTCATCGTAGTTTTGGTATAAAACAGGCCTATATCTGCTGCTGCAGTATTCGCCGGTTTGTAACCAGAAGAACTTCCGGTATTTTTTACACCGGCAGCAATATTGGAATTGATATACCTTATGCTCGCACCTAAAGACAGGTTTTCAGATAATTTACGGGAATAACCCAGGTCTATCGCCATTTCAAATGGCTTACCGATACCCAGGTCACCGTTGAACTCATCCCGGTAATTGATCTCACCCAGGTTGAAGTAACGGATAGATCCGCTGATTGCCTGCTCTTTATTCTCGCCAAATTTATAGAAGCCGGATGCATACAGAAGGGCTACATCTGGAACGATATCTTTCAGCCATGGAGAATAACTTACAGCAATACCCGCCTCATCTTCATTCATTGCCATTTTACCTACATTATAGTGTTGGCTGTAAGCATCCGGAGATAAAGCCACACCTACATCACCCATTGCACCTGAACGTGCATCCGGAGCAATAGTCAGGAAAGGAACCGCATAAGATATCGGGCCAACTTCACCATACTCCTGAGCCTGGGCAATATTACCAATTGCCATACCTAACAATGTGATTCCGGGAACAAACAATTTTCGAGTCATCAATATATAATTTTGTTTTTGGGAAGGTGCAAAACTACAACATTTATATTAAGCACCAATTTCTTATTAATTTAAATAATCTGTTTTTACCCACTGCTTTTGCAGCTTCTTCTATTTAACGTGCAAAAACCAATTTATGATATACGGTTTTAGAAATTCCTGTACTTGTTTTTATATTTAGCTGGCACATATAGACACCCTGGGCCACTTTTGCCCCACTCTGATCTGTACCATCCCAGGTCCAGTAAGTAAAACTTCCCGTAGGCTGCATTTCCTGTGATTTGTTATATACCAGCTGACCGTTGGTGCCAAATATCCGCAGGTTCACCTCCATCTCTGCATTAGGCTGATTATGCTGGAAAACGATCCGGGTACTTTGACCAAATGGGTTCGGGAAATTGTACAGGTTAAAGTCCAGCACTTCACCTTCCGCCACTTCAAAGTCGATGGAGCCTTCCCCGAAATTATTATATACATCCCAGGCCCGCACGGTAATCGTATGCTTGCCGGCTGCTAAGCGGGATAATTGATAATACAGGTTACCTTTCGTAAAATCATTGGGCTCTGTACGGTAAAAGGAATTCAGGATAAACGGGTTGCTGTAATCTCCATCGATCACCGCGATCAGGTCATGGCCTACAGAGGAGCCCGAAACATTAATTCCGTTCTCATCTTCCAGCTCCACATACAGCATCGGGTTGGCACTCACAATATCGCCGGATCGGAAAAGGTTATTGTCAATAAACGGTTTTACAACCGGGCCACTATTATCTACACCGGCATAGCTGCTGAATTCGCCTATGACGAGGTTGGTATCCGAACTGGCGGCTTCTTCCTTATCATCAAAGGCATAATAAACGATTTTACCTTTACCCAGGTCATAATTGATATCTTTCGGAATGATCACGCTAACCGCAAATTCACCATTTTCTACCGTAGTATTCCCACGGAACAGTACACTGTTCTGCAGGGAATAGGTCTTATTGGGATCTGTTGTGGAAGCCAGCAGTGCCGGGTTGGTAACAGACACATCCCTTCTTTTATCAAAAATGGTTACATATACCTGGCCGTTAAAATCCGTTTTAGGATTACCCGCCGCATCGGCAATATGTCCTTTTATAATATAACGACCCAGCGCTTTTAAGGTATCCGTCGCAACCTGTCCCTCCTCTCCTCTAACTTCCAGTATGGAGTCCCGCAGTACTTTATGCTTAGGCAATGCAGGCGCTAGTCCCGGATCGCCCAGTACGACAAACTTTTTAGAGTTCAGGCGGGTGCCGGAAGAAGAACTGGCTATGTTTTTGGCATGCATAAAGGCTTCTCCGAAAGTGGTGAAGCTACCTTCTGAGTCCTGCTCAAACTGTTCGGCTATAAAGGCGGCATTCAGCCTATCGTTAGGGCCGGGATATACAATTTGTGTAGTAGTTAAAGACATAATGGCCCCGCCATTTTTCTTGATCACCATATTTACCCCCGAAGAAGGTTCCAGCGGATTGTCAAAGCGGCCAAAGTCACAGGTAGCGGTAATGACCATCGGTAGCTTTTCAAAATTAGACCACTGATCAATATCACCCTGGTACAGGATTTCTTCTACCGCCCATCTTGTAGGGTTACCGTGACCGATATAATTCATCAGGAAGGTCCCGTTAAAGACCTGGTTATTGATGTCCCGGGTAATGGAAGGGAATTTAGTCCCGCTCGGGGTAGCTACCCTTGGTGCCGCATCTGCTAAGAGTTTACTGGCCCCTATTATATTATAAGCAGTGTCTAAAGCATTGCTCATCGTTTCCGAGCTTTTGAGAAAGCCCATACCGGGCTCAAAATCATCGGTTACAAAGGTGGAGTTCAGTTTCCATTCCCCGAAGCTTTGCGGGCTGATATATTGCTCCACTTTAGCCACATAGTTATTGGCCTCTACCAGGTTGCGGGCCGGGATACGGCCACTACCTACATCTATGAAACTACCTTCTGTATTGTCGCGGATATCTTCCCCATCATCCAGGAGGGTAAAATATTCATCGGTTACGTAGGCTACATTACCACTTGCCGAAACATCGGTCTGGTAAGTAGGCACTACATTGGTATTATTGGCAATCCTGTTTTTGAAATCAAAAGAAGCGGTACCAAATAAAAGTATGTTTTTAAGGTCATGGGTACCATTGCCCCGGTCATAAAACATCCGGATAAAATTCCGTATTCCACCGATATCCTGGCCGCCGGAAGAGAATTCATTGTATATCTTATCTACCGTAGCTACCTGCACCGTTCTGCCAAATTTATTCCGGTGAACAGCGGCCAGTCTTTCTGCTGCCGGTAATAAATCGTTATTAGTGATAATTAAATAATCTGCCTGGGACAAGCCATGCAGGTTCTGGTTATCGATTCGGCCGATAGCTGTTGGCGTGAGATAAGCTGAGCCATCGAAAGCTATATATTCTCTCATTACTCCCCCGGAATCGGTAAAGCTCAATACAGAGCCGGAGAATTGTGCCGGCATTTGTTTCGGACTCAAAGGATTGCTTACATTCCAGATACGGGTATTCGCATTCGCATTGGAAAGATTAAAAGCCACTACATTACCCGCAGCCGCACGCTGCTCAAAAGAGCGTAAGCTCAACTGTTGCCCGGAGGAAAAGGATAATGGACGCTTATAATTCAATAAAACATAATCCAGGTAAAGAGACGCATTTACCGAACTTGCCGTGTAGGAAATGCCCATGTTAAAGCTGGCTGCACCGGGCATAAAGGCGCCGGAAGCCTCTCCATTACGGTAATAAGCATAATCCCCGCTGGTAAGACCAATAGAAGTATTGCCTATGTTATTATTACCCACTTTAAGGGTAACACCTATATTGCCGCTTTCGGTGATCCCTGCAAAGGTGGCTTTATAACGAACGGTATCACTTAAACCGCCTAAGGAGAAGGGTAAGTCCAGCGGGCTGTTCCGGGAAATCCTTTGCCCCAGCCATTCTTTACCGATCTTACCCAGGTTAATCGTATCCTGCTCAATAACCGTATAGGCATCAAAGCGATTAATGGTTGTAGCTGCAGTACCGGGCACTGCACTTGCATTGCCCAGCCTTTTACCGGCTCCCAGGTCTACATTGATAAAATAATAGCTTTTATCCTCGTAGGGATTGGGTTTATGCTGGAAGTCTTTGCCATTAGCCGATGGGGTCCATTGTACCGGGCCATTGGCATAGAAAAGTACATAGTCATTCTGTCCGAAGCTGCTGCCTGCAGCCTGTACCTCGATCTCGTTTTCCACCAGGTCATCGTAAGCGCCGTCGCTTACTGCTTCAGACATTACCTGGCCGCCATTGCCGTAAACACGTATATTAGCCGGGTTGACGGTTGCCGGGTTAATGCCCAGCGACTGTAATAAATTGTAATCTATTTTGAAAATTCCTCTTTTGTCCACTGCTATTTTATACCAGTTGCCGGTGCTCAGGACCGAATTGGTAGTATAATCCCGGGCCAATACCTTGGAAGGTTTTTCTTCATTCACTTCCATATCGAAAGCCTGAACTTTATATACCTGCCCGTCCTGGCGGTAGTAAAGCGGCAATCTGAAACCGGCTTTTAATTGCTTTTGCTGGATGCCCCAGAAAAAGCTCGGGGCAATATTACCCTCCACAACGGCTACGCCTTCAGGTAAGCTGCCTTCAAATTTTTCCGACCCGACATTGGTGAGGGTGACGGTACCGGTATCGATGCGGTTCTGCATCGTGATAAAACCCAGGTACACCCCATCTTCAGACACTTCATAAGACTTGAATTGCTTAAAGCTTATGGTGCGTTTTTCCCCCGCCACAGCGCTTAAAGCGCCAAGAAGAGCGAAAGAACAAAGGCTTAAATATCTTTTCATTATTTCAATAGTTTTCGGGTTATTATCAAAAATCAGGATGATAATATGCGGCAAGGGGTTTATCTTGCTCTATATTGTTAAAACGTAAAAGTTTTGATAAAAGTATAACATTCAAAGTTAACGTTTTTGCTCCGGATATGCTGGTAATAAAAAGTGAATATTGTAATGGTTGCCAGGTTTAAACTATAATAAATTGGCAAAAAAAATCGCCATTAAATAAATTAATGGCGATCTGTAATTCCTTGATTTTCTAGTTTATCCTTTACGGAATAACCATTTACCCACTTCTTTCATTGTTATTTTCTTACCGTACATTAAGATACCTGTTCTGTATATCTTAGCCGCAAGTAAGGTAGTCAATACGAAACCGGCAATAAGACATACTACCGAAATGATCAGTTGGGAGGCCGGAACGTCAAATGGAATCCGCGCCATCATAACAATTGGCGAGGTCAGGGGGAAAATGCTGCCAAACACCGCAAGTCCGCTATTGGGGTCTTTAATGGCTGTAGTCATGATCACGAAGCTGAAAATGATCGGCAAAGTAATGATGGTGCTGAACTGCTGTGCATCCTGCTGGCCTTCATTAACCAGGCTACCTACCGCAGCAAATAAAGCTGCGTATAAGAAGTAGCCACCCAGGAAGAAGAATATAAACCATCCGAAAATAGATAATAAGTTGACGCCTTCCAGGGTACCGGTAGCCATTAAGGTCGCTATTTTACCGGCAAAACCTGCCTCTCCGCCGGCCATAGCCTGCTCAGAGATCGCTTTGGCCTGCTCCGCATCCATCTGCATATTACCCAGTAAGGGCATGGCCACCATACCCAGGATTGCGATGAATGCGACCCATATCGCTACCTGTGTCAGGCCGACCATAGCTACGCCTACGATCTTGCCCATCATCAGCTGGAATGGTTTTACTGAGCTTACGATGATCTCTGCGATACGGTTGGTCTTTTCTTCCATAACGCTGGTCATAACGCTGGCACCATAAAGTAGCATAAACAGGTATAATAAAAATCCACTAGCCATACCAATCATGCTGGCCAGGCTGGTATTCCCTTTTTTCTGCTCTTTACCTACTATATTGTCAAAAGTTACCATGTCAGTGCTGGCGTCTTTGTATTTCTGCTCATCGATACCGGCAATTTTAATCCGTTCGCCGCGCACAATATTGTTTGCCTGTTCGTTCAGGTTGCTTTCCACTTCAGTGCCCAGGTTTTCATTACTGTAGATCTGGAACTTTTGTTTCTGGTCCAGGCTGAATTTAGGAATATAGATCAGCGCTGTAAAACTGTCCTTATATAATCTTTCCTTTAATCCTTCAATAGGTTCCTGGGAATAAGAGTACAATACTGTTTTGGAAGATTTTAGCTTATCGGTAAAATAGCCGCTCTCATCTTTTACCACTACTTTTTTCTCACGGGTACTTTTGGCCGCCAGGTAGCTGGTACCAAACAGGAACACGATAAATAAGATCGGAAGTAATAAGGTTGTAAGAATGAAGGAGCGCTTTTTAACACGCGAGAGGTACTCTCTTTTTATGATTATGGCTGTTTTCATGAACCGGAATATTTTTTTGTTTTTTAGATAGCTTCAAATGGTCTGGCGGTAGGTGAGGTACCTACCAACTTGATAAAAATATCATTCAATGAAGGCAGGTGCTCCTGGAAAGACTGGATCGGGTTGTTTTGCGCGATCAGGTGGCTCAATACTCTATTCGGGGTATCCGTTTCCGTTGCCTGGAAGCGGATACTTTTTGGATTTTTCTCGAGTATTTCCACGAAATCGGGATATTGAGCGATAGGCTCATTAGTCGCCACGCTGAAAATGTGTTCTTTAAATTGTTGTTTTACTTGCTCAACACTGCCATCCAGTAACTTCTTGCCGAGGTTCACTAATATGATCTGGTCACAGATCTCTTCTACCTGCTCCATACGGTGGGTACTGAAGATGATCGTAGTCCCTTCCTGGGCCAGCCTGAAGATCTCTTCTTTGATCACATTGGCATTTACGGGGTCCAGGCCGCTGAATGGTTCATCCAGGATCAGCAATTTAGGGTCATGGATCACAGTAGCTACAAATTGCAGTTTCTGGCTCATCCCCTTACTTAAATCTTCCACTTTTTTATTCCACCAGCTGCCCATTTGCAGGCGTTCTACCCAGTATTTGGCTCTTTGAGTAGCTACATCGCCTTTCAAACCTTTTAGTTTAGCCAGGTAAAGGATGTGCTCCCCTACTTTCATTTTTTTATAAAGTCCGCGTTCCTCGGGCATATAACCGATCAGGTCGGTATGTTGCAGGCCGTCAAAGGGTTTACCATCCATCAGGATGTCGCCGCTGTCCTGGTGGAAAATACCGGTTACCATGCGGAGCAAGGTACTTTTACCGGCGCCATTAGGGCCCAGTAAGCCGAAAATAGCGCCCTTTTTTATGTCAAAACTAATGTCATCTACAGCTTTATGATTCCCATATGCCTTTTTCAGGTTCTTTACGGATAATAAAATTGAATCCTGCATATCTTGCTATTCTTTTGTGTGTTTTAAGCCCAACATGGATTGTTAAGCTGTCCAAAGTTAATGGAGAATGGGGCAAACTCCAAACCCGGGAAGTGATCTACCCTTAAAAATCCCCCTTATATTGTAAATCAGTCGTTTAAATATACATCCAGCAGCCCTTCCGGTAGTTGTAATTTAAGTTGCTTGGTCGGTATATCTACCGAGATAATGGTCTGGTCGTTTAAGGGAACAATTACTTCTTTCCCGTTTACGGAGATGGAGGCCAGCAGTTGTCCCGGGGTCTCTAAAAGATCTTCAACTTTTCCTAATTTACCCGCTTCCTGGTCCCAGACTTCAAAACCGATGAAATTAATATCTGCTTCTTTGGGATTTAATTTTTCGTATTGTTCTGTACTGAGGAATACCTGCTTGCCACTTAAAGATTTGGCGGCCTCCATAGTATCTACTTCTTCCAGTTTGACAAAAAGTTCCTGTTCATTATCGATCTTCACCTGTTCGGTAAAGAAAGGGATATAGCTTTCTCTTTTGAGTTCGATAAAGATATGTTTCAGGTTTTTCAGTCCTGAAAGTTTGCCGAGATGGTGAAATACGGTAACATTACCGTTGAGGCCATGCGTTCCCGTTATTTTTCCTATTTGAATAAATTCCATGATTGATCTGGTTTCATAAAAAAAGGAAACAACAAATTGTTATTTCCTTTTCCTTAATTTTTATACAAAAAAGATTAAGCTTCTTCTGCAGGAGCTTCACCTTCAGCAGCAGGAGCGTCTTCGGTAGCAGCATTGGCAGCTTCAGCTTCAGCTTTTGAGGCAGCTTTAGCAGCTTCTTTTTCTTCTACGCGACGAACAGATTCCTGAGACGCAGCGTGACGTTTATCCGCTTTGTGTTTACGGTTAGCTTCTTCACGTTTAACGACTAATTGCTCGTGTTCTCCATTCCATTTTTCGAATTTCTCTTTTGCTTCAGTTTCGTTGAATAAACCTAAAGCGACACCACGCATAAGGTGTTTCATGTATAATACACCTTTGAATGATAAGATACGACGTACTGTGTTAGTAGGTTGTGCACCTTTGTTTAACCACTCAAGAGCAGCTTCACGATTGATACGAACAGTTGCCGGTACCGTCAATGGATTGTAAGTACCTAATTTTTCGATAAATTTACCGTCACGTGGAGAGGTGCTGTTAGCAGCTACGATGAAATAAAATGGGCGTTTTTTAGACCCATGGCGTTGCAGGCGGATTTTTACTGCCATAATAATTGAAATTATTTGCGTTAATAAATAAATTGGAAATGCAAAATTAGGAAAAAAAACTAAAATTATTCATATTATTTATAAAAAAATAAAAGGCTGCTTTTGACTGGCAGAAGTGGGCTTGTCATTGCTTTGCAGCTTTGCTGCTCTCCTGATAATAATTTAATAATCCGGCTAAATGTTTGGTGCCATAAATAAGCAGGATCTTATCGGTAGCCGCTGATTTTATTATACCGGCAAGGTTTGCAAACCGGTAATCCAGGAGCATCGTTTCGATAGCATTTGTTAAGGTACCGCAATTATATAATATACCGGCTGATTTGCTTGCAAAATCATTAAGATTAAGTACCCCTTATCCTGTAGTGCTTCCTGTTTTCTTAAACTAAAATACAACAACGGAATAAAAGAGAGAACTAAACTTATGCCGGCAATAAAAAATAAGATGCGGCATTCCTATAATACCGGATCATTAGCCAGACGGTGATCACCATGCCGCTAATCAAGATTAAATAGATTAGTCCGCTTAAAGACAGCATATTTTCCAGGAGGTTTTTAAACTCATAGTTTAATCCGTTTGTGTTGGACCGTAACACGGGCGGTATCGCCATAAGTATTATTTTGCCCCGGGTTTACCTGTTTAAAATATTGGTCCAGGTAATAATATCCTTGTTCGGAAAAGATCTTATTTCTTTCAGCCGGCAATTTATGATTATCGTTTTTTAAGTCCAGATAAAGTGTATTACTTACGGCATTGAACTCCGGCTGTTCCGGTTCTCTATTAGCGAAAATCATGAAATCCGGGTTCGCATTTTTCATGTAAATCCAATATTTAGTGCGGAATAAATAAAGTTCGTCTGAGTTTTCCTGTCTATATATAATAATATCCCGTTAAAGTAAGTACTTGTGGTGTAACGGCTTTCCGTGGTGTATTTACAATAACTCTCCTATCAAAGATAATTTCATATTTGATGATTACATGCAACAATCCGTTCAAAAACAAGTATTTAACGATTGTATCAGGCATGGCAATACATCGTATTTTGAGTTTTGTGTTTAAAATCTCATTTTTTAAGATAAA
>Ga0256797_1000228_pt1 | contig 11751 bp, 9 predicted proteins | sample MC6MC0948MT_FD_190196 | JGI IMG/M metagenome (GOLD analysis project Ga0256797, IMG submission 190196) | Metatranscriptome of enriched soil aggregate microbial communities from Iowa State University, Ames, United States - MC6-MC0948-MT... | ecosystem: Environmental > Terrestrial > Soil >...
CGCAGACCTCGTCTCGACGAACATCCGCGACCACGAGATCGACTGGTCGAACTCGATCTTCCTCTCGATGCAGTTCTCGGTGGGGCGCAGCGGCAAGTTCAACGAGTTCCTCACGACGTTCCTCAAGTGCCTGTCGGTGGACCGCATCGAGTATGTGGAGAACTGGTATCAGGAGCAGACCGACCAGACCGAGGATGCCGAGATCGGCGAGTGGATCGTGCAGCGGCGCTGCCCGCATCTGCGCGCCGACCTCACCAAGACCGGCAAGGTCGATGAGGACGGCATCCTGACCTGCAGTATGCACGACTGGAAATGGGACCTCAAGACCGGTCGATGCCTGTCGACCAGTGGGCACCCGATCCGCTCGTCGCGCATCATCGAGACCGGCCGACTGGCCGACGAGGACCTTCAGCCGACGCCGTGAACCACCCGCCGACACCCCGGGTTGCTGTCCACACCCCGTGCTGCCGACGTCGCCACCGCGGGGTGTCGGCGGGAGGGCGGGGTCTCGGCGGAGGACGCGGGTGCGACCCGGTAGACTGAGAGCACCGAAGCAACCTTTAACACCGTCCGGAGAGGCGGAGAAGGGAGCGGCTGATGAGCGCACGTACAGTGCTGCACGAAGCCGACGTGTCGCGGGCGTTGACCCGCATCGCGCATGAGATCCTCGAATCCAATCGAGGGGCTGAGAACCTCGTCCTGCTGGGAATTCCGACCCGCGGGGTCACCCTCGCCCGCCGCCTGGCCGTGCTGATCAGCGAGATCGCGCAGACGTCCGTTCCCGCAGGGGCGCTGGATGTCACGCTGTTCCGAGACGATCTGGCCAAGCATCCGACCCGCTCGCCGCACCCGACCGACATCCCTGCCGGCGGCATCGACGGGAAGATCGTCGTGCTCGTCGACGACGTGCTCTTCTCCGGGCGCAGCATCCGCGCGGCGCTCGACGCCTTGCAGTCGATCGGCCGCCCGGCGATCGTGCGGCTGGCGATCCTCGTCGACCGCGGCCACCGCGAGCTGCCGATCCGACCCGACTTCATCGGCAAGAACATCCCGTCCGCCCGGAGCGAGCGCGTCAACGTGCGCCTCGTCGAAGACGACAGATCCGAGGGGGTGACGATCGAGGCATGAGGCACCTGCTCGACACCCGCACCCTCGACAAGGTCACTGCGCTGCGCATCCTCGACATCGCCGAGGACATGTCCGACACGCAGTCCCGCGAGGTCAAGAAGCTCCCGACATTGCGGGGCAAGACCGTCGTGAACCTCTTCTTCGAGGATTCGACCCGCACCCGCATCTCCTTCGAGGCCGCAGCCAAGCGGCTCTCCGCCGACGTGATCAACTTCGCCGCCAAGGGATCCAGCGTGTCCAAGGGCGAGAGCCTGAAGGACACCGCACAGACCCTCGAGGCCATCGGAGCGGATGCCGTCGTCGTGCGCCATCCCGCCTCCGGAGCCCCGCAGACCCTCGCGACGAGCGGATGGATCTCGGCCGGAGTGGTGAACGCCGGCGACGGCACGCACGAGCATCCCACCCAGGCGCTGCTCGACGCCTTCACGATCCGCAAGCGGCGCTTCGGAGCCGACAGTCGCGGTCGTGACCTCAGCGGCCTCCGCGTCGTGATCGTCGGCGACGTGCTGCATTCGCGCGTGGCCCGCTCGAACGTCTGGCTGCTCACGACCCTCGGCGCCGATGTCACCCTGGTCGCGCCGCCGACCCTCGTGCCGCAGAACGTGTCGCTGTGGCCGGTCAGGGTCGTCTACGACCTGGATCAGGCTCTGGCCGAGGGGCCGGATGCCGTCATGATGCTGCGCATCCAGCTCGAGCGCATGAACGCCGCGTATTTCCCGACTGAGCGGGAGTATTCCAGACGTTGGGGCCTCGACGCATTGCGTCTGGGCGGGCTCCCGGACGGTAGCATTGTGATGCACCCCGGACCCATGAACCGCGGGTTGGAGATCTCCTCAGAAGCCGCCGATTCCGAGCGCTCGACCGTGCTCGAACAGGTGACGAACGGGGTGTCCATCCGCATGGCGGTGCTGTACCTGCTCCTTGCAGGAGAACGAGACGAAGAACGAGGGGGAGACCAGTGAGCGAGACCCTCGTCATCACCGGCGCACAGCTTCTCGGTGCGGAGAGCGCCGACATCATCGTGGAGAACGGCGTCATCGCCGAGATCGGCTCGGGCCTCAGCCGGGCCGGCGCCCGGGTGATCGATGCCGCGGGGCTCGTCGCCCTCCCCGGCCTCGTCGACCTGCACACGCATCTCCGCGAACCTGGCTATGAGGCGTCCGAGACGATCCTCACCGGCACGAGGGCCGCGGCATCCGGCGGATTCACCGCCGTGTTCGCGATGCCGAACACCTCGCCGGTCGCCGACACCGCCGGGGTGGTCGAGCAGGAGCTCGCGCTCGGCGAGGCGGCCGGCTACGCGACCGTGCAGCCGATCGGCGCCGTCACGGTCGGGCAGAAGGGCGAGCGCCTCGCCGAACTCGGCGCCATGGCCACGTCGCGCGCCCAGGTGCGCGTGTTCAGCGACGACGGCTTCTGCGTCTTCGATCCGCTGATCATGCGCCGCGCTCTCGAATACGTGAAGTCCTTCGACGGTGTGATCGCCCAGCATGCGCAGGACCCGCGTCTGACCGAGGGCGCCCAGATGAACGAGGGCACCGTCTCGGCCGAGCTCGGCCTCGCCGGCTGGCCGGCCGTCGCGGAGGAATCGATCATCGCGCGCGATGTGCTGCTGGCCGAGCACGTCGGCTCGCGTCTGCATGTCTGCCACCTGTCGACCGCGGGTTCGGTCGACATCATCCGCTGGGCCAAGAAGCGCGGCATCAACGTCACCGCAGAGGTCACCCCGCACCACCTGCTCCTCACCGACGAGCTCGTGCGCGGCTATGACGCGCGGTACAAGGTCAACCCGCCGCTGCGTCGCGAGGAGGACGTGCTCGCCGTGCGCGAAGGGCTCGCCGACGGCACGATCGACATCGTCGCGACCGACCACGCCCCGCACCCGAGCGAGCACAAGGCGTGCGAGTGGCAGGCGGCCGCGAACGGCATGGTCGGGCTCGAGAGCGCGCTGCGCGTCGTGCACCAGTCGATGGTGCAGACCGGTCTCATCGGCTGGGCGGACGTCGCCCGCGTGATGAGCGCGGCTCCCGCCCGCATCGGACGCCTGGCCGGTCACGGCACGCCGCTCGAGGTCGGTCAGCCGGCCCAGATCGCGCTGTACGACGCCTCCGTCGCCGGCGTCTTCACCGAAGCCGACCTGCACGGCCGCAGCGTGAACTCGCCGTACCTCGGGCGCGACCTGCCCGGTCGTGTGCAGTTCACGCTGCACGGCGGCGTGCTCACGGTCGACGACGGCGCCGTGGTGGCGGAGCTCCGCGCACACGATGCGCTGAGCGAGCGAAGCGAGTCGAAGTGACGCGCGAGTTCGCGATCGGGGCCATGATCGCGCTGGCCGTCGTCGTGCTGCTCGCGATGCTCCTGGCCTGGCGTGCCCGCGTGCGACGCGACTCGGCGCTCTCGGCCCCGCTGGGTGTGCCGGAGCACGCCGAGGTCGTCGATCGGCACGAGGTGCTGTATGTCTCGACGACCAAGCACGACCAGCCGCTCGAGCGTCTGGCGCTCTCTCCTCTCGCCTACCGCGCCAGGGGAGAGGCCGCGGTGACCGACCGGGGTCTCGCGCTCTGCCTCGACGGGGCGCCCACGGTGTTCATCGCCTCCTCGCGCCTCATCGGCGTGGACCGCGCCACCGTCACGATCGACAAGGTCGTGGAACCCGGGGGCCTCGTGCGCGTGGCCTGGAACGCCGACGACGACACCGTCGTCGACTCGTACATCCGGATCGCCGACGGCGATCCGAAGAACTTCATCTCAGAACTGCAGCGGCTCGTACCCGCCGCCCACGACACAGGAGCCACGTCATGACCTTCGAGAAGGCCGTCCTCGTCCTGGAGGACGGAACCCGCCACGTCGGGCGCGCCTATGGCGCACTCGGCACCACGCTCGGCGAGGTCGTCTTCGCCACCGGCATGTCCGGTTACCAGGAGACGCTGACCGACCCGTCCTACGCCGGCCAGATCGTCCTGCAGACCGCACCGCACATCGGCAACACGGGCATGAACGACGAAGACCCCGAATCGCGCCGCATCTGGGTCGCCGGCTACATCGTCCGCGATCCCTCGCGCGTCGTGTCCAACTGGCGTGCGAACGCCTCGCTCGACGAGATCCTCGTGCAGGACGGGATCGTCGGCATCAGCGGCATCGACACCCGCTCGATCACCCGTCACATCCGCTCCGCCGGCTCCATGCGCGGCGGCATCTTCTCGGGCGAGGCCGCGGCTCTCGACGCCGAGGAGCAGCTGCGCATCGTTCGCGAGGCGCCCGAGATGACCGGGCAGAACCTGTCCGCTCAGGTGTCCGTCGACGTCGCGACGGTCACGACGGCGGTCGGGGAGAGGATCGGAAACCTCGCCGTGCTCGACCTCGGCGTGAAGCAGGCCACGATCGACAACCTCGCCGCGCGCGGTTTCGAGGTGCACGTGCTGCCGCAGAACTCGACGTTCGCCGACATCACCGCCATCGATCCGATCGCGGTGTTCTACTCGAACGGTCCTGGTGACCCCTCGGCATCCGACGCCCAGGTCGCAGTCCTCCGCGAGGTGCTCGACGCGAAGCTGCCGTACTTCGGCATCTGCTTCGGCAACCAGCTGTTCGGCCGCGCCCTCGGCCTCGGCACCTACAAGCTCACCTTCGGACACCGCGGCATCAACCAGCCGGTGCTCGACAAGGCCACGGGCCGGGTCGAGATCACCGCGCACAACCACGGCTTCGCGGTGGACGCCCCGCTCGAGGGCTCCTTCGAGAGCCCCGCCGGCTACGGCCAGGTCGAGGTCAGCCATGTCGGTCTCAACGACAACGTGGTGGAGGGACTGCGCGCCCTCGACATGCCCGCCTTCTCGGTCCAGTACCATCCCGAAGCCGCAGCGGGCCCGCACGACGCCAATTACCTCTTCGACCGGTTCCGTGACCTGGTCATCGCCAGCCAGAAGGACGCCAAGTAATGCCCAAGCGCGACGACATCTCCTCCGTCCTCGTCATCGGCTCGGGCCCGATCGTGATCGGTCAGGCCTGCGAGTTCGACTACTCCGGCACCCAGGCGTGCCGTGTGCTCCGCGAGGAGGGCGTGCGCGTCATCCTCGTCAACTCCAACCCGGCGACGATCATGACCGATCCCGACTTCGCCGATGCGACGTACATCGAGCCGATCACCCCCGAGGTCATCGAGACGATCATCGCGAAGGAGAAGCCCGATGCGATCCTGCCGACCCTGGGCGGCCAGACCGCGCTGAACGCGGCCATGGCGCTGCACGAGCGCGGGATCCTCGAGAAGTACGGCGTCGAGCTCATCGGCGCCAAGGTCGAGGCGATCCAGAAGGGCGAGGACCGCCAGATCTTCAAGCAGCTCGTCCTGGATGCCGGCGCCGACGTCGCCCGCAGCGTCATCGCCCACACGATGGAGGACCTGCTCGCAGGCGCCGCCGAGCTCGGGTACCCGCTGGTCGTCCGGCCGTCGTTCACGATGGGCGGTCTGGGCTCGGGCTTCGCCTACGACGAGGAGGACCTCCGTCGCATCGGCGGTGCGGGCCTGCGTGATTCGCCGACCACCGAGGTGCTCCTCGAGGAGTCGATCCTCGGCTGGAAGGAGTATGAGCTCGAGCTCATGCGCGACACCGCCGACAACACCGTGGTGGTCTGCTCGATCGAGAACGTCGACCCCGTCGGCGTGCACACCGGTGACTCGATCACGGTCGCCCCGGCTCTCACGCTGACCGACCGCGAGTACCAGAAGCTGCGCGACATCGGCATCGACATCATCCGCGCCGTGGGCGTGGACACCGGCGGCTGCAACATCCAGTTCGCCGTCGACCCGAGCAACGGGCGCATCATCGTCATCGAGATGAACCCGCGCGTCTCCCGCTCGAGCGCGCTGGCCTCGAAGGCGACCGGCTTCCCGATCGCGAAGCTCGCGGCCAAGCTCGCGCTCGGCTACCGGCTCGACGAGATCCCGAACGACATCACCGGAGTCACGCCCGCGAGCTTCGAGCCCACGCTCGACTACGTCGTCGTGAAGGTCCCGCGCTTCGCGTTCGAGAAGTTCCCGGCAGCCGACGCCACGCTGACGACGACCATGAAGTCGGTCGGCGAGGCGATGGCGATCGGCCGCAACTACGCCACCGCGCTGCAGAAGGCGCTCCGCTCGCTGGAGAAGCGCGGCTCGAGCTTCCACTGGGGGCGTGAGGATCGTTCGCTCGAGGAGCTCCTGGAGATCTCGAAGGTCCCGACCGACGGCCGCATCGTCACGCTGCAGCAGGCGCTGCGCAAGGGCGCGACCATCGAGCAGGCCTTCGAGGCGACCGCGATCGACCCGTGGTTCATCGACCAGATCGTCCTGATCAACGAGGTCGCCGAGACGGTCCGCACGGCGGCCGAGCTCGATGCCGAGACGATCCGCTACGCCAAGGAGCACGGATTCTCCGACGTGCAGCTCGCTGAGCTGCGCGGCATCCCCGAGCAGGAGGTCCGCGGTCTCCGCCACGGCCTCGGCATCCGTCCGGTCTACAAGACGGTCGACACCTGTGCCGGCGAGTTCCCCGCTCTGACGCCGTACCACTACTCGAGCTACGACTTCGAGACCGAGGTCGCGCCGTCCGACCGCACGAAGGTCGTCATCATCGGGTCCGGCCCGAACCGCATCGGCCAGGGCGTCGAGTTCGACTACTCCTGCGTGCACGCCTCGTTCGCGCTGTCGGATGCCGGTTTCGAGACCGTGATGGTCAACTGCAACCCCGAGACGGTCTCGACCGACTACGACACCTCCGATCGCCTGTACTTCGAGCCGCTGACGCTCGAGGACGTGCTCGAGGTGCTCGACGCGGAAGCTGCGAGCGGCACGATCCTCGGAGTCGTCTGCCAGCTCGGCGGCCAGACACCGCTGGGTCTGGCGAAGGGGATCGAGGCCGCCGGCTACACGGTCCTCGGCACGAGCCCTGCGGCGATCGACCTCGCCGAGGAGCGCGAGCTCTTCTCGCAGCTGCTCGACAGGGCGGGCCTCCTGGCCCCGCGCAACGGCACTGCGATCGACGTCGACGGCGCTGTGCGCATCGCCGAGGAGATCGGCTACCCGGTGCTCGTGCGCCCGAGCTTCGTGCTCGGCGGCCGCGGCATGGAGATCGTCTACAGCACCGAGGCGCTGCGCGACTACTTCGTGCGCACCGCGGGCGAAGTGATCATCGAAGAGGGCAAGCCCCTCCTCGTCGACCGCTTCCTCGACGACGCCATCGAGCTCGACGTCGACGCGCTCTACGACGGCACCGACCTGTTCATCGGCGGAGTCATGGAGCACTTGGAGGAGGCCGGCATCCACTCCGGCGACTCGAGTTGCACGTTGCCCCCCGTGTCGCTCGGCCGCACCGACGTCGACCGCGTGCGCGTCGCGACCCTTGCCATCGCCGAGGGCGTGGGCGTCCGCGGCCTGCTGAACGTGCAGTTCGCGATCAGCGCCGGCGTGCTCTACGTGATCGAGGCCAACCCGCGCGCCAGCCGCACGGTGCCGTTCGTGTCGAAGGCCCTCGGGATCCCGATGGCGAAGGCCGCCAGCCGCATCATGGCCGGGTCCACGATCGCCGAGCTGCGCGCCGAGGGCATGCTCCCGGAGCAGGACGGCTCGCGTGTGCCGCTCGGATCGCCGGTGTCGGTGAAGGAGGCCGTGCTGCCGTTCAAGCGGTTCCGCACCGCCGACGGCAAGACCGTCGACTCGATCCTCGGCCCGGAGATGCGCTCGACCGGTGAGGTCATGGGCATCGACCGCGACTTCCCGACCGCATTCGCGAAGAGCCAGGCCGCGGCCTACGGCGGCATGCCGACCTCGGGGACCGTGTTCATCTCGGTGGCCGATTCCGACAAGCGCGCCGTGATCCTGCCCGCGCACCGTCTGCAGCAGCTCGGCTTCACGATCGTCGCGACAGAGGGCACGGCCGAGATCCTGTCGCGCAACGGCATCGCGGTGACCGTCGTCGAGAAGTTCAGCGAGACCCAGGAGTCGGGGGCGAAGAACATCGTCGACCTCATCAACGAGGGCGCGATCGACATCGTCGTGAACACGCCGTCCGGCGGCGCCACTCGCGCCGACGGCTACGAGATCCGCGCGGCGGCGGTCGCCGCCGACAAGGCGCTGTTCACCACGATGGCGGTCCTCGGCGCTGCCGTCAGCGGCATGGATGCGGCCCACGAGGGCTTCGAGGTCCGCAGCCTGCAGGAGTATGCGCTGGACCGCGCAGCCGGAATGGCCGCAGCCAGGAAGGCAGCGGTGTGATGCCGGTCACGTTCGGCTCACGGCTGCGGGCGTCGTTGGACGCGTACGGTCCGCTGTGCGTCGGGATCGATCCGCATGCAGCACTGCTGGATTCCTGGGGCCTGCCGCAGGACGCCGACGGCGTGCGCACGTTCGGACTGCGCGTCGTCGAGGCGGCCGCAGGACAAGCGGGCGTCGTCAAGCCGCAGGTGTCGTTCTTCGAGCGCTTCGGCTCGCGCGGTTATGCAGCTCTGGAAGATGTTCTGGCGGCTGCCCGCGACGCCGGGCTTCTGATCATCGCCGACGCCAAGCGCGGTGATCTCGACACGACCATGGCGGCGTACGGCGACGCCTGGTTCGGGACCGGCTCGCCGTTGGAGGCGGATGCTCTCACGCTGACCCCGTTCCTCGGCCCTGATTCGCTCGGAGACGTGCTGGGGCGAGCGATCGCCGCCGGCAAGGGTGCGTTCGTGCTCGGCGCGACGAGCAACCCGGACGGCGAGATCGTGCAGCGAGCCCGCACGGTCGACTCCCGCTCGGCGGACGGCGACAGCGTCGCTCGTCGTATCGCGCGCGAGATCGCCGCAGTCGATCCCGTCGCACGTGAGGGTTCGACCCTCGGTTCGATCGGGCTCGTGATCGGCGCGACCATCGAACGCGGCCGATTCGGTCTGGACGATGAGGTTCTCGCCGGGATCCCGATCCTGGCTCCGGGATTCGGTGCTCAGGGCGCTGAACCCGAGGAGTTGACCGCGCGCTTCGGTGCGCTCAGCGGCAACGTCCTCGCGAGCGAGAGCCGCAGCATCCTCTCTGCGGGGCCGTCGGAGATATCCGACCGCATCCGTCAGCGCGCAGCGCAGTATCGGGAGGTTCAGGGTGTCTGACACGTCCAAGCCCGTGGTCCCCGAGGTGGATCGAGCCGCCGCTGCCCGCCGGGCCGTGGAGCGCCGCCGTGCCCGCGCCGCGCTCAAGCGCGATCTGACCATGCGCGTGGTGACGCCGCAGAAGGTGCTCGAGCGGGCGACCGCCGATGCGGATTCGGTCGAGGGTTCGATGCGGATCACCGACTTCCTCCTGGCGCTGCCGGCGATCGGCGCCGGCAAGCGCGACCGGATCCTCACCGAGCTGCAGATCTCTCCGGTCAAGCGCCTCGGCGGGCTCGGCGTGCGTCAGCGCGCTGTGCTGAACGGCTGGCTCGATGGCCGCTTCCCGGTGCTGGAGCCTCGCGGGGGCCGCAGCCGGCTGCTCGTGCTCGCCGGACCGACCGCGGTCGGCAAGGGCACGGTCGCGGCGCATATCCGCGAGCACAACCCCGAGATCCACCTCTCCGTGTCAGCGACGACCCGTCCTCCGCGCCCCGGCGAGATCGACGGCGTGCACTACTACTTCGTCGACGACGCCGAGTTCGACCGCCTGATCGCCGACGGCGAGCTGCTCGAGTACGCGGTGGTGCACAACAAGTCGCGGTACGGCACTCCGCGTGCCCCGATCGACGCCGCATTGGCCGAGGGGAAGACGGTGCTGCTCGAGATCGATCTGCAGGGCGCGCGTCAGGTGAGGCGCGCCGAGCCGGCCGCCACGCTGATCTTCCTGCTGCCGCCGACGTGGGACGAACTGGTGCAGCGCCTGGTCGGCCGGGGCACGGAGAACGCCGAGGAACGCGCCCGGCGCCTCAGGACGGCGAAGGTCGAACTCGCCGCCCAGAACGAGTTCGATCACCTCATCGTGAACGAGAACGTCGCCACCGCCGCCGCGGAGGTCGTAGAATTGTCCTCAGACTCTGCGCGCTGAGCTTCATCACTCGGGTCACTGAGCTCGTCGAAGAGACCATCCCGGTCTCTGAGCTCGTCGAAGGGTCGCGCGCCCATTGCACCGTCTTCGCGACGCACCCGTCGCCTGATCAGGAGGTCCCACCATGGCCGGACACCACAACAACGGCATCATCGATCCCCCCATCGACAACCTGCTCGACCGCGTCGACTCCAAGTACGAGCTCGTCATCTACGCAGCCAAGCGCGCGCGTCAGATCAACGACTACTACTCCGACCTGCACGAGGGCAATCTCTTCGACAACGTGGGCCCGCTGGTCGACTCGTCCGTCGAAGACAAGCCGCTCACGATCGCCCTGCACGAGATCAACGAGGACAAGCTCCGCCTTCGTCACGCAGAGTGATATTCGCGAACCGCACCTCTCGCATTGTCGGAGGTGCGGTTCACTATGTATCGACACCCTTTTCCGATCCCGTTCTGGAGCCCTGATGAGCGCGCTGCGTCTGTTCACGTCCGAGTCCGTCACCGAGGGCCACCCTGACAAGATCTGCGACCAGATCTCCGACAGCATCCTCGACGGGCTCATCGCGAAGGACCCCGGATCCCGCGTCGCCGTCGAGACCCTGGTCACCACCGGTCTCGTCCACGTCGCCGGTGAGATCCGCACCGACGCGTACGTCGACATCCCGACCATCGTCCGCGAGGTCGTGAACGGCATCGGCTACACCTCGAGCGACACCGGCTTCGACGGCTCTTCGTGCGGTGTCAGCGTGTCCGTCGGCGAGCAGTCCGGCGACATCGCCAGCGGCGTCGACAACGCTCAGGAGCACCGCGACGGCACATCGACCGATCCGCTGGACGGCCTCGGCGCCGGCGACCAGGGCATCATGTTCGGCTTCGCGACCAATGAGACCCCGCAGCTGATGCCGATGGCGGCGTGGACGGCGCACCGCCTCGCGGAGCGCCTCACCGAGGTGCGCCGCTCCGGCGAGCTGCCGTTCCTGCGACCTGACGGCAAGACCCAGGTCACCCTCGGCTACGACGGCTTCACTCCGAAGACGGTCGACGCCGTCGTGCTCTCCACCCAGCACAACCCCGACATCTCGCAGGACGAGCTCAAGGCTCTGGTGCGCGCACACGTGATCGACCCGGTGCTCGCGACCACCGGTCTCGACCTCGACGACGTCACCTTCTACATCAACCCCGCCGGCCCCTTCGTGACCGGCGGTCCTAAGGGCGACGCGGGCCTCACGGGGCGCAAGATCATCATCGACACCTACGGCGGGGCGTCGCGCCACGGCGGCGGTGCGTTCAGCGGCAAGGACCCGTCGAAGGTCGACCGCTCCGGCGCATACGCCACCCGCTGGGTCGCGAAGAACGCGGTCGCGGCAGGGCTCGCCGACCGGCTCGAGGTGCAGGTGGCCTACGCGATCGGCGTGGCACGTCCGGTCGGACTGTACGTCGAGACCTTCGGGACCGGCAAGGTGTCGGACGAGGTGATCACCCGCGCCATCTCCGAGGTCTTCGATCTGCGTCCGCAGGCGATCATCGAGCAGCTGGACCTGCTGCGTCCGATCTACGCGCAGACCGCCGCATACGGCCACTTCGGCCGCGAGCTGCCCGAC
>Ga0256797_1000229_pt1 | contig 11748 bp, 12 predicted proteins | sample MC6MC0948MT_FD_190196 | JGI IMG/M metagenome (GOLD analysis project Ga0256797, IMG submission 190196) | Metatranscriptome of enriched soil aggregate microbial communities from Iowa State University, Ames, United States - MC6-MC0948-MT... | ecosystem: Environmental > Terrestrial > Soil >...
CGCCGCTGTTTCAGAAAGTAATGCTGCCGGTATGGAAGCCTTACAATCCCTGATCACGATCAAAGATAAAATGGATGAGGAAAATGCGAAACTTGCCGGTTTAAAATCGCAGTACAACAGCTTCCTCAATACCAATAAAATGCACATTTTTTATAAAGTAAGTGGCCCTTACAAGCCTTCCGTGCCTTCTAACATCAGAGCGATCTGGATCGTTTTAGGTAGTGCAGTAGCGGCATTCCTGTTCTCCTGCTTCTGGGTCTTACTGGCTAATGCACTGAATAAAAGAGCAAAAGCATAATCATAAAAATATCGTGCAGGCAACGCTACAACAGAAACCAACAATGCCTAAATGGCTCAACCTGGCAGCACTCCTCATCCTGCTGGCCTCTATTGCAGTAGCAGCTGCAACAGAGTTGTATGCCGTTATTGCTGTTCCATTCGGTTTACTGTTTATCGCCTGGATCATCCTTAACTGGAAAAGCTATTACTGGTTCTTTGCGTTCTCTATTGCAACAACAGGTGTCGTCACTATTGGAAGCGGTACCCTATACCTTCCCATAATGCCGCTGAGCATAGCATCAGCCCTGCTGGCCTTAGCCTTACTACTTTACAACACGAAAATCATTTATGAAAATTTCTACCGGCATCCGCTGACCCTGGTTATTTTCCTCCAGTATTTTTGGCTGATAATCTCGGTAATTTTTTCAGAAATACCCGTACCTTCCATTAAATATTGGGGCGTTAATACCATTCAGCTCCTCTCTTTTGTGATCCTGCCAATGATGGTACTGAAGAAGCAGGAAGACTGGATGAAGCTCTGCAAAATCTTATTGATCAGCTTTACCCTGGTAGCCTTATATGTCGTCTTAAGGCATGCTTTAAAAAACTTCACTTACCTCTATACTAATGTTGCCGTAAAGCCTTTCTTTTACAACCACGTAGACCATGGCTGTATTATGTCCATGCTGGTCCCGCTGCCTTATATGCTCTGGCAGCATACTGACAAGGCTAAAGTATGGACGCGCAGGTTCTATTTATTATTATTCATCTTCTTTATTATCTGTACTTACCTGACTTTCGCCCGGGCTGCTATTTTAGCGGTTGCTTTTGCCTTCGTGGTTATTTTCGCGATCCGGAAGAAATTGATCAACTGGTTAATGGCTTTGTTCTTTATTGCCTGCATCAGCATTGTAAGCTACCTGGTCGTAAACGATAATTATAAGAATTTCAAACCTAATTACGAGCAAACTTATTCGCGGCATTCATTCGATGACCTGTTAAAAGCCTCTTTTATGGGTGGCGATATGTCTTCTATGGAAAGAGTATACCGCTGGATCGCCTCTGCCCGGATGAGTATGGATAAACCATTTACCGGCGTTGGTCCCAATAACTTTTATGATTTTTATAAGCCGCATGCTGTACAGATGTTCCGGACTTACGTAAGCCGGAACGAAGAGAAATCAACCACCCACAATTATTTTATTTTCATGCTGGTAGAGCAAGGCTGGCCGGCCATGATCCTTTATGGTATCCTTATCTGGGCACTCTTTTATCATGCGCAAAAGGTATATCATAAAACGGAGAACATTGTGTACAAAAGGATGGCACTGGTGGCAGCAATGGTTATCGCGGCCTTCTTTATTAATAATCTTTTTTCGGAATTGCTGCAGACCTATAAAATAGGCGCTATTTTTTATCTTGCCCTGGTCCTGATTTACTGGGTAGGCAACCAGATCAACAAAGAAGATAAAGAAGCGGCACACTTATCTTAATATAAAATGCTGCTTTCTTTTAAAATCAGGCCGGTTCATTAATAGCGAAAAATCCCAGGTGAATATAGTGGCATTAAAACATTCCTGCTGAAAATAATTTTCCAGTAAAGCATAATGCGGATTACCCGGATGCAGTACCAGTAAGAGACTCCCGCTATTTATTTCGTTTGAGGTGAATACTTCCTTCTGTTCCTCCATTTCCTCAAGACTGAGTACAAAGATTGCCTGCTGTTTAGTTGTGAGCTGATCCAGGCTTTTAATATCGGGGGCAAAATACTGCAGCCAGCCATAGGACTGCATTACGGCAGGTGAAACGATTATTTTTTGTGTTTCGGAAACATAAGATAGCACACGGAATAATGTCCGTACTTTGGAACCCTGTACATCTTCAGGATAATTCCGTGCCGGGGCTTTTTCATGCAAAGCATCCTCTACAAACTTATAAATATAAGGGGAATGCGTACCATGCCTCCCTTTCGCCTTCAATAAATAATTAAAAAAATTCACTACGGTCTATTCGCTTTTTCTTACCCAATGTTCAAATGTAAAGTTGAAAATATGTTTTTCATCTTTATCATGAAATTCAGCCCATTTCCTTTCCCATTCCTTTTCACTGAATTCAGGGAAATATACCATTCCGTCATCAATAGAAGTATGTATGCGGGTCATATAAATCTCTTCAATAAGGTCCATAGTCGCACGATACAATTGGCCGCCACCGATAATAAAAGCTTTTTCGAGTCCCGGTTGATGTTCATTCAGCCAGGCGATCGCTGCTTCTATATGCTTAACTACAACTACTCCATCGACTGACTCCATACTACCTGAAACAACAATATTGGTCCGTTTAGGCAATGGTTTTGCCCCTATAGAAAGCCAGGTATTTCTACCCATGATGATCGGGAAACCGGAAGTGGTCTTTTTAAAAAACTTAAGATCGTCCGGTAAATGCCAGGGCATCTTATTGTTAACCCCGATCACATTATTCTCCGAAGCGGCGACTACGCTGATCAATTTCATATTCAGGATTTATTTTTCGGGAAAAGAATATCTTTTAATGCCAGCTCATCTTCCATTTTCAGCTTGCCCGCGAGCAACAACCTCAATTGTCGCCTGCGTAAAGCATCTTCATACATTTCCTGCTCTTTATCTGTTTCCGGCAGCACTTCAGGCACCTGGGTAGGCTTACCTAAGCTGTCCAGTGCCACGAAATTAAAATAAGCTTCGTTCGACAAATACCGCTCTTGCTTGATAGGGCTTTCTCCATAGACACTCAGGTAGATCTCCAGGGAAGAATTAAAAGACCGCGTCACCTTACCCTCAATGGTTACAATATTACCCAGCTGTATCGGGTTATGAAAGTGCACATTGTCCACCGAAACCGTTACACAGGGCTTATTACAGTGCTTTTGTGCTACTATAGCTGCTGTAATATCCATCCAATGCAACAGCCTGCCACCCATCAGGTTTTGCAGCGTATTGGTATCATTGGGCAATACGATTTCACTCATTATAGTGTGCGATTCTGAGACTTTCTTTTGCGCCTTGATCATGATGCTTAAATTTTCTTTTTAGGACTTGTTGTAAATGCGCTTTTTAAATAAAAAGGTTCGGCATAGGCTATATCATCAAAAGCTTTACCTGCAAACCGTGTCCAGGCTATAGTTCGCCAATGGTTCATATCAATAATGTGGCTTCCTAAAGCTTTTGCACCTGGTTGTAGTTCCATTACCGATGGGTCATCCGTAATGATTGTCATAGTTTCAAAAGCCGCCCAGTCGAAATTCTCGTAAAAGATATGTTGCGGTGGCAGTATAGATACCCCATTTTTCCGCGCGAAGGCAAACCCCTCCCCTGCTCTGGCTTTCAACACCAGCAAACAATCAGGTTCCTGCTTTTCCAGTAATTCCAGTTTATTAAATACCATAAGTGGTTTATCCAGTGCAAAGCATAAGCCTTTGGCCACGCCCATACCCACCCTGAGCCCCGTATAGCTGCCTGGTCCACCATCTACAGCAACAGCAGCGACGGCACTCATATCAAGACCTTGCTTTTTGAGCAAGTCAGCGATCATTGTATTGAGGAAAGCAGCCTGTTCATTGGCCTGCTCATGCAACTGTTCTGCCAGGATACCGGTTTCGTCTCCCAGGGCTATATGGGTATGCGTATAAGCGGTATCGATAAATAATATTAAGGACATTTAGTTTTCTGAAGTAAGCAACAAAGATACTCCAATTTCATAGTACTCAAAATAGAAAAGCTGCACCGGAATGGTGCAGCTTTTCTATATATCATTTATACAATAGTAATTATTTAACCACTGTACCGGTAATCTTTAATTCAACGGGCGTCCGGCTTGCATTTGATTTGATAAAAACAGTACGATCGATCGGACCTACCCTGTCTTTAGTTTGATATTTGACTGTAATCTTACCTGTTTTACCGGGTAATACCGGGGCTTTAGGCCAATCCGGAGTAGTACATCCGCAAGTAGAAGTTGCTTCTTGAATTAATATAGGCTGCTGACCTACGTTGGTAAATTCAAAAGAGTACACGGCATCCTCTCCTTCTTTAACAGTACCAAAGTTGTGCGTATTATTAGCTTCTTTAAATTTGAAGGCTGGACCATTACCCTGTGCGAAAACAGTTACCACACAGAATAAAAGTAAAACAGACAATAACTTTTTCATATCTAATTATAAACCTTTTTGCTTCCTGAAAAAATAAATTAGTTTGCTTTAATTGCTGAACTGTTCTGAGGAACTGAAGCAGTTGGTTTCGCAACCACAGTACCGCTAATCTTTAATACTTTATTTCCTGAGTCCGTCATCACAGTAACTTGCCTGTTGATTGGCCCTACACGTCCCGGGGTAGAATAAGAAACCATAACAGTACCTTTTTTACCTGGCGCAACCGGCTCTTTTGACCAGTTCGGGCTGGTACAACCACAAGTTGTAGTTACATTCTGGATCGTAATCGGTTTTTTACCTTTGTTAACGAAAGTAAACTCATATTCAGCTTTGTCTCCTTCTTTAACGTTTCCGAAATCGTGCGCTTCGCTTTTAAATTTCATAACGTCAGCAGGGTCTGCAACAGCAGCGACAGCAACCGCTTCAGTTTTATCTTTCTTTTTTAAAGATTTTCTATTCTCTTGTGCAAATACTACAGAAGTACCCATGGTCAAAAGAACAACAAGTGATAATAGTGGTTTTTTCATTTGAACTTTTTTTGTTACCTGAAAATTTATTTAATGGTAGTGTTTGATTGGATAAAAAATCAATAGTTTAATTTAAGTCACACCCTGCAGTTGCATCATGCCAAACTCTGATTTAATCTATTTGATTACAAAGTTAATCATCAAGTTTAGAATTCGAACATGTCGCCGGTTAACCGTGCGTTAAAGTCACTTTACAACGCTTCCGGTACTCATGGACTTCTTTCTTAAGCTATAACTTATATTTTAGGGCAATCATATTTACCACGCTTTCCACCTGCACAGCTTTGCAAAGTAGAACAAACCAAAACCGTACCCAATACGATAAAGATAATAGCTAGCAACTTTTTCATAAAAATTTTGTGTTTAAAATAAAAATTATAATCCTACGAAATTAACCAAAAAAAACAAAAGTACACATATATATTTGGCTAATAACAACTCAATAAACAGGCAAGTCACTCTCTTTAAAAAAATCTTTTTATATTTTTGAGGCTTTTCAAACTTAAAAGTTGCTTCATGCATATGTTAAACCCCAAAAACTGGCTACTCTCTTTAGCTATAGTAGGCGTTACTTCCGGCTTAATGATGGCCCAGGTTCCGGCCTTTCCTGTTTCAGACTTAGATAAATCTACAAAGCCGGGCGTTGATTTTGACCAGTTTGCCAATGGTGGCTGGAAAGCAACCAATCCTATTCCCGGAACAGAAAGCCGTTGGGGCGCATTTGGCATCCTGGATAAAGAAAACCGCGAAGTACGTTTAAAAGCCATCATAAAAGAACTTGTAGCCAGTCCGCAAACAAATACCGGGTCGGAGTCACAACAAATAGCAGACTTCTACAGGTCTTACATGGATACCGATTTAATTGAAAAGCTGGGTACAAAACCGCTACAGCCTTACCTGGACCTCATAGCTAAAGCTAAAGACCTCAAAGAATGGAATAATACCAACGCACATTTAGCTAGCATAGGTGTATCCGGCATTTATGGATTGGGCGTGAATGCCGACCGCAAAAACAGCAAATGGAATGCGGTTTATCTTTATCAAAGCGGTTTAACCTTAGGAGAAAGAGGATTTTATACCAAATCAGATTCCAGCTCTGTAGCCATCAGGAAAGAAATGGTCCGTCATATCGACAAGATGTTCCGCCTTGCCGGCTGGAAAGACAAAAATCCCGGGGAAACCATTTTACAATTTGAAACTAAAATTGCCGGTTTTCAATTAAGTAATGTGGAACTCAGGGACCCGGAAAAAACCTATAATAAAATCAGTAAGAAGGAACTTTACTTCCTGGTGAACAACCTGCACCTGGACAGCTATCTGAAAATAATGGAATTTGATTTTGCAGAACTTATTGTGCAAAATCCGGATTACCTTAAAAACATCAATACACTTTTAGCAACGCAATCATTGGAAAGCTTAAAGGCCTACCAACGCTGGCAGTTATTAAATTCTTTCGCCACTGCACTTCCTGAAAAGTTACAAAGAGAAAGCTTTCACTTTAACAATACCGTACTGAAAGGGGTAAAAGAACGCAAAGGTCTTGAAGACCGGGCTATAGATGCTACCAACAATATACTGGGTATGTCTTTAGGTAAATTGTTTGCGGCAAAATACTTCCCGGAAAGCTCTAAGAAAAAAGTAGCGGAAATGATCGAAAACGTGCGCACTGTTTTTGGGGAAAGAATCGATGCGTTGAGTTGGATGAGTTCCGAAACAAAAGTTGCCGCCCGCAAAAAGCTTGCGGCCTTTACTTATAAGATCGGCTACCCGGACACCTGGAAAGACTATTCCACTATTGAAATAAAAGCGAACACATTGATCGAAAATATTATCTCCGCCAGAAAATGGCGGGTGAATGAAGGCCGGAATAAGATCGGGAAACCTGTCGACAAAACAGAATGGGGTATGTCGCCACAGACGGTAAACGCTTACTACAGCCCGATGAATAACGAAATAGTATTCCCGGCAGGTATTCTGCAACCACCCTTCTTTAACCCGGATGCGGACGATGCTATTAACTATGGCGGTATCATTGCCGTAATTGGTCATGAATTCAGCCATGGCTTTGATGATAAAGGATCCAAGTACAATGCGGAAGGCAACCTGGACAACTGGTGGACTGAAAGCGACCGCAAATCCTTTGACGCATTAGCCAATAAATACATCGAATATTTTGACCACAAAGAAGTATTACCAGGACTTAATATTAATGGTAAACTGACAATCGGTGAGAACATCGCCGACCTGGGTGGCCTTACCCTGGCCTATTATGCTTTAAAGAAATCTATTGACAAGAATGGAGCCCCCGCTCCTATTGATGGCTTTACCTGGCAGCAAAGGTTCTTCCTGGGCTGGGCACAGGTATGGCATACCAATATTACCGAGAAGGCCTTACGCCAACAGGTGCTGACGGATCCGCACAGCCCGGCAAGGGACCGTATTAATGGCCCTATGCCACACTTGAAAGAATTCCAGGAAGCCTGGCAGCTCAAGCCCGGAGATGTGCTGTACCTCGATCCTGCTTCCCGCATCGTGATCTGGTAAAATAAAAGGTGTCCTGCAAAATTGCAGGACACCTTTCTATTTTGCTGATAACTTATTAATTCAATAAAGTACCATAAGCTAAGTTAGCACCATCAATACATTCTTGTTTTGCTTCATCAGAAGTTACATACTCGTCCAGTACCGTTTTGAACTTAGTCCACATTGGCCCGGTCTGGTCTTTATAAAAAGAGAAATAGTTAAAAGTCACCTCTTTAAACGCCTCATTTTTTGATAAAGCTCTCGCGATCACATTACCGCCTAAAGTAGACCCTTCAATCACATACAAGATACCTAATGCTTTTGCAGGGCTGATACCCGTAGTGTCCTGCTTAACAGAAGCATCATATTGCAAGCCCAGGTTAGCCAGCTCAGACTGCATCACACTAGCTTTTACACGCTTATCCAGCTCCAGGGAAGTACCCAGTTCCGCAGCTAACACATCTACTGCAGCCTGCTCGTATTTTGCGATCAGCAAGGCATTTTGTTTTAAAAGATTTTTATAGTCATCAATGGTATAAGTCTGATCAAAGATCTTATTGGAATTCATACTTGCCTCCACTTTATCGTGCAGTTCTTTGGTCTGGCTTTTTAATTGCTCGGATATCATAATGTTTGAATATTGAATTTTTCAGGCAACAAAAATAAATATGAATTACTCTGAAACAGCCTGTTTATAAAGCTTTAACCATTAATATTCCCTATTTTGTAAAATTATTATGACAATTGACACCCCGACACTACAATACTTCTTTAACAATCGTCTTGATGTTTTCACTTTTACCCATGGAGTAAAAATGTAATGTAGGAACGCCTTTTGCTTTTAATTCTCGGCATTGGGCAATACACCATTCCACACCTACCTGTTTGACCTCTTTATTGTCTTTACATTTCAACACCTCCATCACCAGGTCATCCGGCAGGTCCACTTTAAAGCGATGCGGTATCATGCTTAACTGGCTTTTGGTAGCAATAGGTTTCAATCCCGGAATAATGGGCACATTAATACCTGCAGCCCTGCATTTATCCACGAAATCGAAATAAGCTTCATTATTGAAAAACATCTGCGTCACGATATAATCCGCACCGGCATCAACTTTTTGCTTCAGGTAATTGATATCCTGGCGCAGGCTGGCCGCTTCCATATGCTTTTCCGGATAAGCCGCCACACCGATACAAAAATCAGTAGGTGTATTATTCTCCAGATAATCATCAAGGTAAGTTCCCTGGTTCAATCCATTTATCTGGCTGACGAGCTCACTGGCATAATCATGTCCGTTACGCTCCGACTTAAAATAGATTTCACTTTTAATCGCATCGCCACGCAAAGCCAGTACATTATCAATCCCCAGGAAATCAAGATCGATCAGGAAATTTTCCGTATCCTCTTTATCGAAGCCACCACATAAAATATGGGGTACCGCATCTACCTTATACTTATTTTGTATAGCAGCACAAATGCCCACTGTTCCGGGCCTTTTACGGACTACTTTTTTCTCCAGCAGCCCGTTTTCCCGCTCCAGGAAAATGTACTCCTCGCGGTGATAAGTCACATCAATAAAGGCTGGGTTAAAATCGATCAGAGTATCAATCGTATCGTAGATTTGCTGCACCGTCTCTCCTTTTAAAGGAGGTAAAATTTCAAAAGAGAATAAGGTGCTGCCTTGCGCTTTCGAGATATGTTCCGTTACTTTCATTTTATAATTTGTGGATTTGAAAAATGTGCTGATGAGCCATATTAAAAATGCAGGGAATATTGTCCTATTGTTTCCCATATGCAGCGCATCATTATAATTATCAGGCAAGATTAGGGGCCAGCCATTGCAAAGCGGATGCTTTAGTAATACCGCGCCTTTTGGCATAGTCTTCCACCTGCTCTTCTGTAATACGACCTAAGCCAAAATACTTGCTGTCCGGGTGCGCAAAATAATAACCGCTTACACTTGCTGCCGGCCACATGGCAAGACTCTCCGTTAATTCAACCCCGATATTTTCTTTTACAGATAAGAGTTTCCAGATCGTGCTTTTCTCCAGGTGATCCGGGCAAGCCGGGTAACCCGGTGCCGGGCGAATTCCCTTATATTGCTCTTTTATAATATCCTCCAGGCCCAGGGTTTCATCTGTTGCATAGCCCCAGTATTTTTTACGTATTTCTGTATGTAAAAACTCCGCATAGGCCTCAGCAAAACGGTCCGCCAGCGCTTTCACCATGATGGCATTATAATCATCGTGTGCATCGGCAAACTCTTTTGCTTTCTCATCGGCACCAAATCCGGCCGTCACACAAAAGCAACCGACATAGTCTGTCTTACCACTTGCTTTAGGTGCGATAAAATCGGATAGTGCAATATTGGGAATCTTCGCAGCCTTTTTAGATTGCTGTCTTAAGGTTAAAAACAGCTCTTGTACATTCCCTTCCTCATCATACACTTCTATATCATCACCAACAGCATTCGCCGGGAACAAGCCAAATACGGCTTTCGCGGTGAACCATTTTTCATCAATAATCTTCTTCAATAAAGACAGGGCATCAGCATACAATTCTTTAGCTTGTTTACCTACCACTTCGTCCTCAAGTATATCCGGGTACTTCCCATGCAGGTCCCAACTCCTGAAAAACGGTGCCCAGTCAATGTTTTCGGCCAACAATCCAAGATCCTGCTCCTGGATTACCTGCACGCCTAATTGTTGCGGCCGCACAATATTATCTTCATTAAAAGTTAATGGCAAAGCATTAGCGCGGGCCTGGGCGAGACTAACATATTCTTTCTGGTTTACGTTTTTCAAAAAGACTTCCCGCACATGTGCGTTATCCGCTTTTATGTTCAATTTAAAATCACCGCCATTCTCTTTACTCAATATATTACTGACTACAGCTACGGCCCTGGAAGCATCATTTACATGCACGACCAGCTCCGAATACTTCGCATCGATCTTTACCGCAGTATGCACTTTGGAAGTCGTAGCACCACCGATCATCAATGGTATATTTAAATTTAACCGCTCCATTTCCGCCGCCACATGTACCATTTCATCCAGGCTTGGCGTGATCAGGCCACTCAAGCCAATGATATCGGCTTGTTCCGCGATCGCTCTTTCCAGTATTTTATCCGCAGGCACCATGATGCCCAGGTCAACAATTTCATAGTTATTACAGGCTAATACCACGCTCACTATATTCTTTCCAATATCATGCACATCGCCTTTAACGGTAGCCATCAATACTTTTCCAGCACTGGGCCTTGCCTTATCTTTTTCGGCTTCAATAAAAGGTTGTAAATAAGCAACCGCTTTTTTCATTACACGTGCCGACTTCACAACTTGTGGTAAGAACATTTTACCCGAACCAAAAAGATCACCAACGACATTCATCCCATTCATCAGGAAAACTTCGATGACCTGGAGGGGTTTGCTTACCAAAAGCCTTGCGGCTTCAGCATCTTCATCCACAAATTTATCAATACCATTGACGAGTGAGTGTGTGATGCGCTCCTGCACCGGCAAATCCCGCCAGGCAAGGTTCTCGACCTTTTCTTTTTTACCCCCCTTATGCTGCTCAGCGTACTGGATCAGCTTTTCCGTAGACTCCTCATTACGATCGAGCATCACATCCTCGATCAGCTCCAGCAGATCTTTGGGCACTTCATCATAAACCGTCAGTAAGGTCGGATTGACGATCCCCATTTCCATACCGGCTTTAACACCATGGTACAAGAATACCGCATGCATGGCCTCTCTTATGGAATCGTTACCCCTAAAGGAGAAGGAAACATTACTTACACCACCGCTTACATGCGTTGCCGGATAATTTTGTTTTACCCATGCTGTTGCTTCAAAAAAGTCCAATGCATTTCTCCGGTGCTCATCCAGTCCGGTAGCTACCGGGAAGATGTTCAGGTCAAAAATGATATCTTCTTCTTTAAACTTTACCACTTGTGTCAGGATATCATAAGAGCGCTTTACGATCTCAATTCTGCGTTGATAATTATCGGCCTGCCCCTCTTCATCAAAGGCCATTACAATCACGGCCGCACCGTACCTTTTCACGAGCTTTGCCTGCCGTATAAATTCCTCTTCCCCACCTTTCAAACTGATTGAGTTGACGATTCCTTTACCCTGCAATACCTGCAAACCCGCTTCCAGGATCTCCCATTTGGAACTGTCGACCATTATGGGTATACGGGCGATATCCGGTTCGGAGGCGATCAGGTTCAGGAA
>Ga0256797_1000241_pt1 | contig 11464 bp, 9 predicted proteins | sample MC6MC0948MT_FD_190196 | JGI IMG/M metagenome (GOLD analysis project Ga0256797, IMG submission 190196) | Metatranscriptome of enriched soil aggregate microbial communities from Iowa State University, Ames, United States - MC6-MC0948-MT... | ecosystem: Environmental > Terrestrial > Soil >...
GCCATGCTACGGCCTGCCGTGACGCTCGCAGGGCCGCACGGCTCTCCGGGCAGGCCTGTGGCGTGTGAGTTCTGTCGCTCGTCGCGACCCGTGGTCACTCCCGTCGCCCTTGCCCGAGTGCGATATAGGCTCGACGGGCACGGATCGTCGACCGTTCACCGCTCCCCGACAGCGATGGCGCGGCGCACGTCCTGCCCGGCGCCCCGTCGAGGGTGCCCGATCACGTCTGACACGACGCCCGGCCGGTGGCACGGGTGGGAATGAGGTGCTGTGAACGCGAAGGCCCCCCTGGCTCAGACGGTCGGATGGACCGACCTCGACCTGCGCGCGGTGGACACGGTGCGTGTCCTCGCGGCCGACGCCGTCGAGAAGGTCGGCAACGGGCACCCGGGGACGGCGATCAGCCTGGCCCCCGCCGCGTACCTGCTCTACCAGAACGTGCTGCGCCACGACCCGAAGGACCCGCACTGGCTGGGTCGTGACCGGTTCGTCCTGTCGGCGGGCCACTCCTGCCTCACGCAGTACATCCAGCTGTACCTGGCCGGGTTCGGCCTGGAGATCGAGGACCTGCAGGCGCTGCGCACGTGGGGATCGAAGACCCCGGGCCACCCCGAGTACCGCCACACCACTGGCGTCGAGATCACGACCGGTCCGCTCGGCCAGGGCCTGGCCTCGGCGGTCGGCTTCGCGATGGCGCAGCGGCGCGAGCGCGGCCTGCTCGACCCCGACGCGGCCCCCGGCACGAGCCCGTTCGACCACTACACGTACGTGATCTGCTCGGACGGCGACCTGCAGGAGGGCGTCACGAGCGAGGCGTCGTCGGTCGCCGGCACGCAGGAGCTCGGCAACCTCATCGTGCTGTGGGACGACAACCACATCTCGATCGAGGGCGACACCGAGATCGCGTTCACCGAGGACGTGCTGGCCCGCTACGAGGCGTACGGCTGGCACGTGCAGTTCGTCGACTGGACCGCCGGCGGCGAGTACCGCGAGGACGTCGACGCGCTCGCCGCGGCGATCGAGGCCGCGAAGGCCGTCACTGACAAGCCGTCGTTCATCGGCATCCGCACGCTCATCGCGTGGCCCACGCCGAGCAAGACGAACGACCACTCGTCGCACGGCTCCAAGCTGGGCACGGACGCGGTCCGCGGCCTCAAGGAGATCCTGGGCTTCGACCCGGACAAGACGTTCGAGGTCGACCCCGAGGTCCTCGCGCACACCCGCTCGCTCGCGGACCGTGCCGCGCAGGACCGGGCCGTCTGGCAGAAGTCGTTCGACGCGTGGCGCGAGGCCAACCCGGAGAACGCCGACCTGCTCGACCGGCTCGTCGAGCACCGCCTCCCCGAGGGCTGGGAGGACGCGCTGCCGACGTTCCCCGCGGGCAAGGCGGTCGCCACGCGTGCCGCGTCCGGCGAGGTGCTCTCCGCGATCGCCGACGAGCTCCCCGAGCTGTGGGGCGGCTCGGCCGACCTGGCCGGCTCGAACAACACCACGATGAAGGGTGCGTCGTCGTTCATCCCGGCGAAGCGCTCGACGCACGAGTTCGCGGGCGACGAGTTCGGCCGCACGCTGCACTTCGGCATCCGTGAGCACGGCATGGGCGCGATCCTGTCGGGCATCACGCTGCACGGCCTGACTCGCCCGTACGGCGGCACGTTCCTGCAGTTCTCCGACTACATGCGCGGCTCGGTGCGCCTGGCCTCGCTCATGGGCGTCCCGGCCACCTACGTGTGGACGCACGACTCCATCGGTCTGGGCGAGGACGGCCCGACGCACCAGCCGGTCGAGCACCTCACGGCGCTGCGGGCGATCCCGGGCCTGACGGTCCTGCGCCCGGCCGACGCAAACGAGACCGCGCAGGCGTGGAAGGCGATCCTCGAGCACCGCGACGGCCCGGTGGGCCTGATCCTCACGCGGCAGAACGTCCCGACGTTCCCGCGCGGCGAGGACGGCTTCGCGTCCGCCGAGGGCGTCAAGCGCGGCGCGTACGTGCTGATCGACGCGTCCACCGGCACGCCCGACGTCATCCTCATCGGCACGGGCTCCGAGGTGCAGCTCGCCGTCGCCGCCCGCGAGACCCTCGAGGCCGCCGGCATCCCGACGCGGGTCGTGTCGGCGCCGTCGCTCGAGTGGTTCGCCGAGCAGGACGAGGACTACCGCGAGTCGGTCCTGCCCCGCGGCGTGCGCGCCCGGGTGTCGGTCGAGGCGGGCATCGCCCTGTCGTGGCACAAGATCGTCGGCGACGCCGGTCGCACGGTCTCGCTCGAGCACTTCGGCGCCTCGGCGGACTACGAGACGCTCTACCGGGAGTTCGGGATCACGGCCGAGGCCGTCGTCGCGGCGGCCCACGAGTCGCTCGCCGCGGCCCGCGCCGACGCCGGCCCGTCGACCGCGCCGGCGGCCCCGACCCAGAGCGGCACCGGGGACCTGCCGGCCTGAGACGGTTTCGTGGCCCCGCCACACCGCGGGGCCGACTGCGGGAAGGAAGTGGGGAACGACCATGGCACCGAGCAGCACCCCTCTGGACCGGCTCGTCGACGCGGGAGTGTCGATCTGGCTCGACGACCTCTCGCGGGAGCGCCTGCGCACCGGCAACCTCGGCGAGCTCGTCGAGAGCTCGGGCGTGGTGGGGGTCACGACCAACCCGACGATCTTCGCCAGCGCGCTGTCGAAGGGGGACGCGTACGACGCCCAGCTCCGTGAGCTGGCCGCGTCGGGCGCGTCCCTCGACGACGCCGTCTTCGCGATCACCACGGACGACGTGCGTGCCGGCGCGGACGTGCTGCGTCCCGTGTACGACCGCACGGACGGCGTGGACGGGCGCGTGTCGATCGAGGTCGACCCGCGCCTGGCGAAGGACACCGACGGCACGGTCGCGTCTGCGAAGGCGCTGTGGTCGACGGTCGACAGGCCGAACGTCTTCATCAAGATCCCCGCGACCCTCGAGGGGCTCCCCGCGATCACGGCCGTGCTCGCGGAGGGGATCAGCGTCAACGTCACGCTGATCTTCTCCCTCGAGCGCTACCGCGCCGTCCTGGACGCCTTCCTGGCCGGCCTCGAGCAGGCGAAGGCGAACGGTCACGACCTCGCGCCGATCGGGTCCGTCGCGTCGTTCTTCGTGTCCCGCGTGGACACGGCGATCGACCCGCAGCTCGACGAGATCGGGACCCCCGAGGCGGCCGAGCTGCGTGGCAAGGCCGCCATCGCCAACGCGCGCCTCGCGTACGGCGTGTACGAGGAGGTCGTCGCGAGCGACCGCTGGAAGGCCCTCGCGGCCGCCGGCGCGCACCCGCAGCGGCCGCTGTGGGCGTCCACGGGCGTCAAGGACAAGGCCTACCCGGACACGCTGTACGTCGACGAGCTCGTCGTGTCCGGCGTCGTGAACACGATGCCCGAGGCCACCCTCAAGGCGGTCATCGACCACGGCGGGGACGGCTCCGACACGGTCACCGGCCGTCAGGACGAGTCCGCGGAGACCATCGCGCGCCTCCGCGCCGTCGGCATCGACATCGACCAGGTCACCCAGCAGCTGGAGGACGAGGGCGTGGAGAAGTTCACGACGAGCTGGGGCCAGCTCCTCGACACCGTGACGGAGGGCCTGCGCACCGCCGGTGCGTCCGCGAAGGAGGCCAGGTGAGCGCCAAGGTCGCCGAGGGGCAGAACCCGCTTCGCGACGCGCGCGACCGCCGGCTCCCCCGCATCGCCGGGCCGTCCGGCCTGGTGATCTTCGGGGTGACCGGCGATCTCGCCCGCAAGAAGCTCATGCCGGCCGTGTACGACCTCACCAACCGCGGGCTCCTGCCTCCCGGGTTCGCCCTCACCGGCTTCGCCCGGCGGGACTGGGCGACGCAGGACTTCGCGGAGATCGTGCACGACTCGGTCAAGCAGCACGCACGCACCCCGTTCCGGGAGGCCACGTGGCGGCAGCTGTCCGAGGGCATCCGGTTCGTGCAGGGCACGTTCGACGACGACGACGCGTTCGACCGTCTCCGCGAGACCGTCGAGGAGCTCGACGTCTCCCGCGGCACGGGTGGCAACCACGCGTTCTACCTGTCGATCCCGCCGAGCTCGTTCCCGGTGGTGTGCAAGCAGCTCGCTCGGTCCGGCCTCTCCCAGCCGTCCGACGGCACGTGGCGACGGGTCGTCATCGAGAAGCCGTTCGGTCACGACCTGAAGAGTGCGCAGGAGCTCAACGACATCGTCTCGTCGGTGTTCCGGCCGGACGACATCTTCCGGATCGACCACTACCTGGGCAAGGAGACGGTCCAGAACCTGCTCGCCCTGCGGTTCGCGAACCAGCTGTTCGAGCCGATCTGGAACTCCAACTACGTCGACCACGTGCAGATCACGATGGCCGAGGACATCGGCATCGGCGGACGGGCCGGCTACTACGACGGCATCGGCGCCGCGCGCGACGTCATCCAGAACCACCTGCTCCAGCTCCTCGCTCTCACGGCGATGGAGGAGCCCGTCTCGTTCGAGGCGGAGGGCCTGCGCGCGGAGAAGATCAAGGCGCTCTCGGCCGTCCGGCTCCCCCGCGACCTCGGCAAGCACACGGCCCGCGGGCAGTACACGGCCGGGTGGCAGGGCGGCGAGAAGGTCGTCGGCTACCTCGAGGAGGAGGGGTTCAACCCGCACTCCACCACCGAGACGTTCGCCGCGATCCGCGTGGACATCGACACCCGCCGCTGGGCAGGCGTGCCGTTCTACCTGCGGACCGGGAAGCGCCTCGGTCGACGGGTCACCGAGATCGCCGTCGTGTTCAAGAAGGCGCCGCACCTGCCGTTCGAGTCCACGGCGACCGAGGAGCTCGGCAAGAACGCGCTCGTCATCCGCGTGCAGCCCGACGAGGGCGTGACGCTGCGGTTCGGCGCCAAGGTGCCGGGCACGGCGATGGAGGTCCGCGACGTGACGATGGACTTCGGCTACGGCCACGCGTTCACCGAGTCGTCGCCCGAGGCGTACGAGCGCCTGATCCTCGACGTGCTGCTCGGCGACCCGCCGCTGTTCCCGCGGCACGAGGAGGTCGAGCTGTCGTGGAAGATCCTCGACCCGATCACCGAGTACTGGGCGTCGAAGGGCAAGCCTGACGAGTACCGCTCGGGCACGTGGGGCCCGGCGTCGGCGGACAAGATGATGGAGCGCGACGGGCGCTCGTGGAGGCGGCCGTGATCATCAACCTGCCCGAGACGACGACCCGCGACATCAACAAGCGGCTCGTCCAGGAGCGCGACGAGGGCGGCGCGGTCGCCCTCGGCCGTGTGCTCAACCTGCTCATCGACGCGGGTGCGCACGACCCCGAAGAGGCCATCGCGGCCGCGAACGACGCGAGCCGCGAGCACCCCTGCCGGGTCATCGTCATCTCCAAGGACACCAAGCAGCGGTCCGCGACGCTCGACGCGCAGATCCGGCTCGGCGGCGACGCGGGTGCGAGCGAGGTGATCGTGCTGCGGCCCTCGGGTGAGCTCGACGACCATCTGGACACGCTCGTCATGCCCCTGCTGCTGCCGGACGCGCCGATCGTCACCTGGTGGCCCTTCGACGTGCCGTCCAACCCGTCGGAGCACCCGCTCGGCGCGATGGCGCAGCGCCGCATCACCGACACGTCCCAGGTCGCGAAGCCGCCGGCCGAGCTCCGGAAGCTGTCCGGCGTGTACGTGGACGGCGACACGGACCTGGCGTGGACGCGAGCGACGCTGTGGCGTGGGCTCATCGCCGCGACGCTCGACCAGCCGCCGTTCGAGCCCGTCCGCCGAGCCGTGGTGGTCGGTGAGAGCACGCACCCCTCGGTCGACCTCATGGCCGCGTGGCTCGCGCGGTCGCTGCGGTGCCCGGTCGACGTCGAGCGCCTCAAGGACGCCCCGGCGATCACGCAGGTGCGGCTCGAGCGGGCGTCCGGCGACATCGTCCTCGACCGCCCGGACGGCAAGACGGCCGCGCTGCGCCAGCCGAACCAGCCGGAGCACCGGATCGCCCTGCCGATCCGGCAGCTGCGCGAGTGCCTCGCGGAGGAGCTGCGCCGCCTGGACGCGGACGACGTGTACGGCGAGGTGCTGCAGAAGGGCCTCGCGAGGATCGACGCGTGACCGCGCGCGACGTCGTCGTCCACCCGGACGCGACGGTGCTCGCGGAGGCGGTCGCCGCACGGCTGCTCACGCGCCTGGTCGACGTCCAGTCGCACCGCCGCCCCGTCCACGTCGTCCTGACGGGCGGCACCGTCGGCATCGCGTCCCTCGCCGCGGTGGCGGCCAGCCCGGTGCGCGACGCCGTCGACTGGTCGGGCGTGCACCTGTGGTGGGGCGACGAGCGGTTCGTCCCCGACGGCCACCCCGACCGCAACGAGACGCAGGCGCGTTCGGCGCTCATCGACACGCTCGGTGACGCCCTGCCCGCCGGCAACGTCCACCCGATGCCGGCCCTCAGCGACGACGTCCCGACGCCCGAGGCGTCCGCGGCGGCGTACGCCGCAGAGCTCGCGCGGTGGTCGTCGCACGGTGCGCACGTCCCCGCGTTCGACGTGCTGCTCCTCGGCATGGGACCGGACGGGCACGTCGCCTCCCTGTTCCCCGGGCACGAGGCGCTCGACGTGGTGGGCGCGACGACCGTCGGGGTGCATGGCTCCCCCAAGCCGCCGCCGCTGCGCGTCTCGCTGACCTTCGAGGCGCTCCACGCGGCCCGCGAGGTCTGGGTCGTCGCTGCGGGTGCCGAGAAGGCCACAGCCGTCGCGGCGGCGCTCTCCGACGGGGACGTCCACGACGTCCCCGCGGCGGGCGCCCTCGGCGTCGAGCGCACGTTCTGGCTCGTCGACGTCGCGGCCACGCAGGAGGTCGCCGCGGCTCCCCCGGTGCCGGGCCAGCCGCTGTGGACCGCGGTCGACGAGTACTTCTCCGGGCTCGCGGAGGAGGATGTCGCACTCGTCGCGGTCCGGCAGAACGCTGCGCAGCACGGTCTGCCGGACATCGCCGTCGCCCCGAACCAGGGTGCGCTGCTCGAGATCCTCGCCCGATCGATCGGCGCTCGGCGCGTGCTGGAGCTCGGCACGCTCGGCGGCTACAGCACGCTCTGGCTGGCGCGGGCGCTCCCGGACGACGGACGGCTCGTGTCGCTCGAGATCGACCCGGCGCACGCCGAGGTCGCGCGCACGTCCCTCGCGGCCGCCGGAGTCGGCGAGCTCGTCGACGTCGTCGTCGGGCCCGCCTCCGAGACGCTCGACCGGCTCGCAGCCGAGGGTGCGGAGCCGTTCGACCTCGTGTTCGTCGACGCCGACAAGGAGTCGCTCGCCCGGTACCTCGACCAGACGCTCGCGCTGGCCCGCCCGGGGGCGCTCGTCGTCGTCGACAACGTCGTGCGCGGCGGCGCGGTGATCGAGGCGCAGCACCCGGACGACCGCGTCCAGGGTGTCCGACGGTTCGCCGAGCGCCTCGCCGAGCTGCCCGGGGTCGACGCGACCGTGGTCCAGACCGTGGGGTCGAAGGGGTACGACGGGTTCGCGCTGCTGCGCGTCAAGGACTGACCCCACGGATGACGAAGGCCCTGAGACCGGTTCTCCCGGTGTCAGGGCCTTCGTCATACGTGCTGGGTGCTCAGCCTCCGCGGCGGGCTCGGAGCGCGGCGAGAGCCTCGTCGAGGATCGCGGCACCGTCCTCGTCGGACCGGCGCTCCTTCACGTAGGCGAGGTGCGTCTTGTACGGCTCGTTCTTGGACGGGGACGGAGGGTTCTCCTGGTCCTGACCGGCCGGGAACCCGCACCGCGGGCAGTCCCAGGTCAGGGGCGCCTCGTCGGCGGCCTCTTCCGCGAAGCTCGGTCGCGTCTCGTGCCCGTTCGCGCACCAGTACGAGATCCAGACCCGAGGAGCCGCGTCCCCGCGCTCGGCCTCGCCCATGGGCCCGGCTCCGACTCGCGACCCCCTGATCGCACTTCCGCTCGCCATCGCCAGGCCCCTCTCAGTCCGCCACGCGCTCGAGAAGCCCGAGCAGGATGATGATGGCCGTCCATGCCAGGGCCACGCCGACCGTGATCCGGTTGAGGTTGCGCTCCGCGACGCCCGACGAGCCGGCGCTGCTCGTGATGCCACCGCCGAACATGTCCGACAGACCGCCGCCCTTGCCCTTGTGCAGGAGCACGAGCGGGACGAGCAGGAGGCTGGTCAGGACCAGCAGCACCTGGAGGGTGATGCGCAGGGCGTTCACGTCGTGGCGTTCCTCACTGGACGGGCACGTCGCTGCCGGTTGGCTGCGACGCTGCGGATGACCGCGGTACAGGGTAGGCGACGAGTGGCGGTTCGATCCACCACCGCCCACCGCTGGACCGACAGACGGACGGGCCCCGGAGTCCCCGAGGCCCGTCCAGGTCGTAGGCCGGGGTCAGAGACCGACGGCGTGCGCCTGGTAGCGCGCGATCTTCGCGAACTCCTCGGGGTCGAGGCTCGCGCCGCCGACCAGCGCACCGTCGACGTCGGGCTTCGCCATGATCGACGCGACGTTCGACGACTTCACCGAGCCGCCGTACAGCACGCGAACGGCCTGGGCCGTGTCGGCGTCGTACAGCTCCGTGAGCCGGCCGCGGATCGCCTCGGACATCTCCTGGGCGTCCTCGGGTGTCGCGGTCTCGCCCGTGCCGATGGCCCACACGGGCTCGTACGCGATGACGACCGTCTTGGCCTGCTCGGCCGTGACGTCGGCGAGGCCGCCCTCGAGCTGCAGCAGCGTGTGCTGCACGTGGGCCGCCGCGCGGCGCGTGTCGAGGTCCTCGCCGATGCACAGGATCGGCGTGATGCCCTCGTCGAGCGCGTTGCGGAGCTTCGCGTTGACGAGCGCGTCCGACTCGTTGTGGTACTCGCGACGCTCCGAGTGCCCGACCGTCACGTACGAGACGCCGAGCTTGGCCAGGAACACCGGCGAGATCTCGCCCGTGTACGCGCCCGACTTGTGCGCCGAGAGGTCCTGCGCGCCGTACTTCAGCTCGAGCTTGTCGGCGTCCACGAGCGTCTGCACGCTGCGCAGGTCCGTGAACGGCGGCAGCACCGCGACCTCGACGGCCGAGAAGTCGTGCTTGCCGTCACGGAGCGCCCACGCGAGCTTCTGCACCGTGTGCGTGGCCTGGTGGTGGTCCAGGTTCATCTTCCAGTTGCCCGCCATCAGCGGGGTACGCGTCGTCACGCTCAGTCCTCCAGAACTGCGATGCCGGGGAGGGTCTTGCCCTCGAGGAACTCGAGGCTCGCGCCGCCGCCGGTCGAGATGTGCCCGAACCCGGCCTCGTCGAAGCCGAGGATGCGCACGGCCGCCGCGGAGTCGCCACCGCCGACGATCGTGAACGCGCCGTTCGCGCCCGCGTCGACCAGCGCCTGCGCGACGGCCTTCGTGCCGCCCGCGAACGCCTCGAACTCGAACACGCCCGCGGGGCCGTTCCAGACGACCGTCCTGGCGTCGACGATCTTGGACGCGAACAGCTTCTCCGACTCGGGACCGATGTCGAGGCCGATCTTGCCGTCGGGGATCGCGTCCGCCGCGACCACGGCGACCGGGGTGTCGGCGGCGAACGTGTCGCCCACGCGGATGTCGACCGGGAGGACGATCTCCACGCCGTCCTTCTCGGCCTGCGCGAGGTAGCCCTTGACCGTCTCGAGCTGGTCGGCCTCGAGCAGCGAGTTGCCGACCGAGTAGCCCTTCGCCGCGAGGAACGTGAAGAGCATGCCGCCGCCGATGACCAGGCGGTCCGCCTTGGTCAGGAGGTTCGAGATGACGCCGAGCTTGTCGGAGACCTTAGAGCCGCCGAGCACCACGACATACGGGCGCGCCGGGTCCTCGGTCGCCTTGCGCAGCGAGTCGACCTCCTTGAGGACGAGCTTGCCGACCGCGTGCGGGAGCACCTGGGCGACGTCGTACACGGACGCCTGCTTGCGGTGCACGACACCGAAGCCGTCCGACACGTACACGTCGGCCAGCTGCGCCAGCTCGCCGGCGAGCTCGGCGCGCTCCTCGTCGACCTTGGACGTCTCGCGCGCGTCGAACCGGATGTTCTCGAGCAGCGCGATCTGACCGTCCTGCAGCGCCGCGACGGTCTCCTTGGCGGAGTCGCCGACGACGTCCTGCGCGAGCGCCACGGGCTGGCCCAGCAGCTCGGACAGGCGCGCCGCGACGGGGGCGAGCGAGTACTTGTCCTCGGGGGCACCCTTGGGGCGGCCGAGGTGTGCCGTGACGACGACACGGGCACCGGCGGACAGCAGCGCCTGCAGCGTCGGCAGCGCGGCCCGCACTCGGCCGTCGTCCGTGATGGTCGTGCCGTCGAGCGGCACGTTGAAGTCGGAGCGGACGAGCACGCGCTTGCCGCGCAGGTCGCCGAGGTCCTCGATGGTCTTCATGGTCTCCTACCTGGGTGGACGGTCCGGGCGCGGGCGTCGCGTCGACGGTGCCGTTCTCGATGGTGGCTGTGACGGTCCGGAAGGGTGCTGACACGACAGCGTCCGCGTGCGCCGGGCCGGTGGCCGGGGCGCACGCGGACGCATGACGTGTGCTACGCGGGACGCGTCAGAGACGGTCGCCCACGTACTGCGTGAGCGCGACGAGGCTGTTGGAGTAGCCCCACTCGTTGTCGTACCAGGCGATGATCTTGACCTGGTCGCCGATCACCTTGGTGAGCTTCGAGTCGAAGATGCTCTGGTGCGGGTTCGTCACGATGTCGCTCGAGACGATCTCGTCCTCGACGTACTCGAGAACACCCTTGAGCGGGCCCTCGGCAGCGGCCTTGACCGCCGCGTTGACCTCGTCGACCGTGACCTCACGCGACGCGGTGAACGTCAGGTCCGTGGCCGAGCCGGTGATCGTCGGCACGCGGAGCGCGAAGCCGTCGAGCTTGCCCTTGAGCTCGGGGAGCACGAGGGCGACGGCCTTGGCCGCACCGGTCGACGTCGGGACGATGTTCTGCGCGGCGGCACGGGCACGGCGAAGGTCGCGGTGCGGGCCGTCCTGCAGGTTCTGGTCACCCGTGTAGGCGTGGATCGTCGTCATGAGGCCGCGCTCGATGCCGATGGCGTCGTTGAGGGCCTTCGCGACCGGGGCGAGGCAGTTCGTCGTGCAGGACGCGTTCGAGATGATGTGCTGCGTCGCCGCGTCGTAGTCCGTGTGGTTCACGCCGACCACGAACGTGCCGTCCTCGTTCTTCGCGGGCGCCGAGATGATGACCTTCTTGGCACCGGCGTCGATGTGCGCCTTGGCCTTGAGGGCGTCCGTGAAGAAGCCGGTCGACTCGATGACGATGTCCGCGCCCAGCTCGGCCCACGGGAGGTTGGCCGGGTCGCGCTCCTCGAGCGCACGGATCTTCTTGCCGTCGACGATGATGTTGTCGTCGTCGAACTCGACGCTCAGCGGGAAGCGGCCGAGGACCGTGTCGTACTTGAGCAGGTGAGCCAGCGTCTTGTTGTCCGTGAGGTCGTTGACACCGACGATCTCGATGTCCGCGCCCGAC
>Ga0256797_1000245_pt1 | contig 11320 bp, 9 predicted proteins | sample MC6MC0948MT_FD_190196 | JGI IMG/M metagenome (GOLD analysis project Ga0256797, IMG submission 190196) | Metatranscriptome of enriched soil aggregate microbial communities from Iowa State University, Ames, United States - MC6-MC0948-MT... | ecosystem: Environmental > Terrestrial > Soil >...
AATGAATCATCTCGTATGCATGAAATGGTGTTGCAATTGCTAGAACTAGCTAAAAACAAAGAGCAATTGGACGTTCATTTCGAACAACTAGAGCTTGCCCCTTTCTTAAATAAAGTAGCTTCACAAATGGAACAGGCTTATCATCGAACATTTAGAATTGATGCGCAGATACCAAAATTTATTTATAGTGATGAAAAAATATTGAAGCAACTACTTTTTATTTTGCTGGATAATGCTAGGAAATATAGTGAGGATGAAGTACGTATTCAAGCCACTGAAACAACCAACCATGTACGTATTACCATCCAAGATTTTGGTATTGGTATTCCAGTCGAGCATATTCCTCATTTGTTTGAGCGTTTCTATCGTGTAACAGAGGATCGTAATCGTAAAACAGGTGGTTCAGGGCTAGGGCTAGCAATAGCACACGAACTGGCACAACAATTAGGTATAACGATAGATGTGAAAAGTAAGCTAGGGGAAGGCTCAAGCTTTACTTTATGTATACCAAAGGAGGGACAGCAATGAAAAAGTGGATGTTAGTAATTGTTGTTATTATCCTTCTTTGTAGTGGAGTAATTTGGTTTGTTCAACATCGTTATTTTTACGTTCAACCTCTTAGTGAAGCGCAGGCTATTCGGCATATTGAGACTATCTACAATGGTCATGTTACACAGGTTGAAAAACAAGGAAATACCTTTGAAATGCTTTTTACGCGTGACGATGTCAAGTATGCAGCTATACTCGATGTTACGACACAACAGGTGACTGATCTAATCCTGAAAGAAGGACATAGTAAATTACTTTTAACAGAAAAGCAGATCAGACAAATGGTTAAAAAGGAATATGGAGATGTAGAAAGCGTTATGCTTACAGACTCCATTTACACTGTACGTGTTGAAAATGAGGAAATTCAAAAGTATTTAACGTTTGATGGTTATACTGGCGAACTACTGGCTGAGAAAAAGGTTGAGCCACAAGAACAACCTATCGAAGAGCCTATTATTACTGAGCAACAGGCCATTCAAATAGCTCTTAAGCAATTAAAGGGTGAAGTGGATTCAGTTGATTTTGAAGAAACCTCAGAGGGTGGTTACTATTTAGTTGAGATTGAAACGCAGGAGGACGAAGCTACATTTCAAATTCATGCTGTTTCAGGAAAAGTACTGTCTGTAACATGGGATGACGATCATTAAATCATTCTCATGAAATTCTAATGTTCCTCTTATAGTTCTATCATCTTCACTTGGTAAGCTAAGTTTAGATAAAACAAAGGAGAGATGAACATGAAAAAAATGATCATGATTCCAGCACTAGTAATTACACTGGGAGTGGGTGCAGCGATTGGCTCGACGACTTTATTATCAGGAAATGCCCAAGAAAAAAAGGTCTTATCCATGCAGGAAATTGAGAAGAAAGCTCTAGCGGTAGTGGATGGTACAGTTGCCAATATCGAATTTGACCAAAATCAGTTTAGCTCTATTTATGAAGTAGAGGTGTATACAGATACAGAAGAATATGATTTAAAATTTGATGCTTATAGTGGAAAATTGCTCAAGCAGAAAAAGGAACGTCTAGATGACGATGATTGGGATGATCATATTCCTGCTACGACTGCTACAACAAAAATAATTACAAAAGAGCAGGCTATCAAGACAGCCCAAACAAAAGCAAAGGGTAAAGTGACAAAAATTAAGCTTGATGATGGTGTATATGAAATTGAACTGAAAGACGGTCAATATGAATACGAAGTAGATGTGGATGCAGTCTCTGGGAACATTATCGACTTTGAACAAGGCTTTGATGACTAATATAATGAGCTGTCTTGAAGGTAGAATATACCTTTAAGGCAGTTTTTATTGTTTATATTGTGGGTATTGACTAGGTATTCAGGAAATTTTCTTTAAGAAGCGATTATTTATATGTTCAAAAAAAGCCTATGCTTTTACTCAAAAAAGAGAAAAATTTTCTTCTTTACTTTTTCAATTAGCAGGCGTAATATGACATCATTATAAAAGTTTCAAATTTCTAAATCGCTGAAGCAACTAAACGCGGGGGAACCAATTTTGATGGATGGCATAGCCATTCTTGGGGTGAATCTCTTCCTTGTGGAGGAGTAGGGCTACTCAGGCCCGAATCCGACAGCTAACCTCGTAAGCGTTAAGAGCAGAAAAGTGGAGCTTGGCAGACGGATGAGCGTCTACAAGTCTTATTTAGTGATGACTTGTAGGCGTTTTTTGATGTAATTTAGAAAGGCGAAACACATTCTATGAAACTAGAAGGTGTTTATCAATGAAATCCTCATTCAAACGTTATGTAATCGGCAAACCATTAAGATCCGATGCGTTAGGGGAACAAAAGCTCAGTAAAACAAAGGCACTGGCCATATTATCATCAGATGCATTGTCATCAGTAGCCTATGGACCAGAACAAATTTTAATTGTCCTAATGACGGTAGGTACAATGGCGTTTTGGTATTCTTTACCTATTGCCGCTGGAGTGGTTATTCTACTCGTGGCACTGATTTTATCCTATCGTCAAGTTATCTTCGCCTATCCACATGGGGGAGGCGCCTATGTCGTATCTCGAGAAAATTTAGGCGTGAATGCAGGTCTTGTTGCTGGGGGTTCTTTGCTTGTTGATTATATTTTAACGGTAGCAGTAAGTGTGTCGGCCGGGACAGATGCCATTACATCTGCATTTCCAAGTCTTCATGCTTATAATGTACCCATTGCTATTATATTTGTGATTTTCTTAACGATTTTAAACTTGCGAGGTGTAACAGAGTCAGCTTCTATCTTGGCGTACCCAGTTTATCTATTTGTAGGCGTTATGCTGTTGCTAATCGGGATTGGGCTCTATAATGTGGCAACTGGACAGGTGCCTGCAGAGCTACATCCAAAGATTGGCACACCAGTGGCAGGGATTAGCCTATTTATTTTATTAAAGGCCTTTGCTTCAGGAAGCTCAGCGTTAACAGGAGTAGAGGCTATTTCTAACGCCATACCTAATTTTAGAAATCCTGCTCCAAATAATGCTGCTAAAACGCTTTTAGCAATGGGTGCCATTTTAGCCGTTTTATTCATCGGGATTGTTAGTCTAGCTTATTTTTATGGCGTTGCACCAACAGCAGAAGCAACAGTCGTTTCCCAACTAGCAGAAGCTAGTGTTGGTCGGAATTTTCTTTATTATATTGTACAGGGGACAACGGCAATGATTTTAGTACTTGCCGCAAACACAGGATATTCAGCATTTCCCTTGCTTGCTGTGAATTTATCGAAGGATGGTTTTATCCCACGAATCTTCCAAATTCGTGGGGACCGTCTTGGCTATTCAAATGGTATTTTAATGCTAGGTATTGCAGCCATTTTTTTAATTATACTTTTTGACGGGGCCACAGAGCATTTAATTCCGCTCTATGCAGTAGGCGTATTTATTCCCTTTACATTAGCGCAAACGGGAATGATGAGAAAATGGTGGCGCGAAAAACCTAAAGGCTGGGTAGCAAAATTTACGATCAATACAATTGGGGCTGTTATCTCTTTCATCGTGGCAATGATGTTTTTTGTGACAAAAATGCCTCAAGTATGGCCAGTGTTTATCTTTTTACCAATTATTATTTTTGTATTCCATCGCATTAAGCAACATTATCAAGCTGTTGGAGAACAGTTAAGATTAAATCATGAGGAACTGGCTACTATTGAGGGGAATGTTTTCATTGTGCCAGTAGCTGGTATAACAAAGGTGGTTGAAAACTCTCTACATTATGCCAAATCACTTAAGGTTGATAAAGTGATAGCCTTTTACGTAGCTTTCGATCAAGCAGATGCAAAAGCTTTTGAAGAGAAGTGGAACGTTTGGCAACCTGATGTACGATTAGTTACCTACTATTCACCATATCGCAGCATTACACAGCCATTAATTAAATTTATTGATAAAGTAGAACATCAATGTACGAAGACAGGTCATAAAGTAACAGTTGTTATCCCTCAATTCTTACCGAAAAAAGGGTGGCATCATATGCTACACAACCAATCGAGTCTTCTCATTCGTACATCACTGTTATTTCACAGAAATGTCGTCATTATGACAGTACCGTTCCATTTATCAAAATAATGCTAGCAAGCTAGAAAATAGTCTGTTATAATCAGTACGTTGATTGAAAACACGAACGTTTACAATTAAAAAGTTCCAGAATACCATTAAATTCCGAAAAATCAAACTTTTTTTGGTGAGAGATAGTAGCCCTTACCGAATAAAGTGATAAATTGGTTATTCTGATAGTTTCATACAAATCCACTCATATAATAGCGAGAATAGGGCTCGCAAGTTTCTACCGATTTACCGTAAATGAATCGACTATGGGTAGCAATGCTTTTAGAGAACTTCAATTTTAATGATGTTTTCTATTCATTTCGACGTTTTTGCGCTGAATGCTTTGCTCCACTCGTAGCAGAATGGAATCAAAGTATTCAGCGTTTTTTTATAATTTTTTACGAAAGAAGGATATGAAAGAAATGAAGTTATTACAAGACAAAATTATGCAAGAGGGTAAAGTATTATCTTCATCCGTATTAAAAGTTGATTCATTTTTAAACCATCAAATTGATCCGATGCTAATGAAGGAAATTGGTCATGAATTTGCAAATCGTTTTTCTGATCAAGTGATTACAAAGATTTTAACAATAGAATCTTCAGGTATTGCCCCATCCGTGATGTTAGGCTTAGAAATTGGCGCGCCTGTCGTATTTGCTCGTAAACGTAAATCATTAACTCTTTCAGATAACCTTTATTCTTCAAAGGTACATTCATTCACAAAAAATGAAACAAATGAGATCTCTGTCTCACGTAATTTCTTAAGCGAAGATGACAATATTTTAATCGTAGATGATTTCTTAGCTAATGGTGAGGCTGTCAAAGGCTTACTTGATATTGCTGCACAAGCGGGTGCGAATGTTGTAGGAGTTGGAATTGTTATTGAAAAGGGCTTCCAAGATGGCGGAAAACTATTGCGTGAGCAAGGTGTTCGCGTTGAGTCATTAGCAATTGTAGATTCTCTTGAAGATGGCAAAGTAACATTTGCTACGGAGGCTCGCGCGTAATGAATACCTTTAAATCGACTGCGCTAGCGATTCAACATTTACTTGCAATGTATGCTGGAGCCATCTTAGTGCCACTGATTATCGGTGGGGCAATTGGCTTCGATTCAACACAAATGACATATTTAGTAGCAATTGATATTATGATGTGTGGGATCGCTACACTTTTACAGGTTTATTCAGGTAAATTCATTGGTATTGGCTTACCTGTAGTACTTGGCTGTACATTCACAGCGGTAAGTCCAATTATTGCGATTGGTACAAACCCAGAGCAGGGTATTACGGACATTTATGGTTCTATTATTGCCTCTGGTGTAATTGTAATGATAATTGCGGGCTTCTTCGGCAAGCTTGTGAAATTCTTCCCACCAGTCGTAACAGGGTCAGTTGTTTCAATTATCGGTATTTCCTTATTACCAGTAGCATTAAACAATATGGCAGGTGGACAAGGTGCTGAGGATTTTGCCTCTGCTTCTAATGTAGCTTTAGCATTTATTACATTGGTTGTCATTTTAGTCGTTTATCGCTTTTCTACGGGCTTTGTTCGTGCTATTTCAATTTTAATAGGATTAGTAGTAGGTACTGTTTTAGGTGCCTTCATGGACAAGGTGGATTTCACCCCAGTTGCAGATGCTAATGTATTTCACATGGTACAACCTTTCTACTTTGGCATGCCAACATTTGATGTAACGGCGATTATTACCATGACACTTGTAGCAATGGTATCTTTAGTAGAATCATCTGGTGTCTATTTTGCGCTAAGTGATATTTGTAATAAAAAATTAGATTCAAAAGATTTGGCTCGTGGCTACCGTTCAGAAGGTCTAGCTTCAGTAATCGGTGGTATTTTCAATGCCTTCCCATACACAACATTCTCACAAAACGTGGGACTAACTCGTATGTCAGGCGTTAAGGACCGTAAAGTCATTTACATCACAGGTGGTCTACTTGTAGCATTAGGCTTCCTACCAAAAATCGCAGCATTAACAACAATTATTCCAACGTCTGTACTAGGTGCGGCAATGCTTGCGATGTTCGGTATGGTGATTACACAAGGTATGGGAATGCTTGTACCTGTTATGAATGAATCAGCGGAAAACGCAATGATTGCAGCGATTGCAGTAAGTTTAGGTGTCGGTGTATCCGTTGTTCCTGGCATTTTTGATGCACTGCCAACAAGCGTTTCAATCTTAACGTCAAATGGTATTGTTTGTGGTTCAGTCACAGCGATTATCCTAAATATTTTATTCAACATGATTGGGCCTAAGCATAAAAAAGACCCGATGCACGGGGAAGTATAAAAAGATAATTAAATAATATTCATCTAAATATTTTACATATTTTGATGAAAAGAAAGTGTCACCTACTTTTATCTATTGATTTAGATTTGAGGAGGTGTCACTTTTTTGTTGTTATGGATTGTATGTTTTAAACTATAGATTATGATTTTAGTTAAAATTTGTTCCGTTAAAATAACTTTAGACTGTCATAAGAAATGTTTAACATTAGACTAAAAGGGAATTTAAAATAGAGTTGTTGAAATCGCATGTAACTCTCTCTTTCAACATATACTTATATAAAACTACTCTCAGAAAGGTCTAGCACAAATGCAAAGTATTGTTTTAATTTTAATCCTACAATTAGTATATGTACCTTTTTTAACATTACGAACAATATTTTTGGTAAAGAATATCACATTCCTTGCAGCGATATTTGGTATGCTGGAGATGTTGGTGTATGTATTTGGCCTTTCACTCGTTTTCAGTGGGAAGCAAAGTATGTTATCTATGGTTGTCTATGCAGTTGGGTTTGGATTAGGTATATTTTTAGGAGCAAAAATAGAACGAAAGCTAGCGATAGGCTATGTGTATACAACCATTAATACGCAAAATAAGAATGAAGAGCTTGTGAAATTTCTTCGCCACGAAGGGTTTGCAGTTACGATTTATATAGGAGAAGGGCGAGATAGTAACCGCTATAAATATGAGATCTTAACGAAGAGGAATCGTGAAGGAGAGCTCTTTCAAATAGTAGAGCAATTTGAGCCGAATGCGTTCATCATCTCGTATGAGCCTAAATCATTTAAGGGCGGCTTTTTACTTGCTCGTATGAAGGCCAAGCAAAAATAATATTCAATATGAGAGGACCTTCGCTAAAAGCGAAGGTCCCTTTTTACATTTTTGTTTCAACCCAGTTTTTGAATAAGTCATAATCTGTATAGACGGTTTCTTTGTAACTCATTGCTTGTAAAATTGTATGTTCTATAAATACATTCCGTTCTTTACCGATTGCTTTTAAAATCTCCTCCTCGCTGTGATAGGTAAAAACATAAGAATAATCGATGTCAGCTCGTGCATGTATTTTAGCGGCGATTTTCCCCATAAGTGATGTTGTTGTAAAGTAATCCTCTACATCCTTATAGTTTTTAGGCTTAATCTTCTTTTTATAAGGAGAACGTTCTCGAATATAAAATTCCTGACCATTCATTGTAATAAAGGCTAAATGTGGATCCTCTAAGTGGTGCATGGCTTTTTGAGTTCCAACTACTCGTGCTCCTTGGTGCTCATAATGAGCCCAAAACAGATCCTGATAGGGAAGAAAGTAGGCAGGAATGGCTGTGCGTACTTCTTTCATTTCTAACACTAAATTTTCAACCCATGATGCACCCTTTTCATCTTCCACTAAAATATAGTAACGTTTTAAACCGATTGAAGCTGTACCAGAGCCATACTTATAAGCTATGTCCCTAATTTTATATGTAGAAAGTGCGTTTGAAATGGCACTGTATTCCTCAGCAGTGACTGGTTGAATTTCTTCATTCCATAAGAAAGCACGCTCGCCGTCTTCATTGAGATACGTAATATCCTGTAAAAAATGGGATCGTTGGCGTTTCTCAAGCTTTTTCAATAACCTCTTTGCGGGTCCTTTGGTATTGTTCTTTGTGAAAATGAGTGTTAGAGGATCATCCTGTTTACGCTCAAATCGTTTTAGTTGATTGATATAACTATTAAGAAAATGTTGAATAGCCGTTTCTTGGATTGTCTTATGTAAGCCTTGTTCTTCTAAATAAAGTGCAATACTAATACTCATACGAATAATATCGTATAAATATGAACCGACATAGCCCTCATCGAAATCATTGACATCAAAAACAATAGAGCCAACTTCATTTTGAAAAGCACCGAAGTTATCCATATGCATGTCACCTTGAATCCAAGTCGGTTTTCTATCAGGAGTATGGAAGATTGAAGCGGATTTTGTCATATCAAAATAAAAGAGATAGGCACTTCCACGGAAAAAGCGAAAAGGACTTTCAAGCATTTTACGGTATTTCTCCAAGCGCTGTACCTCTGTTAAGCGCATTCGTTGACCATCAAACTCTTCAAAGATTGTTTCCAATTGTTCTTGTCTTAAAAAAGTTCTAGTATGTTTAACTTGTTCCAATAAAGCATGCTCCATATCATAATCCCCTTTGTTAATTTAAAATTTATCTGTATATACGGAAATAAATTGAATAAGTTTCGAAGAAATTTAGCAAATGCACTCGATAAAAATGGCTAATCATCTAGGGTTATTTCATAACATGTTCAATAACCTATTTTCATACTATAAGACATGCATAGACACGGAGGGGGGTTGTATGTATTTCTTTACAAAAAGTCTAGTCATTATAATAGGAAGTATTTCATTGTCGTTAGGAATAAACTTATTTTTAACGCCCTATGAAATTTTAGATGGGGGAGTAGTAGGGTTAGCGCTAATATTACATTATTTATATAAGCTCCAAATTGGTTTAATGATTATTATCATTAGTATTCCAATTTTTATTATTGCGTGGTTTAAATATAAAACCTATTTTTACAATAGTATACATGGCTTACTAACGTCTTCCTTCATTATCGATTTTTTAAAGCCTGTCCGCAATCTTGTGCAAATTGATGCGCTCTATAGTGCCATTCTTGGAGGAATACTTGTAGGCTTTGGTATTGGTCTAATGCTGCGATTTCAGACAAGCACAGGGGGGACTGACTTGATAGCACAATTTATCTGTGATAAAACGGGTATCAATGTTGGGATATTAATATTTTTTATTGATTCCATCGTGATTGTTATAGGCGGCTTCCTCCTATCAACCTCGACCTTGCTATTATCTATAATTACAGTGCTAGTTGTGGGGATTACGACAAGCATTATTACTAGTCGAGTTTAATAAACATAAAAAAAGTTCCAGTATAAACTGAAACTATTTGGGGATCTGATTATCGAGTGCTTTCATTAGCTTCTTTTTTGGATGTGCGGGTTTCACTTCGGCAATTAGTATAGCTAGTAAAATAAGGACGGCACCAACGACCATACGGCTTGTTAGCATTTCATGCAAGAAGATAACGGATAAAACCATGCCGAAAAAAGATTCCGTTGATAGTATAATCGCAGCCTTTGTGGCAGTTGTATATTGATTGGCCACATTCTGGAAAAGATAAGCTATTGTCGTAGAAAAAATCCCTAAATAAACAAGCGAGTAAATTGCCTCTTTTTCAAGCGACGTAGGAATTTCACCTTGACTAATGACAACGAGAACACCTATAAAGGATGCTGTGAGAAACTGAATAATAGTTAGAGCAATTGCATCTTCCTTTTGAACAAAAAGGTTTGTACAAAAGATATCAAAGGCAAAAGCAACAGCACAAGCTAATGATAGGGCATCACCTATATTCATTGTCAATGAGCCTTGTAATGATAAAAAGCCAATGCCCACAATTGCCATTATCGAACCAATGATTTCGTAGCCATCGATACGCCGTTTATAAACTGCATATGCTATTAAAGGAACAATAATGACATTAACTGCGGTTAAAAAGGCATTTTTAGATGGTGTTGTATATTGCAGTCCGACTGTTTGAAGGGCAAACGCTATATACAAAATCGTACCTAATAAAGCTCCCTTCCAAATCACTGATCTCGAAGCCTTTTTTAAGCGGGCGCCAAATAAAACGGTTAATATGATTGAAGCTAATAAAAATCTGCCAGCCATTACTTGATAAGCTGTTAAATATTCTAGAGCAATGGCCGTTACAACAAATCCACTACCCCACACGATTGCAGTAACTAATAACATGCCATCAGCTATGTAAGTTTTCATGTGTTCTTCCTCCTAACTTCAATAGAATAGCATAAGAGAGAAGAAAAGAATTTGATTTTATTTCTAAATATTCAGGCGTTTTTTTGTACTTATTCCAAAGCGGTTAGTCACTGTTCATTTTGCTATGTAATAAGTACAATTTAACGGCTGCTGCGAGACGTTCATAGAAAACATACTCATTATCCATAGGTGCTAGTAGCTGACGAATTTTTGCCATGCGATAGCGAATAGTGTTTGGGTGGCAAAAATGAGCAACTGCTACTTCTTTGATATTGCCTTTTTTTATAACATAGGTAATGGCGGTTTTTATTAAATCAGGATCAGCCTTTTCCTCAAGTAAGGGTCCAAGATAGCTATTAACATAGTTCATAGCAAATTTAGTGTCCTTACGGTGTAATTCAATTAACAAACAGTCTGATGCAAGGGTTTCGTAATGACGGCTAGGGATAGCTTCAATTTCAGCCATGATGCGTGCATAGTAGGCCTCCCGAACAGCAATTGAGAGTTCCTGTTGAGTTACATGACAACCGCTATAGCCAAAGGTCATTGATTCAGTTGAAATTGCATACATCACTAACCATTCATTTAGAAATTTTTCAAATTGAAACTGCTCAGATGAATGTGTAAATAAAATAAAGAGACTCTTTTTGTAAGGGCATATCATCCCGGATTTCATTAGGGACTCTAATTGAAATAGGGGTTGCATCCATTTACTATCGGCATATTCCTGTACTTGAATATTGGCGACAAATACATATTTATCAAAGGGCTTATTGATTTGCTGTAAGAAGGATTTTATTTGTTCATCAGGGATGTCCTCCTCGATAAGACGTCTCATCATCGTCTCTAAAAAGAATGAATAATCCTGTGTTTTTGCATAAGCCATCGTCTCTAAAATGATTTTTTCAAAAAATTCATCTCCCCCAAATCGTAATATTGGGAAATTGTTTTCATCTGCATGCATTAAAACTTCCTCTGGTAAATCCTCATAGATTACAGGCTTATAAGCTAAAGCACTTGCCCCAAGCTCAATTAGATTTTTCACCGCATTCAATAAATATTCTGGCTGCTGTTTAGCAAA
>Ga0256797_1000254_pt1 | contig 11173 bp, 9 predicted proteins | sample MC6MC0948MT_FD_190196 | JGI IMG/M metagenome (GOLD analysis project Ga0256797, IMG submission 190196) | Metatranscriptome of enriched soil aggregate microbial communities from Iowa State University, Ames, United States - MC6-MC0948-MT... | ecosystem: Environmental > Terrestrial > Soil >...
CGAAAATCGGGCACCTGTTTTTTTTTACTGATTTATTATTCTATTTAGCCAAATAAAGCGCTAAACAGGTCTTCCAATTTAGCTACTGGCCTAATGGCAATATTATATTTCTTGGCATCCAATCCTTTGGTATTAAACTTGGAAATAAATATCCCATCAAAGCCCAACTTCTCTGCTTCTTGGATACGTTGTTCAATCCGATTTACAGCTCTGATCTCTCCCGATAAACCAACTTCGCCGGCAAAGGTCAGACTGGTCTTTATCGGAATATCTTGTTGTGACGAAATAATAGCCACGATAACTGCCAGATCGATGGCTGGATCTTCAACACGAAGTCCTCCGGCAATATTCAAAAATACATCCTGTGCACTTAACCGAAAACCAAATCGCTTTTCCAATACAGCCAACAACATGTTTAATCGTTTTGTATCATAACCTGTAGATGAACGTTGGGCTGTACCAAATGCTGAATTGCTCACCAAGGCCTGAACTTCAATCATCATCGGCCGCATTCCCTCGAGCATGGCAGCAATGGAAACACCACTCACGGGCTCATCTCGCTGTGAAATCATAATTTCGGACGGATTTGACACCTCCCGCAATCCGGAGCCCTGCATTTCATATATACCCAATTCCGACGCGGAGCCAAACCTATTTTTTACCGCACGCAATATACGGTAGACGTGATGGCGGTCGCCCTCAAATTGAAGTACGGTATCAACCATATGTTCCAAGACTTTCGGTCCTGCAATGGAACCATCCTTGGTAATATGTCCTACAATAAATACTGGGGTACTGGTTTCTTTCGCAAACCGGAGTAATTCGGCTGTACATTCCCGCACTTGGGAAACCGAACCCGGTGCCGATTCAATCTGCGCTGAATGCAAGGTTTGGATAGAATCTATGACAATGACATTAGGTTGTACTGTCTCAATCTGCTTGAAAATATTTTGTGTAGATGTTTCCGTCAAAATATAACAATTGGCTTTAGAGGATTGTGACAATCGCTCGGCCCGCATCTTGATTTGCTGCTCACTCTCCTCTCCGGAAATATACAGGGTTTTAACCTGTGGAATGGACAAAGCCAGCTGGAGCATCAATGTGGATTTTCCAATTCCGGGTTCGCCTCCTATCAACACCAGGGAACCCGGGACGATTCCCCCGCCCAACACCCGATTAAACTCCTGATCTGGAGTCAAGATACGCGATTCATCCTGATATACAATCTCATGAATAATAGCCGCCTTGTTTGCCCGCTTTGTATTCCCCGTTGTTGTCGTCGTGCTTCGCCATTCAGGAACTTTTGAGCTTGACTTTTCGACCACTTCCTCCACGAAACTATTCCATTGTTTGCACGAAGGACACTGTCCCATCCATTTGGGGGCCTCATAGCCACAGTTCTGACAGAAATATGCTGATTTTGTTTTTGCCATTCTACGAAATTACAAATTTCTATCCTTTACTTTACCCTTCGTTTTCTTTTAAAATCCGTAGAAAATTCTGTCCCATGATTTTAGCGATATCTGCTTTGTTGTAACCTCTTTCTAAAAGTCCTTTTGTCAATAAAGGAAATTTAGAAACATCTTCCAAGCCCTGAGGAGCAGATTCGATGCCATCAAAATCCGATCCAACAGCAACATGTTCAATTCCTACTTTCCCAACGAGATAATCAATATGGTCCAATAGTTTGGACATTGGTGCATCGACCTCATACCTAGCATCCGCATGTAACTTATCATACATCTTCCAGGTGCTCAATGTAGTATCGGCATTCTTACCAAATTGCTGTGTATATATGCTCTTTAATCGTGTCTCATACTCGGGATCTAAAAAACCAGAGTAAAAGTTGACCCCGATCACACCGCCATTTTTCTTCAGGGCCTCCAATTGTTCATCTTTCAGGTTTCGGAAATGTGGACATAAATGGTAGGCATTGCTATGTGACACCAATATTGGCTTGCTGGAAACCGTAATGACATCATAAAAAGTCTGCTCACCACCATGAGAAAGATCGACTAGCATGCCAAGTTCATTCATTTTCCGAATGATCGCTTTCCCATGATCAGTTAATCCTTTTGCCTTCGCATCCATCTTACCAGACTCCATCGCAGCACAACTCGCCCAAGGTACATTATAGTTCCAGGTCAAGGTTAAATATTTCGCGCCACGTTCATGGAGTTTGATGAGATTGTCTATGCTCCCTTCGATCATATTACCGCCTTCCACACCGATCAATGCAGCAATTTTTCCAGCTTTTAAAATAGCATCAATATCCCTTACTGATTTTGCCAAGGCAATATTCTCGGCGTTGGCAACGATCATTTTCTCCAGTGCATCTATTTGCACATTCGCATGTTCAAATGCTCCAGTCTTCCATTTTGCGTCATCGGACCAAACAGCAAATACCTGCACATCGACTCCACCTTCTTTTAATCGCGGCAAATCCGTAGCGCCCGTATTCAATCGTTGACCAATATCCTTTCCTCCTAAAATTGATTCATAGATTACATCATTATGTCCATCCACAATAATTAGATCCTGATGAACTTTTTTATAATCCTGACTATAAGCCAACCTGTTTAAAGATAATATGCCCAGCCCCATGAACAATAGTTTTTTTATCATTTCTTCACTTCATTGATTGCTTCATAAATGGCATCCTGAATCCGGCTACGGATATTGAGATCCAACAATTTAGTGCTGACCTGCGGGTGCACGCGATTGGATAGGAAGATATAAATCAATTGGTTTTGAGGATCCACCCAGATACATGTGCCTGTGTATCCGGTATGCCCAAAAACAGTACTATTGGCCAATTTAGAGGGATACTCATTTTTCGGGTTTGGATCCCAGCGGTCGAACCCCAATCCTCTTCGGCTTGTCGCAGACTGCTTAGACGTAAAAAGATCTATTGTTTCAGACTTAAAATACCGCTCACCGCCGTATTCTCCACGGTTGAGCAAAAGCTGTCCATATATCGCGAGGTCATTGGCTGTAGCAAATAAGCCCGCATGTCCAGCGATACCTCCGGCCATCGCTGCGCCCTGATCGTGCACATATCCTTCCAACAATGTTTTACGGAACGAAGTATCCTGCTCCGTAGGTACAATCTGTTCCTTCGCAAATCGTTCCCTGGGAAGATATCCGGCATGTGTCATCCCTAATGGTCGATAGAAATTCTCCTGAACATAATCCTGCAATGGTTCGGCCGTCTGATGCTCGGCAACTTCCTTCATCACATACATGCTAATATCACTATAGACATAGTTTCCCGTTGGCTTAACAGGTGATTTTAACATTTCGGGCCACATCAGATCGCGGTAATAATCATTGAGAATATAACTATTGTCGGCCATCTTGACTTGATGTTGTTGGTCTGGTACGGCGACAACATCACCTGCTTTCAAATATTTAAAAAAAGGGATAAATGGCGTAAACCCTGCTTCATGTAACATCACAGAACGCAATTTGATATCCTTTTTATTTGTATACTTTGCCTGCAAGAGGTAATGCCCCATCGTACTATCGAGATTAATGATATTGCGCTCAGTCAATCGCATAATAACAGGAGTTGTGCCCGCAATTTTACTGACTGAGGCCAGATCAAAAATATCACCTGTTTTTGTTGGGATGTCTTTTGTATAGGTATGATAACCATAAGATTTCTCCAATAGCACCTGCCCATCTTTGATAATCATCACAACTGCACCGGGGGTCGCCTGCTTTTCAATGGCCTCTTGAGCAATGGCATCAATTTTTTTGGTCAATTTACCCAAATTCAGATTGGAGTTTTCACCTAAACTGTATTGTAGTCTCGATTGGGCCGTCTTAATATTTCCTGCAGTAATCGCAGCTCCACCAAAAATAGACATCGCAGCATTGCGTTGACCAAGTTCGGTAAAGGGTGCCAACAACTCGATCAAATCAGACTGTGGATGTTCGGACAATGATTTTTTGTTGCGTTCCTGTTCAACGAAATGACAAAGAACAACCTTTTTATTGTTCAGCACTGCCTGCTTTAACTGTGACAAGCAGTCGGCATCTAAATCATCCTCCTTACCCGCAACAATAATCGTATTATAATATTTGATATCTTCATCAAATTTACTGAAATCAAATAGCGTTATGCCTGCATAACGTGCCAATTGGTTTGTAAACGCGGCATATTTTTCAGCATTAGGCACAACGACGGCAATACGTAACTGCGCCAGATTGCCCAGAGGGAGTAGCTGATCAACATTATTGTAAAGTATGGTTTCATTCTTTATGGTCGACTTATACTGAGCGAACAAGGGGCCAATACAGAACAAACCTGCAAATAACACCCCAAAAAATCCTTTTTTCATTCTGATTTTATCGTTTTTTAGGTTCTATCAAATAAAAATACGAATAAAATAAAAAAGCAAAGTCCTTTCCCTTAAAAAAATCAATTTTGTTACGCCTTTTTTTTACAGCTTCAGCAGATGGATTTTTGGCATGAGCAAGTATAAATCTTTTTTTTTCTGTAAGTTTGATTAATGCCGGAATTGATTCAAGATAAAACAATATTTTCCCTTTTGGAGGTAAGCAAAAGTATCCAAAAAACGCTTGCTGAGCGTTACAAGAGCTTATATTGGATCAAGGCGGAGATGAATAAGCTCAACCATTATACGCATTCCGGACATTGTTACCCTGAGCTTGTTGAAAAGCAAGACGGTAAAATTGTAGCTGAGATCAGATCAACTTTGTGGAAAGCAGACTTCACCCGAATCAACAACAATTTTCTGAAAATTGCGCAAGAACCCCTACGGGAAGGCATTACGATGTTATTTCAGGCAAGTATTTCCTATGATCCGATGTATGGTTTGAGCTTAAGGATTGTCGATATTGATCCAACTTTTACGTTGGGGGAGCTGGAGAAAGAAAAACTGGATAGCATTAGAAAGCTCAAAGAAGAAGGCATTTACGAGGCTAATAAATCAGTCCCGTTCCCAATGCTTCCAAAAAGACTAGCCATTGTTTCGGTGGAGACGAGCAAAGGCCTTTCTGATTTTTACAAGATTATCAATCAAAATCCTTGGGGTTATCGGTTGGAATGCACCTTATTTCCGGCGCTCTTACAGGGTGATAAATCTATCCCCTCAATCATCAATCAACTCGCGGTGATCGCCGATAAAATAGCTGAATTTGACGTGGTCGCCATTATTCGTGGTGGTGGTGGTGAGGTTGGGCTATCAAGCTACAATAATTATCTGTTGGCAAGGGCTATAGCAATCTTCCCTATTCCTGTATTGACCGGAATTGGCCATTCTACCAACTATACCGTGAGTGAAATGGTGGCCTACAAAAATGCAATCACACCAAGTGAGCTGGCTGACTTCCTCATTCAAAAGTTTCATAATTTTTCTGTTCCTATTGACAAAGCAACTGAAAGCATCCAACACCAGATCACTACTCGTTTTAAGGAAGAAAGGAATACTTTGTCTCAAATGGCAACGCATATCCAATGGGTTGGGAAAAGAGAACTTCAGACTGCGCGCGCCAATATTCAACAGATTCAACACGAACTGGCTGCGTTGATCAAACTACGCTTTTATGAACATAAAACAGCGTTGGCGCACACCGAACGGATTATCCAGCTTTCTGATCCGCGACGACTGCTTAAACAGGGGTTTTCCATCACAAAAGTCAACGGCAAGTTACTTCAATCTGTTGATCAGCTATCTCCGGGTGATCTGATCCAAACGATGGTGGAAGATGGCGAAATTACAAGTACTGTAACGGATAAGAAATCGCTTAGCGACGGATTCGAAGACAGCTAACGGAATTATTTGAAACTGAAAAATTTAAAGAGATAGCATACAATGGAACAAAAATATACATATACCGATGCCTTCAATGAATTACAAACGATTGTAAAAGAAATTGAGAATGGAACAACAAATATTGATGAACTTGCTGAGAAAATCAAACGTGCATCTGATCTAATTGAGGTATGTCGGGCAAAATTGACCGCAACCGAAGACGAGGTGAATCAGTTGTTGCAAAAGATTTCCCCGGTACAGGATTCAGATCCCGGTTCCCCATCCTAATATTGATATGCAACAATTTGTTTATCCCTTCGCAAAACTTTAACGAGCTCTTTATGTTGATTTATGTTGCCTGTCAATCGCCAGGTGGTATTCAGACTTTCCTTATTATACCGTTGATTTACAACCGTTGCTTTAAACCCCATCTGTCTGATCAACTGCTCTGTATGTTCAAAATCTGCTTCAGATAACGTCTGGAGTTCATAGTCTTTAATTTTATGGTAATTATCAATATAAGTCTGTAAATAGGTCAACAGCCCGATCAGCACTGAAAACATAATCAGTAAGACATCCCTGCCCTCAAAAGCATGTAATAAATTGTCCATGGGCTTTACTTCTATTCCTACTCCAATTTACAAAAAATAAGGAGTACCTTTTACAGAACTCCTTATTTTTATATTAGTTATTTAGATTTCCTTTTTCAACTGTTTCGTCGTCTTCCTGGTCTAGTCGAACAATGCAACTAGCATAAAATCAAGTATTACCCAATCATGAAAGGAGCAGACTCCCAGGACTAAAACATTGGGACTTCAATAAGTAACAGCTTTGCATTGTACTCGGCCTTAATCTCAATGCTATCCAACTCGTAGATGCCAATGGCATCCCTTCGCGATAATATTTCGTCTGCTACCTGCACCTTGCCCTCTAGCACAAAAAGATAAATTCCATTTCTTTCAGAATGAACATTGTACGGGATTGTATTCCCTTCATCCAAGTCCACAATATTGAAATATGCATCTTGATGGATATGAACCGCATCTGGATCCGAAACATCAGGGGACACAATGGTTACAAATTTATTATGACGGTCCAAATGAAGGTAAGACTTCTGGTCATAACCAGGAGTAAGATTCATTTCATGGGGTATTATCCAGATCTGAAGAAACTTAACAAGCTCCTTCTGGTCCCCATTAAACTCCGAATGCTTTACTCCCTTTCCTGCAGACATAATTTGTACATCTCCAGTTTCAATGTTTCGGACATTGCCTATACTGTCCTGATGGGAAAGTACTCCTTCCAGAGGTATGCTCACAATCTCCATATTGTCATGAGAATGGCGACCAAAGCCCTGCCCCCCTTCAACCTGATCATCGTTTAATACGCGTAGCGCTCCAAAATTTACTTTTTCTGGGTCAAAATATTGCCCAAAGCTAAACGAATGGGCACTTTTCAACCAACCAAAATCAACATGGCCACGATCGTTTTCTCGGTGTATGATCTTTTGCATCTGTTCCTTCCTGTTATATAAACAACTATTAATCAGAGGACAAAACTCATACCAACAAGCATTTCCCTAAAAAATCTGCCAATTTGACAAAGCCACACTAGAGTGCTTTGAGTTTTCCGGGAGCAACCGCTTGAATCAGTGCTCGGGCGAGAATACGATTGGGATCAATTACAACCATTCCGTTGTGATCTTTTTCAGGAATAGCCAATGGCAATTCGGCACATCCCAAAATAATCACCTGAGCACCTTGTTTTTTCAAGTCATCCATAGCCATTAATAGGTCTTCTCTTGCCTTATTGGCTATAGGTGCTGGCTGTGCCTTAATACCATAATCTTTATCGTAGATAGCATTGTTTACCTTTTCTTTCTGTGCACCTTCAGGCTCCACAATAGGAAAACCCTTTTTCATAAAAGCTTCCCGATATTGGCTATAAGCCTGTTCACCTGCTGTCGATAGCACACCTATTGTACTTTCTGGATAATTTTCATGAACAAAGCGTACTGTCTCATGAACAAGATGAAGTAACTTCAGTTCATTCCCTAAACGGGCCATCTCATCCTGGATAACTGAAAAAATCGGTTCTGCATGCGCTGTATTCGACGGAATTGCCGCAATCGTTGCGCCAGCCTGCTCCAGTTGTTTTAAAATCATCGCTATTGCCTTTCCTGGATTCTCCTTCGATGTATCCAATAAATATGCGGAACGATCTGGAATTAAATTAGGGCAGGAAAACAATAACAGTGGCAAGTGCTCCTGATCGGAACTTGCCACTGTTTCATCTATAATTTTCTTGGCTATATCCAAGCCTGCATAAGGACCTAGGCCACCTACTATACCAATCATAACTACTATCTTTTATACCTTATGATATAACCAATAGCTCGCCGAATGGTTTGATAAAGTTTACCATTCAATGGCTTGATCCTCATCTGGAATCTGTGTATTGAGCTGACGCTCCAAAATCAATGAGCCAGAAACCTTGAATTTGATCGCCGTAGTAGAAACAAGCGTATAATCCGTAAATTCGTAATCCACGTTATTGATTGTGATATAACGATGCAATAAATAAGGACGGACGGCGTCCATCTGTTCTGAAACAGTATAACTTGCATCTTTTTTGACAACGAACTTCATATTTGGATTTACGGCACGAAAGCTTACCCCACCTTTGTCATTGAATGTTGCAAAAACTTGATAATTCTTCCGGTCCTTTCGCTCTTCATCTATATTACCCGCATAAAAGAAGATCGTATTCTCATCGACAACATAACTCTTTATTTGACTTTTTACAATCGGGGTTTCATTTTCATGTCCTTCCATAACAACCTTCAAGGCCGTCCCGCTATAGGTCCCGGAGTAATTGTTAAAAGGGTTGATGCGTAATAGTGCTTTTTTATAATGCTTCCGGGGATTGACCTTATATTTAGCCCCCGGATCATCCAAAATGGTCAAGGGAAGCACCCATTTTTCGGTCATATCAATACCTTTCAGGGTAAAATCAATGGCCATTAATCCGGTATTTTCTCCAGACTTGATATCCACCGCTGATGGAATCGTAAAAAAGTTAGTACTGAGCTGTTTGTAATAAAAATCCGTCCTCGTCTGGAATCGCTCGTAATTCAGGATACCCAATGTATCAGCATCCACCCCAACCTTGACCGAAAGATTATTATCGTTGGTTGTCGACCCGCTCACTTCCAACGGTTGCATGAAGGTGGTCTTTTGCCCATCCTTGTAACGAACATAGATATTCGCGACCCCCTCACTTTCCAAGGGAGCTTTAAAAGAAATGTAATGTTCGAACTGTTCCTCTTTCCATTCATCATTACAAGAGCCGCAGACAGCAAGTAAAGTGAGGAACAACAACTGTATATATGACTTGTTCATAAAATGCATATTTGGTTAATCATTATAAGTCCATCCAGGATTTTGAGTCAGATTCTTATTGCGCTTAAGTTCGGTATGGCTAATTGGCCAAAACCACATTTTGTCAGCAAAGGTTGTCTTCAAGGTCCAGATCGCGACGGGCTGATAGAAAAGGTCACGTTCCTCTACGTTCATCAAAACGTTACAGCCATACACCGGCAATGCTTCTTCCACTGGCGCATCCATCCAGCGACGTAGATCATAGTAGCGTTGTCCTTCCCCCATCAGCTCAATAAAGCGCTCCCGTTTCAATGTTTTGCGCAACTCATTTTTGTTACCATATATACTGACCGCATAGTCAGGCACTCCAGCACGGATACGAACTGGGTGGACACCCTTTTTAATTTCAGCAATGTCACGACTGATCGAGTAACTTGATCCGCGCCAAGACGGAACCGTATATGAGCCGCTTAACTCATTCAGCGCCTCAGCATACATCAGCAATACATCTGCATAACGGATGGCCGGCTCTGCCTTAGGAATAATACGTGAGCCAACTCCGCCTTCGTAAGTATCACTGGGATGAACAAACTTCTTAACTCCGAAACCCGTTCGCAACCAATAGCCATTCGCTGAATTGAATCCGTTCCCTTTTGGGTCAGCGCTATAATAGAAGATTTGTTTATTGCGGTTTTCCTCTTTTGTTTCATTAAGCAATGTCCAAAAACTTCCACTATAAGCCACCGAAGCATAGAATCTCGGTTCTCGGTTTGCATATTGCAACGACACTCCGGGACGCAATGGCCTGTATTTTTTGTTGTCATAATCCTCCTGAGACACAAAACCACCGATACGATTTGAACCATTTCCACGGCCAATTTCCTTATCCTTACCCGGTACATCAGTGCCATCATTCATATAATAAGCATCCACCAGCTTCTGTGTTAGTCCGTGCGTATTCCATCCCGTTGCTGAACGCGGTAGTTGGTGGATGACCATTTGGTCGATACCCTCATTCGGTTGGTTGTTACCTCGGGTAAATATTAACTCCGGATTACCCGAAGCAGTCAATGTCCCATTAAAGACCTCTGCATATGATTTGGCAGGATCAATGTCCGCCCAACCTGCTGGCCAGCTTTTATCCGAAAAATTATGATCCTGAGGAGGTCTGACTGTTGCCTCATCACCCGTTTCCTGAAAAGGGGCCGTGTAAAGCCGATATACCCCCAGTTCGATGACATCGCGCGCAGCAGCTGCAGCCTTTGCCCATTTCTCTTCTTTATAATCGGCAGACAACAGGCGTTTCATCTGCTTGTCTACCAGTCGCGCCGCGTAACCCGAATTATTCCCATTGGCCAATGGACTTGCAGCATACAGGAGCACCTTAGCCCGCGCAGCCAATGCTGCCCCTACAGAAGGACGGCTAGAGCCATCCTGTCCACGTCTCATCCCAAGGGCTTCCATTTCTTTCGCGGCCGTTAATAGTTCGTTGCTGATGAATTCAGCACACTCATCATAGGTATTTCGCGCAATGGCCAGTTCTTCGTAACTATCCGTATAATCCAAGCCATCATCGGGCAGTATCGGAATTGGTCCATATTTACGGAGCAATAACCAGTAGAGGTAAGCCCGCGCAAAACGCGCCTGACCCCGATAATCAACGATTTCAGCCTCAGACATCTCGGTATTCATATAGATATTATGGATAAAGGTTGAAGCATTCCGAATCCCGCGATACGATTGAGTCCATGTCCCCTGTTTATCAGTTTCGGTATACAAACCCATTTTAAACATATTATAGGACAGTTCATTTTTTGATGGATCATAATCCTTGTCCCGATCACCATAATACATATCATCCGCGAAACAGTGCGGTGTCATGCCTTTACTGGCGACATCGGCATTTTCACCTTTGAATTCTTCAAATACATGAGCCAGCCATTTCTCCGAATACAGCTTGCTTTTAAATGTTTTTTCCAAGGTGATCCGATCTTTAAAATATTGGTCGGA
>Ga0256797_1000258_pt1 | contig 11118 bp, 12 predicted proteins | sample MC6MC0948MT_FD_190196 | JGI IMG/M metagenome (GOLD analysis project Ga0256797, IMG submission 190196) | Metatranscriptome of enriched soil aggregate microbial communities from Iowa State University, Ames, United States - MC6-MC0948-MT... | ecosystem: Environmental > Terrestrial > Soil >...
GATGTCTTGCGTGATCTCGCGCATGGCCGGGCAGCCGGAGTACGTGGGCGTGATGACGACGACACAGGTGCCGCCGTCCCAGGTCACGTCCCGCACCACGCCCAGATCCACCACGGACAGCACTGGGATCTCCGGATCGGGGACCTCTTGCAGCCAGGTGTAGACCTGGTCGGCGGAAATGGGCGCCAGCGCGTTCACCACGTGGCTCCCGGATAGGCGCGCGGCAGGTACTGCATTTCGGCCAGCACATAGCCCAGCGCTTCGGTGTGCTTGCCCTGGCGGCCGCCGCGATAGGCCAGATGGTTGGCGGCGGCGTCGTCCGGCACGGTCAGCGTGGCTTCTTCCAGCACTTCGCGCACGTGGGCGAGCCACGGGTCGCGCAGAGCGGACAGATCACAGCCGATGCCGCGCGCGGCCACGTCCTGATCCACGGCGTCATCGGCGAACAGTTCGCCGGTGAAGCGCCAGGCGTCGTCGATGGCGGCCTGCATCTTGGCGTGGCTTTCATCCGTACCGTCGCCCAGGCGCACGACCATGTCGGACGAGCGGCGCACGTGGTACGTCACTTCCTTGATGGACTTGGCCGCGATGGCGGCCACGCGTTCGTCAGTGGACTGCTCCAGGCGTTGCAGCAGGAAGTAGTGCCAGACGTCGAACAGGAACTGGCGCGCCATGGTGTCGGCGTAGTTGCCGTTGTCGCGTTCAACCAGCAGCACGTTGTGGAACTGATGCGCGTCGCGGTGATAGGCCAGCGCGTCTTCATCGCGGCCGGCGCCTTCGACTTCGCCCGCCAGCGTCAGCCACATGCGGGCTTGGCCCAGCAAGTCCAGGGCGGTGTTGGTAAGCGCCAGGTCTTCTTCGAGGATCGGGCCGTGGCCAGTCCAGGCGCCCAGCCGCTGCGACAGGATGAGCGACGAGTCGCCCAGGCGCAGCAGATATTCAAACAGAGTCTTGTCCATGTCTCCCCCGCCGCCTTACATGTGCTTGATTTCGTCGGGCATCGGGAAAAACGTGGGATGCCGATAAACCTTGCTGTTGGCCGGTTCGAACAGGGGTTCCTTGTCGCCGGGGCTGCTTGCCGAGATATCGGAGGCGCGCACGACCCAGATGCTCAGGCCTTCATTGCGGCGCGTGTAGACGTCGCGGGCGTGGTTGATCGCCATTTCGGCGTCGGAGGCATGCAGGCTGCCGACGTGCTTATGCGCCAGGCCGTGCTGGCTGCGGATGAACACTTCCCACAAAGGCCAGTCTTTGCTCATGATGAATATCCTTGAAATGCCGGGCGCGCGCGGCGCGCTCCGGACGGCAATGATGAGGTGATGTCGCGGGTGGAAAAGAGAAACGCAGATGCGCGTTGGCCGCTACGCTTCAAGCGGCCTTGCGCTGCGCCTTCTTGTCCGCGTAGGCGACCAGCGCGTCGCGCACCCAGGCGCCATCTTCGTGCGCCTTGACGCGCGCAGCCAGGCGTTCCCGGTTGCAGGGGCCGTTGCCCTTGAGCACCGCGTAGAACTCGCTCCAGTCGATTTCGCCGAAGTCGTAGTGGCCGCGTTCGGCGTTCCACTTGAGTTCGGGGTCCGGCACGGTCAGGCCCAGGTATTCGGCCTGCGGCACCGTCTGGTCCACCATCTTCTGGCGCAGCTCGTCATTGGAGAAGAGCTTGATCTTCCAGGCCATGGATTGCGCGCTGTTGGGCGAATCGGCATCCGAGGGGCCGAACATCATCAGCGCGGGCCACCACCAGCGGTTCAGCGAATCCTGAACCATGGCTTTTTGCTCGGGCGTGCCGTGCAGGCACATCTGCATCAGCAGGTCGTAGCCCTGGCGCTGGTGGAAGGACTCTTCCTTACAGACGCGCACCATGGCGCGCGCGTATGGACCGTAGGAACAGCGGCACAGCGGGATCTGGTTGATGATGGCCGAGCCGTCAACCAGCCAGCCGATCATGCCGATATCGGCCCAGCTGAGCGTGGGGTAATTGAAGATGCTGGAGTACTTGGCGCGGCCCGCGTGCAGGTCGTCGATCAGGTCATCGCGCGACACGCCCAGCGTCTCGGCGGCGCTGTACAGGTACAGCCCGTGGCCAGCCTCGTCTTGCACCTTGGCCAACAGAATGGCCTTGCGCTTGAGCGACGGCGCGCGGGTGATCCAGTTGCCTTCCGGCAGCATCCCGACAATTTCCGAATGCGCGTGCTGCGAGATCTGGCGCACCAGCGTCTTGCGGTACGCATCGGGCATCCAGTCCTTGGCCTCAATGCGCACGCCGTCGTCAATGCGGCGCTGGAACGTCTGTTCGCGGCCTTCGAGCTGGTCCGCGGTCTTGACCTGCTTGACGCCGGTTTCGACGAGTTGAGCGTACATGTTTGTCTCCTTGAGACGGTTTGCGAAAACGCAAAGCAAACGTTCCGCAGTGCCGTCATGTCATAGGCGGATTATTTAATACAAAAAAACCATTGTCAAACTCAAATCTGTATCACATTGGATTTATGTATCATGTTGCAGATCCTGATATCGGCCGCTTGCGGCCCACCCTATGGCAAACCCTACGTCGCCTTTGGACCGTTTCCTGTCCCGGTTGTTGAAAAGCGACCCGCCTCGCGCCAAATCGCTCTGCGTCAGCTTGCTGGGAGACGCGCTCGCGCCTCACGGCGGCGCGATCTGGCTGGGCGACCTCATCGAACTGCTGGCCCCGCTGGGCATCAATGAACGCTTGCTGCGCACCAGCGTCTTTCGGCTGGTCGCTCAGAACTGGCTGCAGTCGGAACGGCACGGGCGGCGCAGTCTGTACCTGATTTCCGAACAGGGACTGAGACACACCGCCCATGCCTCGCAGCGCATCTACGAGGGCGCGTCGCAAGACTGGAATGGCGAATGGACGCTGGTGGCGTTGCCGCGCACGGGCAATGGCCTGGCCGAACGCGCGGAGCTGCGCCGCGAGCTGGTGTGGGAAGGCTTCGGCATGATCGCGCCGGGCTTGTTCGCCCACCCGCACACCGAGGCGCGGGCTGCGCACGACATTCTGGAAAAGCTGGGCATTCCGGACCGGGCGCTGGTGCTGTCGGCTCGTGATCTGGCTGGCGCGGGCGGCTTGCCTATCGCCAGCCTGGCCTCGCAGTGCTGGAACCTGGATGACGTGGCCGAGCAGTACCGGCAGTTCTCCAGAAATTTCGGGCCGGTGGAAAAACTGCTGGAAGAAACGCCCGCCCCGGCGGACGCCTTCGTCATCCGCGTCATGCTGCTGCACCATTGGCGCCGGATCGTGCTGCATGACCCCCAATTGCCGGGGCCCATGCTGCCCGACAACTGGCCGGGGCATGCGGCGCGCGAGCTGTGCGGGCGGATCTACTGGAAGGTGTTCGATGCGTCGGAAGCGCATCTGGATGCGCTGGCCGGAAAAGATAACGAACGCTATGCGCCATTGAAGGCGGATGTAGATGCGCGTTTTGGCGGCCGGCCCGCCATCTGAGTCTGGCTACAAAGCGGGAGCCGGTCCGTTTTCCGTCGCGATCACAACGCCGAGCGTGTCCACATAGCGCTCGCCTGCCGCATTGCGGCCCGCGCCAGGGACGTCCAGCCCGCGCGCGATACCGATGAACGATAAAGTCCAGCGGGCTTGCACCGGCCGTCCCAGCGCCGCACCGGTATCGGCGTCAATTCCGCTGGGCACGTCCAGCGCCAACACGGGCAGGCGCCAGGCATTGACCCGGTCTACCAGCGACTGCCAGGCCTGCGCTAACGGACGGTTGAGCCCGATGCCAAACAGGCCATCGATCACCACATCGAATGCAGATTGATCGGGTAATTCCGTCAGCACCGGCCCTTTTTTATCAGACCAGGTCCGCCACGCGGCGGCGGCATCTGACGGCAATTTTCCGGGGCCGGATGGCAATAGGACGACCACCTCATCGCCGCGCTCGCGCAACAGACTTGCCGCCGTCAGCGCATCGCCCCCGTTATTGCCGGGGCCGGCCAAGACCAGAATGGAGATCGGATGGGGATAGCGGGCCGCGATGAACTCGGCGGCCGCCCTGCCCGCAAGCGGCATCAACGCCCGGCCTTGCGCCAGGGCGAGCTGTTCCGCATGGCGGATTTGGGCAACGGAATAGGACGCGAAGTCGGACGGCATGGCGGCAGACGGCAGATGGCCGGGGGCTGACCGCAGGCCGCCCCGGATTTCTTACACTTTCAGGAAGTGTTCGCGGTAGTACTTGAGTTCGTCGATGGATTCGTAGATATCGGCCAGCGCTTCGTGGCGGCTCTTCTTTTCGAAGCCCTTATAGACGGCCGGCGCCCAGCGGCGCGCCAGTTCCTTCAGCGTGCTGACGTCCAGGTTGCGGTAGTGGAAGAACTGTTCCAGGCGCGGCATGTACGCAAACATGAAGCGGCGGTCCTGGCTGATGGTGTTGCCGCACAGCGGCGACTTACCTGCCGGCACATGCTGCGCAAGAAACGCCAACAGCGTATCCTCTGCCTGCGCCTCGGTCACCGTCGACGCCTTGACCTTGTCGATCAGGCCGCTTTTGCCATGCGTGGACTGGTTCCAGTTGTCCATGGCGTCAAGCAGGCTGTCGGGCTGGTGAATCACCAGCACGGGGCCTTCGGCGACCACGGTCAGATCGGGTTCCGTCACCACGACGGCCACCTCGATGATGCGTTCTTTCTCAGGTTCCAGCCCCGTCATTTCCATGTCGAGCCAGACCAGGCGATTTTCGTTCACAGCCATATAATTTGCCTATAAAACGCGCGATTTTCGCACATCCCTATTTGAGCTCACCGCTTCGCCCATGTTCACACTGCTGTTCGTAGCTTTCCTGCTGGCCGACATGGCCGTGCGCCTGTGGCTGGCAACGCGCCAGATTCGGCACGTTGCACGCCATCGCGACGAAGTGCCTGCTGAATTCTCTCACCGTATCGGGCTGACCAGTCATCAGCGCGCGGCGGATTACACGGTTGCCCGCGTCAAGCTGGGCATGCTGGAACGCACCTACGACGCGATCCTGCTCGTGTGTCTGACCTTGATGGGCGGGCTGCAATTCATCGACCTGATGGTAGGCCAGCTTACCAGCAATGACTTCCTGCGCCAGATGCTGTTGCTGGTGGTGGTGGCGCTATTGCTGGGCCTGCTGGGGCTGCCCTTTACCCTATGGCGGCAGTTCAAACTGGAAGCGCGCTTCGGTTTCAACCGGATGACGCCCGAGCTATTCATTGCTGACACCGCCAAGGGCTTGCTCGTGGCCGCGGTGCTGGGCCTGCCGCTGGCGGCCGCGGTGTTGTGGCTGATGGGCAGTGCAGGCACGTACTGGTGGATCTGGGCGTGGGCGCTGTGGACGGTATTCAATCTGGTGCTGCTGATCGTCTATCCGATGTTCATCGCGCCGCTCTTCAACAAGTTCACACCGCTGTCCGACCCCGACCTGGCAGGCCGCATCCAGCGCCTGGCGCAGCGTTGCGGCTTCGCGCTGAATGGGCTGTTCGTGATGGATGGCTCGCGCCGGTCAGCACATGGCAATGCCTACTTCACGGGCTTTGGCCGCTCGCGCCGCATCGTGTTCTTCGACACCCTGCTCGCCCGTTTGAACGGCGACGAGATCGAAGCCGTGCTGGCCCATGAACTCGGCCATTTCGCCAAGCGCCACATCATCAAGCGCGTCATCTTCAGCTTTGGCGGCGCGCTGGTTTTCTTCGCCATCCTGGGCTGGATCGCCCAGCAACCCTGGTTCTACGTGGACCTGGGCGTGCTGCCGCAACTGGGCGGGCGCAACGACGCCATGGCGCTGCTGCTGTTCTTCCTGGTCATTCCTGTTTTCACTTTCATGTTCACGCCGTTGGCCAGCTGGTACTCGCGCCGCGACGAATTCGAAGCGGACCGCTATGCGGCCGAACAGAGTTCGCCCGAACGCCTGGTTTCCGCCCTGGTCAAACTCTACGACGACAACGCCGCCACGCTGACTCCCGACCCTGTGCATTCCGCCTTCTACGATAGCCATCCCCCCGCCGCCGAGCGCATCCGCCACCTGATGGCGGCTGCCGCATGAGCGCCCCGCGCAAAACCAAAAACACCCCCGCTGGCGCAGCGTCTGCCGCGCAGGCCGCAAGCACCTTGCTGGAAGGCCGCATCATCGCGGCCCACGGCCGCCACTACACGGTAGAGCTCGCCGACGGTTCGGTGCGCAAATGCTTCCCGCGCGGCAAGAAAGCCGGCGCCGCCGTGGGCGACCGCGTGCAGGTTGCGCCGCAAGGCAAGGACGAAGGCGCCATCGACGCCATCCTGCCGCGCAGCAACCTGCTGTATCGCTCCGACGAAATGCGGTCAAAACAGTTCGCCTCGAACGTTGACCAATTGCTGATCGTGATTGCCGTGCAGCCCACGTTTTCAGACGACCTGACCGGCCGCGCGCTGGCCGGCGCCTGGAGCGCCGGCATCTCGCCGCTGATCGTGTTGAACAAGACCGACCTGGTGGACGAATTGCCCGCCGCGCGAGCGCGTCTGGCGCCGATCGCCGCCTTGGGCGTGCCCGTCATTGAACTCAGCGCGCTGGAACCCGACAACGTCCACACGCTGCTGGCCCCGCGTTTGGCCGGCCGCACCAACCTGCTGCTGGGCCAAAGCGGCATGGGTAAATCGACGCTGCTCAACGCGCTGATCCCCGATGCGCGCGCGGCCACCCGCGAGCATTCGACGGCGCTGGACATGGGCAAGCACACCACGACCAGCACGCGCCTGTATCACCTGCCCGATCCAGGGGGCGACCTGATCGATTCCCCGGGGTTCCAGGCGTTCGGCTTGCAGCACCTGACCCGCGACGACATCATTCGCGGCTTCCCGGAATTCACCAAGCCGATTGAGCAATGCCGTTTCTATAACTGCACGCACCGGCAAGAGCCGGGCTGCGGTGTGGTGGCCGCGTTGGAGTCGGGACAGATTAATCCGCTGCGCTATGCGCTGTATCAGCGCATCCTGGAAGAGAACCTGGCGGGGCAGCAGCGGTATTGAACGTGGGGTTCAGCGCGGCGCCAGGCCGTGACGCAGCAGGTGATAGAGGTTGCGCAACATGCCGGCGGTTGCGCCCCAGATGAAATGCTTGCCGTAAGGCATGCCGTAATAGTTGCGCACGCGGCCATCATCCAGCCGCGCTTCGTACAACCGATGGTTGGCCGGGTCCATCAAGAAGGACAACGGCACCTCGAACACCTCGGCCACTTCGAATGCGTCGGGCGCCAAGTCAAATCCCGGACGTACCAACGACACCACCGGAATAATTGAAAAGCCAGTCGCCGTCAGGTACGGCGGCATGCTGCCCAGCACCTCCACGAAGTTGGCGGGCAGACCGGTTTCTTCTTGGGCTTCGCGTAGCGCGGCATCGACGGGCGTCGGGTCACTGATTTCAATGCGGCCGCCGGGAAAGCTGATCTGCCCCGCGTGGTCATGCAGGTGCGCCGCGCGCTGCGTCAGCATGATGTGGACGCCGTTATCGCGCGTGACCAGCGGAATCAGCACGGCGGCTGGCACAGGCGTGCCTTCGCGTCCGGGATAGCGCAGATCGTTGTCGCGCGAAAGCTCCAGCGTCCAGGTGGATGGCTGGGTCAGCGTGCCCCGCAAAGAATCCGGGGTCAACAGATTGGCAGGCACGGCCGGCAGAGAATCGTTGGCCACTACCCACGGTTGCGTCGCCGGATCAAAGCCCGGGCGCACGAGCGGCCGTCGGGGCCGCGCGGAATACGAGGAATCAGACATACGGCTTTGCAAAAAGAAAAAGGCACCCTCGCAGGTGCCTTTTTAACCCGGAAACCTGTGCCGGACGGAAACGCTGAATGGCGCGAACGTCCGACACTGGTAGGGCCGTGTGCCGATAAGCGATCAAGCCGCCGAGGCTTGCTTGCTGACCAGCTTTTCCTTGATACGTACCGACTTGCCCGAGCGGTTGCGCAGGTAGTACAGCTTGGCGCGGCGCACGTCGCCGCGGCGCTTGACTTCGATGCCGGCGATTTGCGGCGAGTACAGCTGGAACGTACGTTCCACGGCTTCACCCGACGAAATCTTGCGCACGGTGAACGCGGAGTTCAGGCCGCGGTTGCGCTTGGCGATAACAACGCCTTCGAAAGCCTGCACGCGCTTGCGGGTGCCTTCAACGACGTTCACGCTCACGATGACGGTGTCACCAGGAGCAAATTCAGGCTTGGCTTGACCGCCGGTCAGACGGGCAATTTCTTCCTGTTCCAGGATAGCGATGAGGTTCATTAGAACTCCTAGATCATCATGTCTTTGCGGGCTAAAACTTTTGCCGATCGATGTTGTTGCTGATGCCGCAAGCAGAGGATGAGATTTGGCAAACCAATGATTCTACACCAAAAATTCCGTTAGGCGTCGGGTAGAATGGCGACCTTCCTGCGGCTTTGCTGTACTCTTGCCGCTTCTGTAACAAACACGTCATCTGACGCTGTTCCCCCATGTCGTATACGTCCCTGTTATTGGTCGTCCTGGCGGCGATGGCCCACGCAACGTGGAATCTGCTCGCCAAGCGCGCGGCCATGGTGGGCGCTCCCTTCGTCTTCGCCTACGGCCTGTGCGCCTCGGTGCTCTACGCACCCTGGGTGATCTGGGTGTTGCTGCACGACGGCATGACGTGGACCTGGCCCATCGTGGGCGCCATCCTGACCTCCAGCCTGTTGCATCTGGGCTACAGCCTGTGCCTGCAACGCGGATATCAGGTGGCGGATCTGTCGGTGGTGTATCCCATTGCTCGCGGCACCGGCCCCCTGCTTTCCACCACCGGCGCCTTTCTGCTGCTGGGCGAACCCGCCACCAGCACCGGCATCATCGGCATGCTGTGCGTGGTGATCGGCGTGCTGCTGATCGCTACCCAAGGGCGGCTGGCCATCTTCAAGCAGGCGCAGGCCTGGGTCGGTGTGCGCTGGGGGGTGGTGATCGGCCTGTTCATTGCGGCCTACACCGTGGTGGACGCCTATGGCGTCAAGGTGCTGCTGATCAGCCCCGTGCTGTTCGACTGGTTTACCTGTGTCACCCGCACCACCATGATGACCCCTCACATGCTGAGCCGGCGCGCTCAAGCCTGGGAGTCCATGCGCGGACACTGGCATCTGGCGCTGGCGGTTGGGCTGCTATCGCCGTTGGGCTACATCCTGGTGCTGTACGCCTTGCGCAACGGTGCACCGCTGAGTCTGGTGGCCCCTGCCCGCGAGATGTCCATGATGTTGGGCACCCTGGCCGGCATGTTCCTGCTGCGCGAAAAGGTCGGACCGGGCCGCTTGGCCGGCTGCGTGTCGATCTTGATCGGCGTCGTGCTGCTGGGCTCCAGCTGAAAAACGGCCGGCCTCAGAACCCTGCGGCCGCGCCCAGCCACATCAAGCCGGGGATGATCGCCCCCCAGGCCAACACCATCACCACATCCAGCACCATGGCTTTCATGGTGACCTGGGACGTCACGGGTTCCACCGTGGCGTTACCCAGGCTGCGCTCGCGCACGGCGGTTGCGGCGGGCAGGCTGGGCGAAGCCGGTGCGGCCACCCAGCCAGCGGTATCCGCCACGGGCCGAGCCACCGGCATCGGCATGCCAGCGGAAACGTTGGCCGCTTGCCCTGACAGCGCCCCCTCTTCCACCGGCACGGGCGGGAAAGGCCAGCGTGCGGGCCGCGTGCTTGAGCGTACGCGCTGACGCGGCTCGGCGTCGGCCGACGTGTTCCAGGGCATGGCCAGACCGGCCAGCTTGGCGCACACGGCGCGGGCGCGATAGGCGCCTCGACGCAGCGGGTTCAGCGTCACGACGAGCTCGTCCGACAAAACGGAAATATCAGCGGTGTTCATAGGAACTCCTTGGAGAAACGATTCCATGCCGCCGCAGCGGCCGACGCGGCGGCAAGCCGCGATCAGTCAAACAACGACAACTGCCCGGCCGCCAATGCACGCAGTTGGCGGGCACCGCGGCCAACCGCGCCGCTCACGGCAGGCAGGCCATCAGAAAGGGGGACCCCTGAAGACGCTTGCGCGCCAACCGGGGATAGGAAATCGGTAGCTTGGGCTGCGGTGAACAGCGACGGTGTGGCGTTAGCCGCGAGCGGTGGCTGGAAAAGATCACAGTCCAGCGCCAGGCGGTGGCGGTTCAGCCCCAGCTTGCGCGTGGCCACGGTGAAACGCTGGCGCAGCAAATCAGCCCAGATGCCGGTGCCGCGCATGCGGGAACCGAAGTTGGGATCGTTGCGGCGGCCATTGCGCAGGTCTTCAATGCGGTGCAACACGCGCTGGGCGCGGTCGGGGTAATGGGTGTTGAGCCAGTCTTCGAACAGGGTCTTGACCTCCCAGGGCAGGCGCAAGACGGTGTAGCTGGCGTAATGCGCGCCGGCCGCCTTGGATTCCTGGAGGATGTGTTCCATGGACTCGTCATTGATGAACGGGATGACCGGCGCCACCAGCACGCCCACCGGCACGCCGGCGTCGGTCAGGCTGCGCACGGCCTCCAGGCGGCGCCAGGGCGCGGCGGCGCGCGGCTCCAGCGTGCGGGCCATGCCGGCGTCCAGCGTGGTGATGCTCATGTAGACCACCACCAGCTTCTGTTCGGCAAATGCCGCCAGCAGATCAAGGTCGCGGGCGACCAGCGCGTTCTTCGTGACAATGGTGAGCGGATGCCGGGTTTCCAGCATCAGTTCGAGCATGCCCCGGGTCAGCCGCCAATCGCGTTCAATCGGCTGGTAAGCATCCGTGGCCGACCCGATGTTGATGGGCGACGGTTTGTAGCCCGGCTTCCCGAGCTCAGCGCGCAGCGCTTCCACGGCATTGGCCTTGGCGACCAGCCGGGTTTCGAAGTCGAGCCCGGGCGACATGCCGAGGTAGGAATGGGTGGGACGGGCGTAGCAATAGACGCAGCCGTGCTCGCAGCCCCGGTACGGATTGACGGCGACATCAAAGGGAATATCGGGCGAATCGTTGCGCGACAGCATCTTGCGCGCTTCTTCCGCGGTGACGGTGGTCTTGGGGATAGGCGGCGCAAGGCGGGTGTCGGGCAGGATCGGGATGATGGCCGAACCAGAACGCGAGCCAGAACGCGCGTTGCCCACATCAGAAGCCTGACCGGGGAATTCGGAGAGGGATTCGGAGGGGAAGTCAGA
>Ga0256797_1000260_pt1 | contig 11105 bp, 10 predicted proteins | sample MC6MC0948MT_FD_190196 | JGI IMG/M metagenome (GOLD analysis project Ga0256797, IMG submission 190196) | Metatranscriptome of enriched soil aggregate microbial communities from Iowa State University, Ames, United States - MC6-MC0948-MT... | ecosystem: Environmental > Terrestrial > Soil >...
AAATTTTAAAATGCTTAAATCTTTTCAATTTTAAATTAATTTTCTATCTCATCTTCAATGTAATGAGACACACAATTGCCAACATAACTCCTATGATAATCATTCTATTAACGATTTTACTTTCGTGAAAACCGTCTTTCTGATAATGATGATGAAGCGGAGACATTTTAAACAATCTATTATTTTGGGCATATTCCAACCCGAATTTTCTTTTTCTGTATTTAAAGACAACTACCTGAAGCATTACCGAAATATTTTCAATTAAGAAAATTCCGCAAAGCACAGGAATCATGAGTTCTTTTCTTAAAATAACTGCCAAAACAGCGATCACACCACCCAACATCAGACTTCCGGTATCTCCCATGAAAACCTGCGCAGGATAAGTGTTATACCAGAAAAATCCGATGACTGCACCTACCATCGCGACGGCAAAAATGGTGGTTTCACCCATATTCGGGAGGAACATAATGTTGAGATAATCCGCAAAAATAATATTCCCGGAAACGTATGCAAAAAAGGCAAGCGCCAAAAGAATAATAGTACTTGTTCCTGCGGCGAGTCCGTCGATTCCATCGGTAATATTTGCTCCATTTGAAACAGCCGTTACAATAAAAATAACGATAGGAATAAAAACAATCCATGCCCATTCATGGGCATCTTTGTCATTCATCCAAAATAAAATTCCGCTGTAATCGAACTCGTTATTTTTGGTAAAAGGAACAGTAGAAACGGTAATTTTTTCTGTCGGCATAAAGTTTTGCTCAACATTATTTCTGTTGACTACTTTTGCATCAGCATATTTTCTTTTAACCGTAATATCCGGATGAAAATACATTGTAACTCCGATAATTAGCCCTAAACCAACCTGACCTACAATTTTGAATTTTCCGCTTAGTCCGTCTTTATTTTTCTTTATTTTCTTTAAATAATCATCTATAAAACCAATCGCTCCCATCCAAATTACCGTTACAATCAAAAGAACGATATAAATATTGGTAATTCTTGTAAACAGCAATACCGGAATTAAAGTCGCAATAATGATGATAAAACCTCCCATTGTAGGGGTTCCTTCTTTCTGTTTTTGTCCGTCTAATCCCAAATCACGAACTAACTCGCCCATCTGTTTTCCTCTCAGGTAATTGATGATGCTTTTCCCATAAACGAGGGCAATCGTTAATGAAAGTAAAACAGCCATTCCTGCACGAAACGAAATGTACCTCAACATTCCCATTCCAGGAATATGAATGCCTTGGCTCGTTAAATATTCGTATAGATAGTATAACATTTTTTATTTTTTTATAAATGATAAATGATTATTGATGAATGATAAAATCAATTAACATTGATCAATTACCGATTATAAATTTTATTTACTCATAAGCTTCCAAAGCTCATTAATTACTTCTTTATCGTCAAAATGATGTTTTACACCATTGATTTCCTGATAATTTTCGTGACCTTTTCCGGCTACAAGAATTATGTCTTTCGGCTCGGCAAATTTTATTGCCATCTTTATTGCTTCTCTTCTGTCTGGAATTGAAGTGTATTTGCTGAAATTCTGAGGCTCAACACCTGCCTCAATTTCTTTTATAATCACAGCCGGATCTTCTGTTCTAGGATTATCTGAAGTAATGATTGCCAACGTTGATTTTTTAGTGGCAATATTTCCCATTTCAGGCCTTTTTGAGTGATCTCTGTCGCCTCCACAACCAAAAACAGTAATCAGTCTTTCGTTTTTCGTTCTGATATCGTTGATGCTGTCTAAAACATTTTCAAGTGCATCCGGAGTGTGAGCATAATCTACAATGAAGAAAATTCCACCATCGGATCTAAATGTTTCAAATCTTCCGGAAACTCTTTTCAAAGTACTGATTGCCTGAAGAATTTCATCCTGTTGAAATCCTAATTCTGAAGCAATTCCAAAGACCAAAAGCAAATTGTAAACATTAAACTTTCCTGTTAAAGTCGTCCAGAATTCTTTTCCGTTAAAATTCAACAGCATTCCGTTAAAATCAAGCTCCAAAGTTCTTCCGTGATAATCTGCCATCGTTTTCAAAGCATACGATTTTTTCTTTGCTTTGGTGTTTTGCAACATCACATTTCCGTTTTTATCATCAACGTTGGTAATGGCAATGGCATTTTCATTTAACTCATCAAAAAATCTTTTTTTCGTTTTCAGATATTCGTCAAACGTTTTATGATAATCTAAATGATCGTGGGTAAGATTGGTAAATCCTGTAATTTTGAAATGCAAACCTTCAGTTCTGTTCTGAGAAATTCCGTGTGAACTTACTTCCATAAAGGCAAATTCACAACCCGCTTCGACAGATTTAGCTAAGATCTGATTGATGGTAATTACATCCGGAGTTGTATGTGTTGCCGGAATTATTTCATCCCCAACTCTTATTTCTACCGTTGAAAGCAGTGCTGAATTATAGCCTAAATTTTTAAAAACATCAAAAAGCAAAGTAGAAACAGAAGTTTTTCCGTTGGTTCCGGTAACTCCGATTAACTTTAATTTTTCAGAAGGATTTCCATAGAAATTAGAAGCTAATTGACCTAAAGTTTTAGACGAATCTTTTACTTTGATGTAGCTAATGTTTTCATCTAAATTTTCCGGTAGATTTTCGCAAACAATTGTTTTTGCGCCTTTCTCAATAGACGATGCAATAAATGAATGTCCATCTGCAGCTGTTCCTTTTACTGCAATATAAAGTGAGTCTTTGGAAACTTTTCTGCTGTCGAAAACCAAAGCAGAAACTTCACGATCGCTATTACCATGACTTTCTAAAACTGGAATTCTATTTAATAATTCAACTAATTGCATTGCTTTGATGCTTTTTATTTTTTTATTTGATAGGATTTTCATCCTATCCTTTATTAAGTCGTCCCTTCGGGACTCTTTTTTAATTCTGCAGAGATAAATATATTCTCTGGTTTTTGCTTATCGTTGTGCCTTCCAATGGGAATTGTTCTTTAATTCTTCCCACTCCTTTAAAGTCTACACGATAGCCTAAATTTTCCAATTGCGGGATAACATTTTTTCCGATTAACCCAACTACACTTGGCATTTGTTTATTGTTAACTGCTACTTTTACATTCGGTTCCACCATTTTATTAAGGTTCACCTTTCTGTCAACAAGCATTTCCTTCTCAATATTCTGCGGTGTTTTTAAGAAAGTTTTACCCGCAATCTCTTTAAAAACAGGAGCAGAAACCGTTCCTCCATAAAAGCTTTTAGCCGTATTCGGCTCGCTAATCATTACATAACACGTATATTTCGGGTTATCTGCCGGATAAAATCCTGCAAATGAGGCTCTGTATTTCATTGGACCAGGAAGCCAGTATTCAAATCTTGCCGTTCCCGTTTTTCCTGCCATTTTCAGGTTTGGAGTAAAAATACTTCTACCCGTTCCCTTTTCTACCGCTTTTGTTAATGCTGCGGTCATCATTTGAATGGCTTTTTCAGAAGCCATTTTCTTAACAATGACCTCTTCTTTTGCCTGAAAAATTGTTTTTCCATCTTTCATTATTTTATCAATGAAAAGAGGTTTTACCATTTTTCCTTTATTGGCAACTCCATTGTAGAAGGTTGTCAACTGCAAAAGATTAATGTTTGATGAATAACCATAAGATATTGAAGCCAATGTTGCAGCATTCCATCTTTTATTTTCCGGAGTTACAATTTTTGGTTTTGTAATTCCCGGAAGTTCGATATCCATTTTATCAAATAATTTCCATCTTCTTAAATGATCAAGGAAAATCTGAGGTTTCTCTGCGTAATATTTTGTAATCAGTTTAGCTGTTCCTACGTTGCTTGATTTTGCTAAAACATCACTGATATCGTAAGTTCCACCACCATGACCATCAGAAATTCTCTGCTTAGCATAGGTCCAGACTCCATTTCCAACATCTACCGTTGTGTTTTCATCTATGAAACCATCATCCATTGCCGCCAAAAGAGAAATGGTTTTAAAAGTAGATCCTGGTTCGATATTATCTTTTAAAGCGTAGTTGTAAGCATCTTCGTAAACGCCTGGTTCGGTTTGTCTTAAATTAACCAAAGCTCTCACTTTTCCGGTTTCAACCTCCATGACGATTACCGTTCCGTGTTTTGCTTCGAAATTGATCAGTTGTTTTTCTAAAGCAGAATGCGCAATATCCTGGATTCTAAGATCTAAAGTCGTATAAACATCCTGTCCGTCAACCGGTTCGCTAACTTTCCAGAAATCGATTGGCTTCCATTGAGAAGAGTTTACCCTTTGTTCCAGTCTACTTCCGTCTGTTCCTGTAAGAAATTTTGAAAAAGCTCCTTCAAGCCCCGATCTTACTTCACCATTATCCATTCCGATGGTTCCTGAACCGATTTCTGAAGTTGCGAGTTCTCTTTTATAATTCCTGTCAACGATAAATCCACCTTTATTTTTTCCTCTTCTAAAAATCGGGAAATTTCGGATTCTGTCGTACTGATCAAAGTCTAAACCTTTTACCAAAGAATAATATTGGTTCTTCTTTTTTTTCTGCTCATCGAATCTTTTTCTGAATTCAGCTCTCGGCTTTCCGAACATATTACTCAAAGAATCTGTAAGAGCACCAATGTTATTGCTGTAAACAGTATCTTTTATCGTTTTAAAATCAAGAAAAATATCATAACGCATCACGGTTGTTGCCAAAATTGATCCGTCGGAAGCAAACAAATTTCCGCGAGCTGCTTTCAGAGTTGCTGTTCGGTAATTGCTGTTGATATAATCGTCTTTAATTTCCTGAACATTGGTGTTCTGAAGAATAACGATTCTCGCCAAAAACATCACGAATACACATAAAGCAACAGTTGCGAAGAGGTAACCCCATCGCAGTGTTTTTTTTCTTTTGTTATCGTAATCATTTTGTTTTTGCATCACTACTGTCTAATTTGATTAACAATTTGTGCGGGTGACTTTCTAAAGTCATTAATGAATCTGCAGCGACTTCTTTGCCCAATTGAGATTCCATTTTTACTTTGATCAACTTACTTTGTGCGTAAGCGTTTCTCGATTTATATTCTTCTGTTTCTTCTTTTAAAGCGTTAACAATTTTTATTTTTTTGTTGACTAAATGATTACTATAAATCATCGCCATCATTAAGACAAACAACAACAGGAAAAACTTGTAATGAATTTTTATTTCATCACGGTTCAGAAAATTTCCTTTTATAATATCTATAAAAGTAAGTCTTCTCTGAGGGCGATTTGTTGTTCTTTTTGCCACTTGTTTATTAGTAATAGGTAATTAGTAATGTGTAATTATTTTTCAAATTGCTTATTACCGATTGCTCATTATTTATAATTTAATTCCGGTTCTCATTTTAGCACTTCTGGCTCTTGAGTTTTCTTCAATTTCCTTATCATCAGGAATAATCGCTTTGCTCTTTACCAACTCGAATGCTTTTTCGTAATTTCCGTAGATATCACGTTGCGGCTCACCTTCAAACATTCCGTTTTTCAAAAATCTTTTTACCAAACGGTCTTCCAGAGAATGGTAAGAAATAACCACCAATCGTCCACCCGGTTTTAAAATTTTATAAGACTGAACCAGCATTTCCTTTAAAACGTCAAGTTCCTGATTAACCTCAATTCTTATTGCCTGAAACAATTGCGCATAAAATTTATTTACTTTATGCGGCGGAAGATAACTGAACAGTTTTTTCAGATCTTCAGTAGTCTCTATGGTTTTATTTTTTCTGTGATGCACGATGTCACGAGCTAATTTTCTCGCTTCTCTCAATTCACCATAGTAATAAAAAATATCAGCCAAGGCTTCTTCGTCATACTCATTGATTACTTTTTTAGCATCAAGACTCTGCATGACGTTCATTCTCATATCAAGTGGCGCATTGCTTCTCGTAGAAAAACCTCTTTCGCCTGCATCGAATTGATGAGACGAAACTCCAAGATCAGCCAAAATACCATCAACCTGAGAAACACCATACATCAAAAGAGAATTTTCAAGGAATCTGAAATTCTGATTGATTAAGGTAAATTTCGGGTCGTCGATATTATTTTTAAGAGCATCAAGATCCTGATCAAAACCGTACAATTTTCCTTTTTCGGAAAGTCGGCTTACAATCTCGCGTGAATGTCCACCGCCACCAAATGTGCAGTCCACATAAATTCCGTCTGGATTGGTCACCAAATCATCCACACTTTGCTTCAATAAAACGGGGTTGTGATACATGCTTATTTGTGTTTATTTAATTATTCTTCATCAAACGCTCCCATCACATCTTCTGCAAGGCTTGCAAAATCGTCTTCGTTGGTCGCAATTACTTTTTCATAAGCTTCTTTATCCCAAATTTCAAAAAGTTCTCCCGCACTCGTTATCACAATATCCTTTGTAAGGCTTCCAAAATGGGTAAGATCTTTCGAAATCTGCAGTCTTCCGGCGGTATCAAGCTCAACCGTCTTCACTCCTGCTGTAAACATTCTTATAAAATCTGCATTTTTTTTGATGAATCTATTCAACTTATTTATCTTATCCATCAGCTTATCCCAGGCTTTCATAGGGTAAACTTCAAGACATGGTTGAAACACAGAACGCTTTACCACAAAGGTTTTATCCTCAAAGTCCTCCATCTGCTTAATTAGCGATGAAGGCACTTTAAGGCGACCCTTGTCGTCTATTTTGCACTCATATGTTCCAATGAAATTTCTCATTTGGAACAAAAATATAAATATTTTTCCAAATCCTCCCACTTTTTCCCACTTTTTGACTTAATGTTAATAAGTTTCATTAAATATTGACTATCAGAGAGATAAAATAATTCATGTAATCTATAATATAAACCTTCTTGTATTCAAGGCATAACAAAAAGAATTGTAAAAAATACCACAACAATAGGTTTCATATATTATTTTTAGTTTATATTAGTTATATCAAAAAATTTTTGGTGTTTAATTTGTATTTTTGCAAGGCTTAGATAGGCATTATGAGATTTAGTACAAAAAAAGAAAAGAAATATAACTTTATAGAAGCTGGAGAAGGTCACCCTCTTGTGCTTTTGCACGGGTTGATGGGTGGATTGAGTAATTTTGATAAAATGGTGAGTTTTTTTTCAGAAAAAGGTTTTAAGGTTTATGTACCTCAATTACCGATTTACGATTTGCCGGTACTCAATACCAATCTCACAACGATTGCAAAATTTGTAATCAAATTTATCGAAACCAATATTGGCAAACCAGTTACCATTGTAGGTAATTCTATGGGTGGCCATGTCGGTTTAATTTTAACTTTGGCGCGCCCAGATTTGGTACAAAATCTTGTACTAACAGGAAGTTCAGGTTTATACGAAAGAGCTTTTGGCGACAGTTTCCCAAGAAAAAACGACCGTTCTTATATCAGAAAGAAAGCAGAAGAGGTTTTTTATGACCCTTCAGTTGCTACTGAAGATTTGGTAGATGAAGTTTTCAGCGTGGTAAACGACCGAATGAAAGGAATTAAAACGGTGATGTTGGCAAGAAGTGCCATCAAACACAATATGTTGAATGATCTTCCTAAAATCTCAAGACCAACATGTCTTATTTGGGGAAAACAAGATAATGTAACACCTCCGGAAGTTGCAATCGACATGCACAAATTTATCCCTAATTCAGATTTATTCTGGATCGATAAATGCGGACATGCTGCCATGATGGAAAAGCCAGATGAGTTTAATGAAATTCTTTACGACTGGGTAAAAGACAAAATATAAAACGATAAACCATTAAGACTCTTCTTAATGGTTTATTTTTCTAAATATAAAAATCAATAAAATGGTTATAAAAACAGCAACGTTTGTAAAAAGCAGTGGAAAATGGCAAGAATGTCCAGAACCGGACATGCCGGAATATGCTTTCATTGGAAGATCAAACGTAGGTAAGTCTTCATTGATTAATGCAATGATGAACCACAAAGATTTAGCAAAAACATCAGGAACGCCGGGAAAAACCCAGCTTATCAATCATTTTTTGGTTAACGAAAACTGGTATCTTACCGATTTACCTGGTTATGGGTATGCAAAAGTTTCGAAAGTTCTAAGAAAAGATTTTGAAAAACTGATTACCAACTATATTCTTAACAGAAGAAACCTTGTGAATCTTTTTGTATTGGTAGATTCTCGTCACAATCCACAAAAGATTGACTTAGAATTTATTCAATGGTGTGGCGAAAGCGGAGTTCCGTTTTCAATTGTTTTTACGAAAGCAGATAAACTGAAACCCAACATTGCCATCAAGAATGTTGAAGCCTATAAAAATGAATTGCTGAAAACATGGGCTGATCTTCCTGAAATGTATGTAACCTCAGCAGAAAAGAAAGAAGGATGCGATGAAATTTTAAATTTCATTCAGACAACAAACGAATTTTTAGTTAATAATAGCGTTAATTTTAATGAGTAATATTGTTTGGAAAATAAAAAGTTTCGAAGAACTGACGACTTCAGAACTTTACGAAATCATTAAAGCAAGAGTAGATGTTTTTGTGGTTGAGCAAGACACGCCTTATCCTGATTTGGATGGATATGATCAAAAAGCACTGCATCTTTGGGCGGAGCAAGAGGATAAAACCGTATTAGCATACTGCAGAATTTTTGACAGAGGAATAAAATATGACGAAACTTCAATTGGAAGAGTTTTGACCTCAGAAAAAGGCAGAGGAAAAAATCTAGGAAAGCAACTGATACAATATGCAGTTGAAACGATAGAAAACCGTTTTAAAACTTCTGAAGTAAGAATTTCTGCACAGGATTATTTGTTGAGATTTTATTCAGGTTTTGGCTTTACAGCTACCGAAAAGAAATATTTGGAAGACAACATTCCGCATACGGAAATGTTTAGGAAATAATTGCATTAGCTTTCACTTGATAATATAAAGCCGGAATTTGAAAAAACTCCGGCTTTAAAATACCAAAAACTTAAAAAAGTGAATATGATCATTTTTTTGAGATATTATATGAGAGATATTGATTAATTATTTAGTGAAATTCTTTTTTTGATAAAGTGCCGCAAGATAAAGTCTGTTCTTACGGCACAAAATACAAATGATGATAAAAATGCGTTAAAAAAATATTCTTAAACGCTAAAGCTAACATACAGGTATTTATATCCAAAACAAAGAAAAGGGCTTGTAATTTTCCGGAATTTTACAAATATAAAAGCCAGAACTTTTAAATTCTGACTCTAGCAAAAAAATTTAAAAAATGAACTAATTATTCTCTTTAGATAACAAAATGATTTAATGTACTCTTACTTTAAAGGCTTCTTATAAAACAGTTTCTTTGTCTGAAGAATAATGTGAAATTGCCAATAACAGCATTAAGCATACAATTTTTATAATCTTATCTTTCATACTACAATTTTTTATTAAAAGCGCTGCAGGAAATCTGTTTCTACGGCACAAAGTACATGTGATAATAAAAATGTATTAAGATTTTTCATCTTAAACAATTAACATTAACAAGGCTAACTTAGCTGTTTTCAGATTTTAAAACAACCAAATGGTTGGTAATTTTCCGGAATATTACAAGCAAAAAATCAGAAGATAACATTCCTTTTACGAAATGTTTAGAAAAACACATTTCTGAATGATTACCGCCAAGAAAACATTGTTATTTCTCAATTCCTGAAAAAGAATATTTCGAGACAGGTTAGCTTGTCCAACTCTTGCATTGATGTGACCTTTAAGGTCAAATTTTTGAGTGTTTTGGTCAAACATCCAGCCTTTTTACTCAAATGTCCGAGCTTTTTGCTTTAATATCAGAGCTATTTACTCAGTTGTGCAACTTTTTTACTCGCTTATCCAACCTTTTAGCTTCGATATCGACATCTTTTACTCAAATTTATGGGCAAATTAATTCTTATAAAAAGAAGACATCTGTAACAGTTTGGTTACAGATGTTTTTCTTTTCGTGATATTCTTTTTCACCATCATAAAAGAGAAATCCGGAATTTTTTAAACTCCGGATTTCATCATGAAAAACATTAAAAAAACTGAAAATAATATGAATTACTTTTTCTTGATATAATATAAATATGGTGTCATTTACTTTTTCTGATTATCGAAGCATCAGAATTACCTTGAAAGCATAGAAAACTTAATCACCCCAACGCTTAAAGATTTCGAGTACAAACCTAGTCGCATTTAAGACCCGAACCAAGCAATTAGCTAGCACAATTCCGGAAATTTACTAGTATAACATCAGCTCTCCTCCATCTTTTTCTCTAAAAGTTTTTTTTATTTTCAGAATCTGATGCCTTGTAAAAAGAGGCAACCTGATTCTTATTTTTTTTACTGAATGATTGCTCCGTATTTTAATGTTCATCTGATTTGTAAATATGCCTTCCTGAATATCGAGCTCATTAATTAATGAGATTGGAAGTTCTATTTTAGACGGAACATACTTCTTTTCGACAAAAGGATGTCTTTCTTTAAGAGAAAAGCATTCGCCTGAGTTTTCTACCTCAATCCCACGAAGATTGATTATAATTAATGCTATTACTATAAAAAATAACAGGCAACCTAATTTCCATATTGTGTTTTCTGATATAAAAAATCCTATGATTGGAAGAATGCTTAAAGCAATCATCACACAGCCCATTACTTTAATCTTTTTTAAATTTGAAATTTTCATATTTACCCGTATTAATTACCTCTAAATAATGGCTTAGTTATAAAATTCATTTAATTATTATGGTTTTTTAAATATCTTTCTTTTAATAATCAATGATTTTATCCCGCATGTATAAATTGTAATAAAGAAAGCCAGAAATGATTTCGTTCCGGCTTCCACCATAAAAAATACATTAAAAAATAAGTGAAGACGTGAATTACATTTTTAGTGATATTGATCTGATTAATTTTTAAATGAAAAATCTGATATCTGATAAATGTGCCGTAGAAAAAAAGAGTTAGTCCTACGGCACAAAAACACAAATGATAAAAAAAATAAGCGTCAAAATCATCCTAAGACGCTTAAAACAATTCCTCTAACTTACTAGTTTTCAAACCACAAAACAAGTAAATGATTTGTAGTATTCTGGAAAATTACAAGGTAAAAATTTGAGAATAGTCTTTTTTATCATTTTATACCTGAG
>Ga0256797_1000273_pt1 | contig 10889 bp, 9 predicted proteins | sample MC6MC0948MT_FD_190196 | JGI IMG/M metagenome (GOLD analysis project Ga0256797, IMG submission 190196) | Metatranscriptome of enriched soil aggregate microbial communities from Iowa State University, Ames, United States - MC6-MC0948-MT... | ecosystem: Environmental > Terrestrial > Soil >...
CGACTACTATGAGCCAGGAGGAAGTTGTGGCTTATACGACAAGGACGGATGTAATGGGCATTACTGCACTAATGGGGATTGCCAGCCTGCTCTGGTTTGTATTTTTTATTATCTATTGGGTACAGGCCGCCGGTTATAAAAAGAAAATGAAAAATCTCCCGGATCAGCTCCCCGATAATTCAATTTTCAATCATTCCTGATTGTTTTTATAGATAAAAGCAGTTAAGAAGTGTTTATTTTTAGCTGAAAAATCCTACTTTGCAATAAATAATCTAAAACACAAACAATATGGCAGCAGCATTCGGCATTATGCTTTTTTTCTTATTTATAGGATTTGCAATCGTTATCCTTATAACAGTACTTTATCTGTTGAATTTACAAAATACGGTAAAAGCGGCTGCTCCGGAGAACCGCAAACTGGCACCCGGTAACGTCTGGATTATGATCATACCCTTAGTTGGTACCATTTATTCTTTTATTGCGGTCAGGAAAATTTCTGAGACTATTGCTGCGGAATATAAATCCAAAGGTCAGGTGCCGGATAATCCTAAGCCTACTTTAATGACGGGTATGTCCATGACGATCTGCCGCGCAGTCAGCTGGTTTATTTCCTTTTTTACATTAGGAGACACTATTGCCACTTATCAGGCATCTATGGCAGGTGATATGGAACAGCTGGTGTCGTTATCTGCTCGTCAAAGCGGTACTTTATCTTTCCTAAGCACAATGTTAGGGGTGGCTTGGCTGGTTCTTTTTATCGTCTATTGGGTACAAACTGCAGGCTATAAAAATAAGATGAAAAGCTTGCCCAGCAACAATGCGGACAGTCAGATCTTTGGTGCTTACTAATTGATTCTTTAAAGGGCTCCATCCTCAATAATACAAGTATTTAAAAAGCATTCCATTTGAAATATAGGGGATGCTTTTTTGTAGTAGTTGCGTAGTAATATTTGAGGGGAATAATAAGTGCTAAAGATTATGGGAGGTCTTTTGCTTTTTATTGCGGAGCTCCCCTGCTAGGGGTATCGTTTATTGGATGCAGACGGCGGGCTATAAAATAAGATGAAAAATCTACGTGATAACAATACCGGTGGCCCGGCCTTTAACCCGCTTTAGTAAATTAGTTAAGGTATAAAAAGTATCGCCCTGTGATGATTCGCAGGGCGATATTTTTTTATTCATTCCGTACTAAAAGCGGTAGCTGATACCCGCCCCGAAATTGGTATAAGTATCCTTGCTTTCATTGCTACTCAGCCTGGGCTGGTAGCCGTCCATCTTGTCGGTATTCAGGTAATTAGCCCTGTAAAATAAGTTTACATAAAGGCCTTTAGTTTTAAAGGGTTTGCTCACAGGAATGTCTACCCCAAATTCTAAAGGGATGACCATATCGGTACCGGAGTAATTACCCATAAAGTCGAAGAGTTCAACCTGTGCCGGAAGATAATTAATGTTGGTCTGGCTTTTCATCAGGCCGATACCCACACTGGCATATATTTTAGAAAGGTAATACAGGTATTTTTTCTGCTGTGCTTTTTGTAAAATACCAACAGGGTAGAATTTTACATTAAGATCTGCCTGGAAAAAATTATTGGTATAGTGCATTACATTGGCCACACCTTGATCTCCACCTTCGAGCTGTCCGGCAGTTAAATTGGACCGGAGACTCAAGTAAGGAGTAAAACTATACGCTGCATGGGCACCGTAAAAGTAACGGGATTGATCCGGGGTTGCATCGGTATGCGAGGTCGTCACGCCACCTTGTACCCCTACTGAGAATTGGCTAAATCCGGTTTGCGCGCTGGCTATGAGCAGTGCGGACAGTAATAATTGTTTCATTTTTTTTGTTTTGTTTTGCGTAGGGCAAAGTTAAAACAAAACATCATCCCTGCCCTGTTAAATAAGGATAAGGATGATGTTGAAAAGAGTGTTTTAATAATCTTGAAAAGCCTTAAGCTTCCATATAGGCTTCTACCGGCTCACAGGTACAGATCAGGTTCCTGTCCCCATGGGTATTATTAATACGGGCCACGGTAGGCCAGAATTTATTAGCGGCTACGAAAGGTAAAGGGAAGGCTGCTGTCTGGCGACTGTAAGCATGCTCCCATTCATTAGCCGTTACTACATACATAGTATGTGGTGCATTTTTCAATGGATTGTCTTTACGGTCCGCCTGGTCCGCTTCAATTTGCCTGATCTCATCTCTGATTGACAGCATCGCATCACAGAAACGGTCCAGTTCGCTCTTATCTTCACTTTCTGTAGGCTCGATCATGATCGTACCGGCTACAGGGAAGCTCATGGTAGGTGCATGGAAACCGTAGTCCATTAAGCGTTTGGCTACATCTTCTGCTTCGATGTCAGCTGTTTTTTTGAATGGTCTTAAGTCTACAATGAACTCATGCGCACAAGTGCCGTTGGCACCGGAGTACAGTACTTCATAGTCTTTCTCCAGGCGTGTTTTCATATAGTTAGCATTCAAAATAGCATTTTGGGTAGCAGCTTTTAAACCTTCTGCGCCCAGCATACGGATGTAAGCATAAGAGATCAGCAGGATAGATGCAGAGCCATATTGAGCGGCAGCAACTGCATTGTGAGCCGTGTTTTTCTCAGTGCTGGTGCTTACGTGTCCCGGTAAGAACGGGATCAGGTGCGCTGCCACACAGATCGGGCCTACACCCGGACCACCACCGCCATGCGGGATAGCAAATGTTTTATGCAGGTTCAGGTGACATACATCAGCACCGATATAACCCGGAGCGGTTAAACCTACCTGGGCATTCATATTGGCACCATCCATATAAACCTGTCCGCCGTTATCGTGGATGGCTTTGATGATATCTTTAATGCTTTCTTCAAAGATACCATAAGTAGAAGGGTAGGTAATCATTACCCCTGCCAGGTTATCTTTATGTTGCTCTGCTTTCGCTTTCAGATCTTCTACGTCGATATTACCGTTCTCCAGAGCTTTTACGACAACTACTTTGTAGCCTGCCATCACTGCAGAGGCCGGGTTGGTACCATGTGCAGAGATCGGGATAAGGATAATGTTTCTGTGTCCTTCGTTGCGGCTTTCGTGGTAAGCACGGATACATAACAAACCTGCATATTCACCGTTAGCGCCAGAGTTAGGTTGCAGACTGCAGCCCGCAAAACCGGTAATTTCAGATAAATGTTTTTCCAGTTCTTTAATTACAGAAAGGTAACCCGCTGCCTGCTCTTTAGGTACAAACGGGTGGATCTTGCTGAAATGGCTCCAGCTTAAAGGAATCATTTCTGTAGCCGCGTTCAATTTCATGGTACAGCTACCCAGGGAGATCATAGACGTATTCAGCGCCAGGTCTTTGTTTTCCAAAGACTTGATATAGCGCATCATCATCGTTTCGCTGTGATAGCTATTGAAGTTAGGGTGGGTTAAGAAGTGGCTGGATCTTACTAAAGATTCTGGAACGCCTGCCAGTAAATGCGCGTCATCCGCTTCATAGCTTACGGCATTTACTACATCGTTTAAGATATTGATAATATCGGCAAGATCGTCGAAACTGGTGGTTTCATCTAAGGAGATACCTACTAATTCATCGCTGATATACCTGAAGTTGATTTTTGCTTTTTCTGCCTGGCTTTGGATGATCGCTGCTTTATTGGTTTTGATCACTACCGTGTCAAAGAAAGCATCAGACCATAATTCATGGCCATTATCTTTTAATGCTGTAGCTAAAGCCTGCGCCAGGATGTTTACCCTTGAAGCGATGTTTTTCAGGCCCTGAGGACCATGATAAACCGCGTACATAGCCGCCATATTGGCCAGTAATGCCTGGGCCGTACAGATATTTGAAGTCGCTTTTTCGCGTTTGATGTGTTGCTCGCGGGTTTGTAAAGCCATACGTAAAGCCCTGTTGCCCTGTGCATCGATACTTACACCGATGATACGGCCGGGAATACTGCGTTTGAATTCATCTTTACAGGTAAAGAAGGCCGCGTGCGGTCCGCCGAAGCCTAATGGAACGCCGAAACGTTGGGAGTTACCGATCGCTACATCAGCGCCTAATTCGCCCGGAGGGGTTAATAAAGTTAATGCCAGCAAGTCGGTTGCATAAGCAATATAAGCGCCGGCAGCATGTACTTTTTCAGTGAAAGCACGGTAGTCTTCCACTGCGCCCATAGCATTCGGATATTGTACTAAAGCACCGAAATAAGTATTGTCGATGTCTACGGTATGGTAGTCGCCGAATACCAGCTCAATGCCTAACGGTGTAGCACGGGTAGTAATTACGTCTTTAGTTTGCGGGAAAGTATGTTTATCCACGAAGAACTTAGGGCGTTCAGGGTTTGCCGTGTTTTTGTTTAAAGCATGGAAGAACATGGCCATTGCTTCTGCTGCTGCTGTAGCTTCATCCAGTAAAGAAGCATTGGCAATAGGTAAAGCGGTCAGCTCAGATACCATAGTCTGGTAGTTCAACAAGCTTTCCAGGCGACCTTGAGAGATTTCGGCCTGGTAAGGTGTGTACTGCGTGTACCAACCCGGGTTTTCAAATACATTTCTAAGGATAACGGAAGGCGTTACCGTGTCATAATAACCCTGCCCGATATAAGTTTTGAATACTTTATTTTTGATCGACACCTGTTTCAGCATTCTTAAATAGTCCTGCTCGCTTAAGGCCGGCGGGATATTCAGAGGCTTCGGAAGCCGGATTGCAGAAGGAATGGTTTTGTCTATCAATGCGTCAAGGCTGTCAACGCCAATGGCAGCAAGCATTTCCTGTGTTTGAGATTCATTAGGTCCAATGTGACGACGGCTGAATTCGTGCTGTAAAGCTGCAAAAAGATTCATATCGGGATATAAAATATGTGGTTAAATGAGGTGCAAATTTACGATTAATATTTATGATTAGGAAATAGGCTTAAGCACCTATTGGGGATAATTATATCTGAATTGAGAAATTTGATGAATGCAGCCCTTAATCAAAGGCCTTTAAATTCATTTGTACTCATCTTAAACGAAGAACCGGGCTGTAATCTTGTTTAGATATACATCCCGGTTAATAATAGTAATATTTATTTTTCTTTTATGAATTTTTTTGTGACGCTTTGATTATTGATCTCTATTTCTAAAATATAGCTGCCCGGATTTAGGTTGGCTATGCTATAACTTTGATTGAGCCTTCCTTTCCCGTTTTCAACCAGGCGGCCACTAATGTCATATATGCTAACATTAAAATTCTGATTTAATTGGTTTCCGGAATAATTGATAATCAAAAAGTTGTTGCAAGGATTGGGATAAATGCTGATATTTTCTAAAAGTTTTTTTACAGGAGCTAATGAAACTTCTCTAACGCCATTGTAATAGGCATTATAACGCCAGCTATAACCATCATGTGTATTTGTTACAGAATTCCAACCGAGAGCAATCATTGCAGTGACATCATTATCTACATCCCTTTCAATGTATGTTTTCCTGACAAGGTTGAATTGGTTATTGCCTATATGGATTTTATGATCAATAGCCATCAGGCTATCCATATTGTTATACATAAATTCATCTATGCTCACAGGCCCTATTGACTCATATCTTGACTTGGATACAGGAAGATTATTAGCATTGTAAATTAATTCAAATCTTCTATCATTAGTGACCCAATTCCCATTTTGCCAGACATGTCTTTGCTCAGACAGCAAAAGATTATTAGTGTTGTATGTCCAGTAATATTTTGCAATAGGTTGATTTACATCAGCTGAGAATTCTTCTGCTTCAACGGGCAAATTGTTAGTGTTATAAGTTATAACATATTTTCTTTGCTGATTCCACATACTGTTTGTATTATCATATACAAGTTGTTGGTAAGACTGAAGCTTTTGGAATGAGGTATATTCAAATGTGCTCTGTAAAAAACCTTCCATCATTCCGGTTGTCGTATTTTTCAGTAGCACTAAATGTCTGGTGATCTGCCCAGTTGAATTATATTCAAAGGAGTCGATCCAAAAGTCACTATAAGCAGCAATAGCTGCATCCCATACCTGTGTGGTTACTTCCACCAGGTTTTGGTTAACATATTGATATGTTAACTTGGTATTTTCTCCTACGCCCAGCTCATCATAATGTCCTTTTATTTTCGTTGAATCTAAAGTAGTGTTACCGAAATTTCTAAAAAAAGCAGAAGGAGCACTGGTGGAATCCTTATAGTAAACTAAACTATCTACCGCATCAAATTCATATAGATAAGTGGAGTTCCGGAACAAAAGATCGTGGGCATTGATTTTCATGTCTAATATATCCTTCCAAACCAGGTTTCCATAAATCATTGAAGGCATAAAGCCATCTCTGTACATTATGTTGTTTATAGATGAGCCTTCTTGACAAAACACCCGGAAAGAGTCATTAAATTGCCAGGTGTTTTGAACATATTCGTAGCTACTGTAGGCGATTAATTTTTTTTGAAAAGTCTGGCTATAACATAAGTTAGCTAAAAAGAGAAAACCAAGAATAAAAAGTGATTTTTTTTTCATGAGCAATAATCTTAAGGGTAAGGAATAAAGATAATAGAAATTTTGAAGGTGTACTTCATTATTTTATAGTTGCTATCCAGCTTGAGAATATATCTTCCTGATCGTTTGTCGCTTTACAATAGAGATAAATAACACTGCAATTAAAACTAAAACAATATTTATAGTTGAAACGGAGCAATCTCCATTGTAGATAGAGCCGGAATAGATACTCCAGTGCCAGGGGAAGATTTTAGTATAAACAGGTAGGCCCAGGTTAAATTGTTGATTAAGTATGGCCGGTAACAGGTCGATCAAATCCGGTAAGATAGCCCCGGATAAAGTCGCGAACATAATGAGCCGGTATTCCTTTCGGACAAAAAAGATCAAAATAAGCAACAATATAAAGCCGGCTATAACATCAATTTTTGAGTTAATGGGGTAGCAGTGGGGCGTATAATCTAATAAGGCATGGGAAACGAAAGCGATAAAAGCGCCGGTAGCGGCTGCACCCCATATTTTTGGTTTTACAGCTTCATTACATATGGTTAATGCGATCCCGAATCCGGCCGCCAGATGAAAGAGTACATTCATATTGTTTACTCCGTTACCGTAATCACCACCTGGTAATCGCCGTGCAGGTGTGGCGCATAAGTAGAGGTGATCGCCCCGTTTTCCAGTACCCGTACACTGTCCACCGCGAAAAATTCGCAATCCTTTTGCCAGAGCCGGGTAGGGCATTGGTTGAACTTTAAAGTGTCTTTGCCGGTTTCTGTAGCCAATACCTGGTAAGTGACCGTTTCTCCGCCGCCATCTACATTATTCGGGTCTTTCAGCATAGATTTGATGCCTTCGAGTTTGAATTGCCGAACGAGTTTAGACTCATTCATCCAGCATAATTCATAGCCTGTACTTTTATTCTGAGGCAGGGAAAAAGTAGCAATGCCTCCTTTTTTTACGCTTAGCTGGTAAGTCCCTTTCTCTTTGAAGTCGTTAGGTACGGATTCATTACAGGCACTCAAAAGTGCTATTAAGGATAAAGCGCAAACAGGTAAGTAAGCCTTGAATTTAAACATCTGGACCTGGTTTAAGATACACGCAAATTTAAACATTAAATGTGGTATAGGGCAACTGAAGTGATGAAAACTATGCCAAAAAAAAATCCTGCCCCATTTCGATTAGCTCGATGAGACAGGAGTTTTTTATAAAATCAGGCTGCTTAATCAGAGCCGTTTATGATTCCGTAAAGTACTTGTGGAAATAAGGAATGGTTTCGATGCCTTTGAAATAATTCGCAACATCGTATTTCTCATTGGGCGAATGGATATTGTCATTGTCTAATCCAAATCCTAACAATACCGTTTTCAGGCCTAATACTCTTTCAAATAAAGCGATGATCGGGATACTTCCGCCACCACGGGTCGGGATCGGTGCTTTACCAAAAGTCGTTTCGATTGCTTTAGCCGCCGCCTGGTAAGCTTTACCGTCAGTAGGCGTGACCACGGGTTCACCACCATGATGCGGGCGTACGACAACCGTTGTGCCCGGAGTAGCCAGGCTTTCAAAATGTTGCTGGAACAGTTCTGTAATCTCATGAGAAACCTGGTTAGGCACCAGGCGCATAGAAATCTTAGCGAATGCCTTTGACGGTAAAACCGTTTTAGCACCTTCGCCGGTATAACCACCCCAGATGCCGTTTACGTCCAATGTCGGGCGTACACCGGTACGCTCAAAAGTAGTATAGCCTTTCTCACCTGCTACACTGTTTACGCCCAGCTCTTCCTCATATTCTTTCAGGTCAAAAGGTGCGTCGTTCAGGGCTTTGCGCTCTGCTTCCGTTAACGCTTGTACCTTATCGTAGAATCCCGGGATGGTAATATGCTTGTTTTCGTCGTGTAACGAAGCAATCATTTTACACAGTTCGTTGATCGGGTTGGCTACGCCACCACCATATACACCGCTGTGCAGGTCACGGTTAGGGCCGGTAACTTCAACTTCCAGGTAAGCCAAACCTCTAAGGCCGGTTTCGATGGAAGGGTGTTCCATGCTGATCATGGAAGTATCGGAAACCAAAACGATGTCTGCTTTCAGTTTTTCCACATTATTTTCCAGGAACGTCGCCAGGTTGGCAGAGCCTACTTCTTCTTCTCCTTCGATCATCATTTTTACATTGCATTGCAATGTGTTGGTTTTTGCCATGATCTCGAATGCTTTGATGTGCATATAAAACTGGCCTTTATCGTCACAGGCACCACGGGCAAAGATCTTGCCGTCTTTGATCACCGGCTCGAAAGGACCGCTGTGCCATAATTCCAGGGGATCGGCAGGTTGCACATCATAGTGACCATAAACCAATACCGTTGGCAATGCCGGGTCGATTATTTTCTCGCCGTAGACGATTGGGTGACCATCAGTAGGGCACACTTCGGCGCTGTCACAGCCCGCATCCAGCATGGCTTGTTTTACCGCCTCGGCACATTTGGCGACATCGCCTTTATATTTACTATCAGCACTCACAGAAGGGATGCGTAATAAATCTAATAATTCGTTTAAAAAACGGTCTTTATTTTCTTCTAAATAAGCTTTCCAGGCTTCCATATAATATTTTTAATGGTTAGTTATTAATTGTTAATTATTAATTGTAGGTGATAAATGATGAATGGTTAATTATTAATTGCAAATTGTTAATCATGAATGATAGCATAAAAATTAACCATTAACAATTGACCATTAACCATTATTCTAAACCCAAATGATCTTATCGGTTAAAGGAATTTTACGGGTACCTTCTTTTTGTTCCTCGGTGTAGCCTAAATAGATCAATCCCATAACGAGGTCGTTTTCGGTAAGGCCCAGGTACATTTTCATGGCCGGGTGATGAGTCATCCCACCGGTGCTCCAGAAGGAGGCGATTCCTTTTGCGGTAGCGCCTAATAGCATGTTTTCGGTAGCTGCGGCAACTGCTGCATATTCTTCTTCAACGATAATTTTAGTGCCCGGGGTGCGGCGCATTACGGTAATGACCAGGTGAGAAGCTTTATCGCCCATTTTATGTAACGATTCTCTTTTGGTCTCGGTGCGTAAGGCTTCATCTGTATTGGCCCAGTATAATTCGGCGTGATGTTCACAAAATTTCTTCAGGTTGTCGCCGGTCAGGACAAAAAAGCGCCAGGGTTCTGTACGGCCATGGGTAGGTGCCCAGTCTGCGGTGGCAATAATGTCTTTTAAGTCTTGTTCTGGAATAATCTGCCCGTTCATTTGGGCGGGTTTTACCGTTCTCCTGCGGGTAACGATGTCTTTAAACTGTTCGAATGTGCTCATCTGGCTATTTTAGCGCGGTAAATTTTATTAAATGAGGCCAAATTTACAATATCAATCACGAATTGACAATTACGATTTATAATCCTGGCTTGATCTGAATCGTAAACCTTAACACTGGCTCCGTAAATTCATTGTCCAATTGAACTCTGAATTACAGCAAACTAATGATAGCCTGGCTTGTTTTGAGATTGTCTAATGCAATATCTTTTTCTGTTCCGGAGCTTAACCTACTTTTTAGTACAAAATGATGATCTGGAAAACTGCTGATAAGGGTGCGCGGTTTGACAAACCTATCGTTTAGCGCTACAATTAATACATCTACACCTATCGCTTCGTATTTATTGATAGCCTCTGTCAAATAAACAGAATAATCACCCATAGTAAAAAATGCTAAAGTTACACCGGAATGGAAAGTAATAACAGATTCAAAATCTCTATGAACCGGATCGCCCAATACCACTTTTGGGCTAAAGCTCGCTGCTATAGGCGCAAGACTTTCAAATACGATATTCAGACAGGTAGATTTACCCACATTACTTGCACCATGCAATGCAATTATTTTCATAAATAGTTGTTTTTTTTATATTATTAAAAATTAAAGTATAAATAGAATCTTAGTTTTTCATATTTGGCTTTTTTGCCATCCATATTTTAACCCATTTGAAAATATTATGCGCATTATTACCAGCATTAGGTTTTGTTGGCCATGAGACCACCAAAGGCGCAATGGGCTTAATCAAGCGACACAAACAGCTCTGTCCTCGTCTTCCAAACATTACCGGTTTTGCACCACATGGCTGAATAGTTGCCACCTTTTGCGCCATCTTTATAGTTCCAAATACCGGTTTCCCAAGCTAATTTGCCGCTATCTCCAACGATAATTTCAGAAGGAAGTCTTTCAAATAAAACAATGCCGGCACTAAACATTTCCTTCCATATTTTAGCAAGGCTTTTCTTTCCTGCATGTTTTCCGCCTTCGCCCGAAATCACAATGATATCTTCCATATAATGTTTCGTTACCCCTTCCACATCTTTTATAGCAATAGCCGCATTGGAAGCCTTTCTGGCATTTTTAATATATTCTTGATCCG
>Ga0256797_1000280_pt1 | contig 10835 bp, 8 predicted proteins | sample MC6MC0948MT_FD_190196 | JGI IMG/M metagenome (GOLD analysis project Ga0256797, IMG submission 190196) | Metatranscriptome of enriched soil aggregate microbial communities from Iowa State University, Ames, United States - MC6-MC0948-MT... | ecosystem: Environmental > Terrestrial > Soil >...
GATCAATTAGCTTTAAGTAAGAACCTGCAAGGGGTATTGGCCCGGTTTCCCAGCAGTATCGACCTGAATAAAAATAATGATGCCAAGGTAAAGAAAATACCTTTGCTGAGGAGCTCTGTTAATACGAAAACGGTAGGCTTGCCGGCTGTGGTGATGTACAACCAAAGCCTTATGGAACAGCCGAACCTTGCGGCTTTTAATAAGAAAAACGTGATAGTCGCCGCTTTACTGGAAGGTACTTTTGTATCCCCTTTTGCCCGGCAGCATTCGGATGCTTTAAATGCTTTTATTGATCAGCATCAGCTGATCGTTAAAAATCAAAGTGCTGCGCATGCGAAGATCATTGTATTAAGCGATGCGGATATCCTGTTAAACGAAGTAGGGGAGAGTGGCCCGGCGGAAATGGGCGCCTACAGGTTTGAAAAAGGGTTCCGGTTTGATAATGCTTCTTTTTTCCAGAACAGCCTTACTTACCTGATAGATGATAATAATCTCCTGGAAGCCCGTACCAAAAATTTCCAAAGCCGCATCCTGGATCCAAAGCGGGCTGCTGATGAAAAAACAATGTGGCAAATACTGGCCATAGCTTTACCGGTGGCACTTGTGGGTATTTTAGCCCTGGTGTATACGTATACCCGTAAGCGGAAATACGCCAGATAAGCAGCCGGGTACTGAGCAGTTTGTTATTAACCACCCATTTACGAAGAAATTTATAAGCGCTTTAGGGGCAATGCTTGCCATTGCAATTCTGATAAAATATCATTCAGGCCGTTGCTTAAAAGGAGCGGCTTTTTTATTGATAACAGCTTGTATCCGGGAAACCGATTATGCTTTATGTTGACTTAAGAAATAAGTATTGTAAGTGTTATTTAAAATATTTGTTCTTGATGATATAAAATATTTTCTATTATTTTGCGCATCATAAATCATTATAAAACAAAAATGTATGAAAAAATTTTTAAGCTCTTTAGTCGCAATGATTGCCATTGCATTGTTATTTACTGCCTGTTCAAAGTCACCTGATAAAGTACTGGATAGAAAAGACGGTAAATGGGATGCGGTGATTACAATGACTTACCTTATAGATGGTGTTGTGGACGAAACGGAAGTGGAAGTAGGCACCTTTATCTTTAATGATAGAAATGTGACCTTGATCTCTTCAGACGGATCAAGCGAAACGGGAACCTGGAGTGCGAACAAAGACCAGGTAACCCTGGTACTCGACGGTGGAGGACTTGTGTTTGAAGTATTGCAATCAAAGAAAAAAGCGCAAGAATGGGAAATGATCGAAAAAGAAACCTATCAGGGCTCGGTATTTGAATATAAGCTTAATATTAAACTGACCCGGTAGATTGTAAAATAGTCAAGCCGCTTCCTCAGGGAAGCGGCTTTTTTATGCATTAAATAGCAAGGCCCACACCTTATCTAATGATTGAGATAATAACGCTATCACCGGAATCTATGTTATGGCTAAAAAATCTTTAAATTTTAACGCATCATTTTTATCTTAAGCCTAATACGTTTACATTTGCGCTATCATAAACATTTTACTCACAACAATAAATAATTAAAATATGGCACACACACTTCCTGCATTACCTTATGCATTCGATGCTTTAGAACCACATATTGATGCTTTAACGATGGAGATCCACCACGATCGTCATCATAAAGCTTATGTAGATAACCTGAATAAGGCGATTGAAGGTACTGATGCTGAAAATCTTTCTTTAGCAGATTTAATGGCTAATATTTCTAAATACCCTGCTGCGGTACGTAATAACGGTGGGGGTCATTTTAACCACACTTTATTCTGGGAAATTTTAAGCAACAACGGTTCTCAGCCTTCTGAAAAATTAGCAGCTGCTATCGAAACTTTAGGCGGTATGGATGCTTTAAAAGAGAAATTAAGTGCTGCAGGTGCTACCCGGTTCGGTAGTGGCTGGGCCTGGTTGATCGTTAAAGATGGTAAACTGGAAGTAACTTCTACGCCTAACCAGGACAATCCATTGATGGATGTTGCGGAAGTAAAAGGTACGCCTGTTTTAGGTATCGATGTGTGGGAGCACGCTTACTACCTGAAGTACCAGAACAAGCGCCCTGACTATCTTTCCGCGATCTGGAACGTGATCAACTGGGAAGAAGTGAGCAAGCGTTATGAAGCTGCACTTTAATAATTAAGAGAATTTAATAGTAAAAGGGTTGCCACTGGCAGCCCTTTTTTATTGTCCGTTCTTAAAAAAGGTGATAAAAATATATTAAGATTTTTTTTGTAATTTAAAATAAAAGAAAGTAGCATTGTAGTACTGAAATATCAAAACTATAAATTTATGATAGGGATCGGAATTATTTTTTATCTGGGCGTGGTCGCATTAATGATCGCTTCTATATGGAAGATCTTTGAAAAAGCGGGAGAAGAAGGCTGGAAGGCCATCATCCCGATCTACAATTTAATCACCTTGATGAAGATTGTAGGTAAGCCCGCCTGGTGGGTCGTGCTCATCTGCCTTGTGCCGGTAGCCAATATCATTTTCCTGATCTGGAGCTACAATATGTTGTCTAAGAGTTTTGGCAAAGATGAAGGCTTTACTGTCGGCATAGTTTTATTGGGGATTGTCTTTTTTCCTATGCTTGCTTTCGGAGATGCCGTTTACCAGGGACCGTACGGAGACCCGGATGCCTTCGCAGCTTATAAAAGAAAATTAGGGCAGGGTCAGTTTGATTTTGATCAGCAACTGTAACAAGCATTCATTTTTTATAAAATAGAAAAGGGACAACCGCAATTTGCCGGCTGTCTCTTTGTTTTAATAGAAAGCAGTGTATTAACCCCTGGTGCGGTCCATTTCCTCCTCATTACTTTGTGTTTTTTCTCTTTTAGCCGGTGCCGTCCCGTTCTTGAAATTATAGCGGACGGTAAGGCCTATGTTGCGTTGATCGCGGTATACATAGCGTTCCCTGAGCGTTTCGTTAATAATGGAATTATAACGCATCGCTGCTGTCCGGAATACATCATTAGCCGACACAACGAATTGCCATTTTTTATCGGCGGTAGCATAAGTTAATTTAAACGACTGTGCCCACAAGGTTTTGAACTGCATAATGCCATAATTGCGGGGGGCATACAGGTAAGTATTGGCATCAAAAAGCCATTGCCGCTTTTGATCTAAAGCAAATTGCTGGTACAGGGAGCTATAAACGAATGTTCCCGCAGAATAGTCGAGGAAGGCTGCTTTAGAGAAGATCTGGGTGTAGCTCAACCCTGCCTGCGGCATCAGCAACCAAAACTTCAGGGGATATACCTGTGCGGAAACATTAAAGCCATAGACATTAAGGTCTAAAATATTGTCCACCCGGGTTTCCCGGAGATGGCACACCGGATCTACCAGGTCATACTCGGAGAACATACCCTCAGAACGGCTGTAGTAAGCGCCAAAAAACCATTTTTGATGTAAGGTATAATCTAGTTCTATATTATGGCTGAAGTAAGGCTGTAAGGAAGGATTGCCATTTGTAAAAGCGTACTGGGTGTGGTACCAGCGGAATGGATTTACCTGTCCGAAGAAGGGGCGGTCAATCCGCCTGGAATAATTCAGGCTGTACTGATGCCTTTCATTAGGGCTGTACCCGATGCTGGCTGAGGGAAAGAGTTTCGCATAACTATTTTTGTTGCGCACATTGTAAACTTTACTGATACCCATTGTTTCCGTAAACTCCCACCTAAGCCCCGTACTCATACTCCATTTTTTTAATTCCTTATTTGCCTTGGCAAACAGGGCATAGGTACTTTCCTCATAAGTGAAATGGTCGAAACGGCTATTGTCGGCCTGCCAGTTATCACTAAGATATTGATAGAATGAAGTGCGGTTTTGATTGCTGATAGAAGAAAATTTAGCGCCATAGTTCAGGTTCAGCCATTTTACAGGGTGTTGCACATCAATATTAGCTGTACTGATCAGCATACGCTGCTCATTGCCGGAGCGGAAGCTTTGTACCGCCTGGCTTTGTTGCCCTTTGTCATCAAACTGGAAGTTGCTGAACTCCTGTAACCGGTTATAATTTTGCTCATAATGGTTCAGGTCCAGGGAGAGCTTCCGGCCGGCATCATTGATAAGATAAGTATAGTTTACGTTCAGAGCAAACGTTGCCATATCCTCCGGGTTCTTACCGGTAGTTAACAGCGAAGAATCAATTTGCGTCCTGGCCAGGTTGAATATATTCGTCTGGTTATGCTCGTCACTTCTATCGTTACTGGATTGGTAGGTAATGCCGGCGCCAATCAGATGGTGCTTGTTTAATTGATAATCGGCGTTAAGGCTCAGGGGTAGTGCGTTTGATGTGGTGACCTGTAGGTTATTTTCTTCCCAGTATTTATCGGGGAAATGTAAAAAATTACTTCCGGGCGTTTTTTTCTTACCAGTGCTATAACCGATATTAGCATTGATTTGCAGCTTTCCTAAATGAGCGCTCAGGTTTAGCGCAGGGTTGTAGTTAAGGAAAGTTGCTTTAAAAGCGTTCATGCTTACCGAACCCTGGTAGCCTTGTGTTTTCTGGTCCTTTAAAACAATATTAATGTAGCCTGAATTATTTTCGGCATCCTGTTCGGCTCCGGGATTTCTTACAATTTCAATGTTTTTGATCTTATCCGCGGGCAAACTTTTCAGGTAAGTGATCAGCTGTGCGGTGGGCATACGTTCCCATCGGCCATTGATCATAATGCGGGGCGTTCCCTTACCTGTCAATTGTATCGCCTCGTCGGTGACGGTAAGCATGGGCGTACTTTGCACAATATCAAAAGCAGACTGTGCCGAGTTTAAAGCCGGAGTATACAGGAATTTGCCTTGTTCCATTTTGAAACGGCCTTTTCCCGCTGTTACCTGTACGCCTTTAAGTTCGTCAACTGATGGCAGTGCGATGGGGATGAGGCCCAGGTCAGTATCGGCATTAAGCAGCACTGTTTTTTGTTCCAGTATATAATGATCCCATTCAAAATTGATTAAATAATTACCCTGATTCGCTTTGAATGAAAAATTGCCTTCTTTATCAAGCGGTGCAGCATTAATGATACTGTCATTTTCCTGGTTGAGCAGTTGCACTATGATCTTTGGAGTAGCTTGTTGCTGCTCTACAGTTACTTTTCCGGATAAGTTATATTGAGCATGAACCGGAATAAAAAATACGAATACTAACAGCGTAAGCAGGTACAGGGCTTTGCCTAATCGAAGCGGGTTCATGAATGGGGTGTTTATCAACCGAAGATAATACAATAAGGCTAATAGAAAATCTTTAGGTCAAAGATTTAGTCTTCAATAGCTTAACTGAAAATTATTATATTTACAAGCCTGTTTAGCAATTAAATCCTTATTGTGCCATGAGATCAGCCTTGTATCTTCTTTATATATGCCTGTTTTTTTTCACCACAGCGACATTTGCCCAAGGGGAAAATAATCATTGGCACTTTGGACAGGGACATCATATAGACTTCAATACTAATCCCCCGGTGTATGCACCTAATTCCAATATGTCCAGTTATGAGTCTTGTGCCGCAGTAAGTGATGCGCAAGGTAATCTTTTGTTTTATACAATGGGCTGCAGGGTATGGGACCGGAATGGGAATGAAATGCCTAATGCTACAGGTTTATTGGGTAATGGCCCTATTGGACTTAATGGTTTGGGTGTAGGTTCAAGTTTTGAAGGGGTGCAAGTGTTACCCCATCCCGGTAGTCCAAACCGGTATTACATTTTTTCTGGTTCAGCGGTTGAAACCGGGACAAATATTATCTATTACCATGTAGTGGATATGAGCCTCAATAATGGACTGGGCGACGTGGTCCCCGGCGAGAAAAATGTAGTGGTATTGCCACAGGGCTGTACCGAGTACACCGCTACTGCTATGGGGGACTGCAACAGCTTGTGGTTCATTGCTATAACCAGTTCAGGAAAATATTATGCTTATAAAGTGGATGAGAATGGCGTCAATTTAACCCCGGTAATCTCTACGCCCAATCTGACTTCACCCCTTGGCGTGTTCTATACCAAAATAACTGCCGACGGTATTGTTTATTCAACTACAAGCCAGAGCTTAATGCGCTGTATATTTAATCGTACTACCGGCCAGTTCAGCAATTATGAACTGCTGCAGGGTGTGTCTGTCCAGACATTTGAGTTATCAGCCGACAATCAAAAATTATATGGTGCCGGCTTTAATTTACTCGGGCAGTGGGACCTGAGCCTTTATCCCAATATCCCGGCGATAGCCGCCTCGGCCGTGGACCTTGTCCCCGTTACGCCTTCTATAACTTATTATACTCACTTAAGACTGGCCCCGGATGGACGCATCTATGTTATGCGGCTGGCGACGGTAAACAACGTGGCGGAGTTTTTTGTAGACCGCATTAGCCAGCCTAATGTATCGGGGCCTGGAGCCGGCTACAGCAGTGATGTTTTTAATATGCCGCAGACGGGTAGCGGGATCAACCTGGGTGCCAAGTTTATCACGTTAAAGTCGCCTGATACCATTGTCAATCAAAATCCTTTAGATACATTAATCTGTAAAGACGGGCCGGTAACGCTAAAAAGCCCGCATGCGAATATGAGCTATAGCTGGAGTAACGGGACTACAGCACAGGAAACTGTTGTTGACGCCGGTGGGATGTATTATGTGTCTTCCTACACCCCTGACTGTAAAGTCTATATTGATAGCTTTAAAGTTACCTATGCGCACCTGAGTCTTGAACTGGGCAATGATACGGTGCTTTGTGCCGGTGATAGCTATACCCTGGATGCCACGCAGGCTGATACCGCAGTTTATTCCTGGAATGACGGTAGTACAGCATCGCAGAAGGTAATCGATGCAAGTGGCACTTATTCGGTTACCATTTCCCGTAATCGTTGTTTTGTTTCAGATACTGTAAATGTGGAGGTAAGATCCCCATTCGTCCGGATTGCGCCGAATGATACTTTTATCTGCGAGCAGGAAACACTGGAGCTGAGCGCAAGCAGTAATTTTGAGAGCCAGTTTAGCTGGAGCACCGGTGATCAAGGTAATCGTATCACTATAGACCGGGAGGGGATCTATGTAGTTACAGCCAGTAATGTTTGTGGGGTTCAGACAGATTCTGTGTGGGTTGAGCAGGTAATTTGTGACTGCCAGCCTGTAATGCCTACGGCCTTCAGTCCTAACGGGGATGGCAGGAATGATGTCTTTCTACCCTTATTGCAATCGGCCTGCTTAACTAAGTCCTATGAGCTTCGGATCTATAACCGCTATGGACAGGTGGTATTTTCAAGTAACCAGCCCGGTGTAGGCTGGGATGGTACTTATCTCAACGGTCGTACCGCGGAATTAGGCGTCTATTACTATATAGTGAAGCTGGAAAGCAGCTATGGTAACCGGCCGCCTGTGCTCGCTAAGGGCGAGGTTACGCTGGTAAGGTAAACCTGAGATACAGATGCTGATTGAAAGACAAGTGGCCTGATTTGTACAAATACAGGCCACTGATTTATTTAAGGACTATTTTACTGAACTTTATTGCCTTCTTTATCCAGATCGATGATCTCGAAATGTGCCAGCGTTTCTTTGCTCAATTGTTTTTTATCACCTACCAATAAAATGATAAACTCATTGGTGTTTTTAATGTTGTTTTTAGCCAATTGGTTGATCTCGTTAAGCGTGATCTCTTTAATGATCTTGCTTTGCTGCCTGGCGATATCTTTAGGTAAATTGTATTCCAGTACATCACTTAAGTAGCCGGCTTTCTGATACCCCGTTTCATATTGACGGGCTTCTCCCTGCAGTTTTGCGCTTTTGGTAAAGCTCAGCTCATCTGCTTTGGCACCGTCTTTTTTATAAGCCTGGATAATATCCATTACATCATATAAGGCGCTGTCTGTAGCATTAGCTTTGATACCGGAAGAGAAGCTAAAGATACCGGCATATTTGCTGCCGCTAAAGCCCGACCTTGCTCCGTAAGTCCAGCCTTTTTCTTCTCTTAAATACAAGTTTAAGCGGCTGTTAAAGACCCCTCCTAAGGGGAAGTTCATAATGCCGGATTTGAAGAAAGTACCGGTGCCGTCAAACTTGATACCTGTTACCTGTGCGATCCGGAATTCGGTTTGCGCAGCGCCCGGGAAGTCTACAAAATAGAGCTTTTGCTTGCCACTATTTGCAGGGTGTTTGTACTCCGGAAGCTTAGCCAGTGTTACCGTTTTTTGACTGAGCTTGTTCAGGAAATTTAATTTAGGCATGATCTCTTTCTGGGAAAGATTACCTACCACTACCACGTTGGCTTTGTTGGCAGAGAAGTTGTTTTGTTTATAAGCGGTTACATCAGCCAGGGTAATATTCGGCAAAGTTTTGTCGGTACCGCCACCAGGCCAGGCCAGTGGGGTATTGCCATAAACCAGCTTGGACAATACGCTGCTGGCAACGCTTGCCGGTCGGGTTAAGTTATTTTTATAACCTTCAACATATTGCTTGATCGTCCTGTTGAACGCTTCCTGTGTGAATTTAGATTTGGTCAGTCGCTCTTCTACCAGCGCCAGGGTCTGATCGAGGTTTTTGGTAAGTGTTCTTACGGATAAAGTGATTTCATCTGTACTTGAACCAATGGAAATGGAACTGCCTAATTGCTCTAAAGCTAATGAAAATGCCTCTGCCGATTTATCTTCTGTATCCTCATTCATCATAGCGGCAAATACGTCTGCAAGGCCTTGTTTATTTTCCGGGTCGGTCAGTTTACCGCCGGGGAAACCAATAAAGATCGTAGTAACCGGGATCTCATCGATCTCTGTACCAATGAAGGAAATCGTTCCTTTTTTCTCCTGCCAGAATTCCGGGGCTGCAACACTCAGGTCGGTACCGGCCGCCGGCATTTTAGACCGGTCGAAATTATCTTTAGCTTTATTATAAACCAGCTTATCGTAACCGTAATCCGGTGCGTTATATTTCGTTGAATCAATATTGAATTTTGAATCACCGGCGATGTTATCCGGCTCATCGTTCGTAGCGACACTTAACCTTACCGATCCTTTGCCTTTAATGAATTTGTTGTAAGCATCCATTACGTCCTGCGGCTTAAGGTTTTTGTAAAGGTTCAGGTAAGTGTTTAAGAAGTTCGGGTTGCCCTTAAACGTTTCATAAGCCGCCAGCTGCGACACTTTCCCGTTTACCGACTCCAGGCCAAATATAGTACGGGCCTCATTCTTAGTGACAAATTTATTGATATCATCCTGGGTAACACCGCGCTTTTCAAAAGCTTCAAAAGCTTTTCTCAGTTCCGCATCCATGTCCTTAAGCGTATTCCCTTTAAAAGGAACAACGGAGATGGTGAACTCTCCCGCCAGTTCGCTGGCACTATTGTATACACTGGCCTGTGCCGCTTTTTGCGTTTTAACCAATTGCTGGTACAAAATAGAGTTCTTGCCCTGTCCCATAATTTCAGCCAGTACATCAAGTGCCGCTTCTTCTTTGGTATACCATTGCGGGCTCGGGTAAACGACACGCAGCATAGGCATTTTCGCATACTGGTCTACCATCGTTACATAGCGGTCTTCTGCCAGGCTAGGGAAAGCAGCCGCCATATTGCTCACTTCTGGTCCACGCGGAATACTGCCAAAATATTTTTCGGCAAGCTTCAGTACTTCCTGGGTGTTTACATCACCACCTACCGTCAGGGTCGCGTTATTAGGACCGTACCATCTTAAAAAGAAGTTCTTAAGATCATTGGCATTTACCCGGTTTAAGTCTTCTACATAACCGATCGTCAGCCAGGAGTAAGGGTGCCCGTAAGGATATAAATATTTGCTGGCCGTTTCCGAAACCAGCCCATAAGGCCTGTTATCGTAGTTCTGGCCTCTTTCATTTTTTACTGTGGCACGTTGTACCTCAAACTTTTTCTGGGTAACGGCATCGAGGAAAAAGCCCATACGGTCGGCCTCCAGCCAAAGCATCTTTTCCAGTTGATTTTTAGGTACTGTTTCAAAATAATTGGTCCGGTCGCGGTTAGTGGTTCCGTTTAAGGTGCCGCCGGCTTCGGTAATTATTTTGAAGTGTGCTTCATCCGCAACATTGTCTGATCCCTGGAACATCATATGCTCGAAGAAGTGGGCGAAGCCCGATTTCCCGATTTCTTCTCTTGCAGAACCTACATGGTAAGTAACATCAACGTGTACGATAGGATCGCTATGGTCTTCGTGAACAATTACTGTTAACCCGTTAGGTAAAATATATTTAGAGTAGGGTATAACCAGTTCATCTCCTTTTTGTTCTACTTTTTCAATAAATTTAGCCTGGGCCATAAGTAGTTTAGGGGTAAAACACAGAGCAGCAAGTGCCACTGATAAGACAAGTTTCTTCATTTAGCAATTTGAATTTTTGGATGTGTCAATCTTGCTAAGATACGAAATTGTACTTATGCGGGTATAAAGAAGCGGTTAAATGTGTTTACCGGGCTATATAGAGTCCCAGCCAGGCGGCGAGCATTCCGATTATTACGCTTGAAAAAATATAGATTATTGCCAGGTTCCCGTGTCCCTGCTGCATGAGTGTAATATTCTCTGCGGTAAAAGCAGAAAAGGTAGTAAAGCCGCCGCAAAGGCCGGTCACCAATAGCAGCTTTAAGCCTTCCTGTCCGGGATTTTTAGAAAGATAGCCGAGCAGGAGCCCTATAGCTAATGAACCTATGATATTGATCCAGAAAGTGCCCCAGGGATAGGGGCTTTTGTGGAGTTTGCCTATCCCAAAACCCAGCAGGAACCTTAAGATACTGCCGGCAGCCCCACCTGCACCTACAAGTAAAATTGATTTAAGCATTTCAAGGATTTAAATAAGGCCAAAA
>Ga0256797_1000284_pt1 | contig 10793 bp, 10 predicted proteins | sample MC6MC0948MT_FD_190196 | JGI IMG/M metagenome (GOLD analysis project Ga0256797, IMG submission 190196) | Metatranscriptome of enriched soil aggregate microbial communities from Iowa State University, Ames, United States - MC6-MC0948-MT... | ecosystem: Environmental > Terrestrial > Soil >...
ACGTTGTGGATCCAGTCCAACCGGACCTGCGCCCAGATCGCGACGATCGCGTAACAGACGATCGTGATGAGGGGGACCCATCCGTAGACCTTCCCGAAGAAGCGGCGAGCGGATGCCGGCACGGGAATGTTTCCCTCTTTCAGGTTGAACAGCGTGACCGCCCAGAACGTCGGAATGGTCACCACCCACGTGACCATGCACCACGGGCACAGAACGTTGAGAACGGTGACGGATTGGGTGATGAGGAAGATCACGAGAGCAAGGGCGGCCACCACGCCCAGGTTGAAGAGCATCCAATACCACTTGGCGAATCGGGCGCCCGCGAGGATTCCGACGCCGACGGCGATCGTGGCCGTCCACCCGGCGATACCCAGCAGAGGATTGGGGAAGCCCAGAAGGGATCCCTGCCACGACGACAGGTTCGTCGAGCAGCTCACCAGGATGCTGAAATTGCAGGACAGCTGAGCTTTCGGATCAGCCAGGAGGTCGAACTTGTCGAGGGTGAGCTGAAAGGCCGCCAGGAACCCGATGATTCCAGCGACGATGAGAAAGATGGCCAGGGCGATGGGACGTCTGCTGGAAGTCGGTGACACAGACGGATTATGGCATAGCACCTCGCGTGTCGAGCTGGGAGGAACCGCGGATGACGCGGAGGCATGCGATAATCGTTACGAAGTCTTCGCGGCCGTGCGCCGCGTAGGCGCCAAAGAAGGCTTGAGGGCGTGCAAAACGCCCAGAACTGATCGGTCGGAGTGACCGGTCGAATGACATGAGAGTGCGACCAGAGCCACGAGCCGGTCGCACATACGGAGAATTGCGGATGGGACGCCAGCGTCGCATCCGCTAACGGAGAGTACCCGGAGTGCGGGGAACCGCGCCGGTCGAGGAGTGCACCAGCGATGGTGGAAAACGAAAACACTGACAACAACAAGGCCAATGGAACGGAAGCAGGCGCTGAAGGCGGAGTGAAGAAGCGGTCTCGCCTCTTCGGCTCGCGCAAGAACGCCAAGAAGGCTGCCGCGGCGTCATCGACGTCGGCCGTTTCCACGCCACCCGTTTCGACGGGTGCGCCCGTCCCCCCGGTGGGAGAGCCTGCGTCCGACACGCTTGCGCCCGCCGTGCAGAAGGCCGAGGAGCCCGACACCGTGAGCCAGACCCCAGACTCCCTTGAACTGGCAGACGCTGCCGAGCGGGAGCAAGTCCCCGAGCAGGCTGATGCTGCCACCGACCAGGTCGCGGATGCGTCCGAAGCGGAAGCGACGACACCCGCGCTGAGCTCAGAGCCGGCATCCCTCGCACCGACATTCGGGCTTCCGCCGACGACTCTGCTCTTCCAGGCTCCCGACATCAAGCCGCTCCCGGCACTGCCTCAGGACGACGCAGACGACGAGGGCGGGTCGGTCCGCCGCCGGTCGCGTCGCCGTGCCGGTGAGGAGAACCGCGGAGGATCGAACGACCCCGCGAACACGGTCGTCAAGGTGCGCGCTCCTCGCGAGCCAGAGCTCATCACGGAGCCGCAGCGGGTGAAGGGATCGACACGGCTCGAAGCGAAGAAGCAGCGCCGTCGTGACGGCCGCGACGCCGGTCGTCGTCGACCGGTCATCACCGAGGCGGAGTTCTTGGCCCGTCGCGAATCCGTCGACCGTCAGATGATCGTGCGCGAGAAGGCAGGGCGCATCCAGATCGGCGTTCTCGAAGACAAGGTGCTCGTCGAGCACTACGTCGCGAAGTCGCAGGAAGCGTCGCTGATCGGCAACGTCTACCTCGGCCGCGTGCAGAACGTGCTGCCCAGCATGGAGGCGGCGTTCGTCGACATCGGTCGGGGCCGCAACGCCGTGCTGTACTCGGGTGAGGTCGATTGGGACGCCGCCGAGACAGGCAACCAGCCGCGTCGTATCGAGCTCGCGCTCAAGCCGGGCGATCGTGTGCTCGTGCAGGTCACGAAGGACCCCGTCGGCCACAAGGGTGCACGCCTCACCAGCCAGGTCTCGCTGCCCGGCCGCTATCTCGTGTACGTGCCGAACGGCTCGATGAACGGCATCAGTCGCAAGCTTCCGGACACGGAGCGCGCTCGCCTCAAGAAGATCCTCAAAGAGGTGCTGCCGGAGAACACCGGCGTCATCGTGCGCACCGCCGCCGAGGGCGCCACCGAGGAGCAGCTGACACTCGATGTGACTCGGCTCACCGCGCAGTGGGCGGACATCTCCAAGCAGGTCGAGACGGTCAACGCCCCGGCCCTGCTGCACAGCGAGCCCGACCTCCTCATCAAGATCGTCCGCGACGTCTTCAATGAGGACTTCCAGAAGCTGATCATCGCCGGCTCCGAGGCTCAGACGACCATCGAGAACTACCTCCGTCAGGTCGCTCCCGATCTGCTCGACCGGGTCGAGACCTACCAGGGTGAGCGGGATGCGTTCGACGAGCACCGCATCACCGAGCAGATCGAGAAGGCCCTCGACCGCAAGGTGTGGCTGCCCTCCGGCGGGTCGCTGGTGATCGATCGCACCGAAGCGATGACCGTCGTCGACGTCAACACCGGCAAGTTCGTCGGTTCCGGTGGCAACCTCGAAGAGACCGTCACCAAGAACAACCTCGAGGCTGCGGAGGAGATCGTTCGCCAGCTCCGCCTGCGCGACATCGGTGGCATCATCGTGGTCGACTTCATCGACATGGTCCTCGAGTCGAACCGCGATCTCGTGCTCCGTCGCCTCATCGAGTGCCTCAGCCGGGACCGTACCAAGCACCAGGTGGCCGAGGTCACCTCGCTCGGACTCGTGCAGATGACCCGCAAGAAGCTGGGACTCGGCCTGCTCGAGACCTTCAGCGAAGCGTGCGAGGTCTGTGCGGGACGCGGTGTCATCGTGCACCACGACCCTGTCGTCAAGCACCGGCAGACGCCCCAGCAGCAGCCTCAGAGCGAACGCCGCCGTGGCCGCGGCGGCCAGCAGTCGGGTGGTTCGGGCTCGAACGGCAACGGTTCGTCGAACGGGAACGGTCACGCAACGGCTGCGACGCATGCGATCACCGAAGACGCCAGGGGCGCCCTCGCGCAGATCGCGGCAAGCACCCTTGCGGCGCACAGCCACGACGAACACGGCACGACGCCTGCGGAGGGCGGGATCGAGCAGACGGACGCGGCTCACGGCAAGCATGTCGCAGGCGAGGCCGAGCCTTCGGAGAGCACAGAGCAGGCACCGTCTGCCACGGATGCGGTGACCGCGGATTCCGTCGAGACGGCACCCAAGAAGTCCCGCCGTAGGAACGGCAAGAAGGCCGACAAGCCCGCCGCGGACACCGGTGATGCCGGAGCGGTGAGCGAGTCGTCCGCGAAGGACGACGTGCGCATCCCGGATGCACCGGTGACGCTGCTCGACATCCCCGTCGCTGCCGCGCCCCCTGTGCGTCGGCCGAAGGCGAAGGACGCCGACGAACTGCTCGGCTCCGTACTGGACGCACTGCCCGAGCCGAAGCAGCCCGGTCAGGGTCGCGGCCGCAGCCGGCGTGTGAGCACGGCGGCGATCGCCGGCGGATCGGTGGCCCCGGAGATCACACGCAGCGAGCCTGACGCGTAGACGGGCGCGGGGTCAGTGCTTGCGCACTCGATCCCGCGCCTTGATGCGGAGCCCGCTCGCTCGGAGGCGGATGAGGAGCTCCTTGCCCCCTACCGGGGTAGCGCCTGCACTGACGAGACTCTCATAGCGCTTGTCGGGCACGTCGTAGTGGTCGAGGTCGAAGGCACGCGGCGAGACGCCGTTGGCTTCTGCGAACGCATGGAGTTCCTCCAGCGACGAGTCGCTGACCAGGTGAGACCACAACATGCCGTGGGCGGGCCATTGCGGGGGATCGATCAGGACCGTCATAGAATGATTGTAGGAACCGTCGCCGACGTCGGCACGGCCCCGAATCCCATCCGAGCCGCTCACCAGTGAGTTTGACCGCATGTGGAGCATCGGGTAAAGTTGACCGTTGGTGTGTGTTGGACGCCGTCCACACGAGCGCCATGGTTTTCTGAGAGCAGCAGTCGCCCAGGCGACCAGCCGGCTCGCCAGTAACTTCCTGAAGACAAAGACAGTAGGACCAGGTCCACGGCTCGCAGTGAGCCAGGGGAGCTGTTCCCCAGAGAAAAGGTACGTAAAGTGGTTTACGCAGTTGTGCGCGCCGGTGGCCGCCAGGAAAAGGTCGAGGTCGGCACCATCGTGACGATGGACCGAATCAAGGCCGACAAGGATGGCAACGTCGAGCTCGCTGCTGTGCTGCTTGTTGACGGTGACACCATCACCTCCGACGCGACGTCGCTCGCCAAGGTGAAGGTCACCGCCGAGGTCCTGAACGACCTCCGCGGTCCGAAGATCGTCATCCAGAAGTTCAAGAACAAGACCGGTTACAAGAAGCGCCAGGGCCACCGTCAGGAGCTCACGCGCGTCAAAGTCACCGACATCAAGTAACGCGTCGAGCACAGGCTTAGGAGAACAGAGCAGATGGCACACAAAAAGGGCGCAAGCTCCACCCGCAACGGTCGTGACTCGAACGCACAGCGCCTCGGCGTCAAGCGCTTCGGCGGCCAGGTCGTCGGCGCCGGCGAGATCATCGTCCGCCAGCGCGGCACCCACTTCCACCCCGGTGTGAACGTGGGCCGCGGCGGAGACGACACGCTGTTCGCCCTCGCCGCAGGCGCGGTCGAGTTCGGCAACAAGGGCGGCCGCAAGGTCGTCAACATCGTGGCGGCACAGGTCTAAGACCTTCCCGCTCTCACGAGCACACTTCCGGATGGGCGGGCTTCGGCCCGCCCATCCTTGTTTCACCCCAGATCAGTAGGAGCATCATGGCAACGTTCGTGGACAACGTGACGTTGCATCTGCGCGCCGGCAACGGCGGCAACGGGTGCGTTTCGGTCCGTCGCGAGAAGTTCAAGCCGCTGGCCGGTCCCGACGGGGGCAACGGGGGGAACGGCGGGGACATCGTGCTCGTGGCCGACCCTCAGGTCACGACGCTGCTCGGCTACCACCGTGCACCGCACCGTTCGTCGGACAACGGCGGATTCGGGATGGGCGACCACCGTTCGGGCTACGCCGGTCCCGAACTCGAGCTCCCGGTGCCGGTCGGCACCGTCGTGAAGGATGCCGACGGTACCGAGCTCATCGACATGGCGGAGCCGGGGATGCGCTACGTCGTCGCAGCCGGAGGCATCGGCGGTCTCGGCAACGCCGCTCTCGCGAACCCGAAGCGCAAGGCTCCGGGCTTCGCGCTGCTCGGTACTCCCGGCTGGGAGGGCGATGTCCTTCTCGAGCTCAAGACCGTGGCCGACATCGCTCTCGTCGGATATCCCTCGGCCGGCAAGTCGAGCCTGATCGCCGCGATGTCTGCCGCCAAGCCGAAGATCGCGGACTATCCGTTCACGACTCTGCACCCCAATCTCGGTGTCGTGCAGGCGGGGGAGACCCGCTACACGGTCGCCGACGTGCCCGGGCTCATCGAGGGTGCCAGCGAAGGCAAGGGCCTCGGGCTGGAGTTCCTTCGCCATGTCGAACGCTGCAGTGCCCTGCTGCATGTTCTCGACTGCGCGACGCTCGATCCCGGCCGCGACCCGATCAGCGATCTGGATGTCATCCTCGGCGAGCTCGCCGCGTATCCGGTGCCCGAGGGTCAGACGCCCCTGCTCGAACGGCCTCAGCTCATCGCGCTCAACAAGATCGATGTGCCCGAGGCTCGTGAGCTCGCAGACTTCGTGCGACCCGACCTCGAGGCGCGCGGATATCGCGTCTTCGAGATCTCCACGGTCAGTCATGAAGGGCTGCGTCAGCTGTCGTTCGCCCTGGCGGAGATCGTCGAGACGGCTCGCACGGCGCAGATCGCGGCTGAGGCATCCCGACCCCGCATCGTCATCAGGCCCAAAGCGGTCGACGACTCGTCGTTCGAGATCAAGGTCGAGGGCGGCTCAGACGGACCCGTCTACCGGATTCTCGGCGCCAAGCCGGAGCGCTGGGTGGCTCAGACCGATTTCGCGAACGACGAGGCCGTCGGATTCCTTGCGGATCGACTGGCGAAGATCGGTGTCGAGGAGAAGCTGTTCAAGGCGGGCGCCGTGGCAGGGTCCACCGTGGTCATCGGTCGCAACAACGGCGTCGTGTTCGATTGGGAGCCCACGCTCACCTCGACCGCCGAGCTCATCACCTCACCGCGAGGAACAGACGCGCGTTTCGACGGGAACGACCGCCTGACGCGCAACGAACGCCGTGAGAACTATTTCGAGCGGATGGACGCCAAAGCAGAGGCTCGTGCCGAGCTGCTGCGGGAGCGCGAAGCCGGACTCTGGGTCGACGACCTCGGCGACGACGAGCCCGCAGGCGAGAGCGAGAAGAGCGCTTCGATCACGGAGACCGACTCGGAATGACGATCGACGACCGCAGCCAGGTCCCTGCAGCACGACGGGTCGTCGTCAAGGTGGGCTCGTCCTCCATCAGTGGAGAGAACGCCGGGCAGATCGGTCCGCTCGTCGATGCCCTCGCCGAGGCGCACGGACGTGGCACACAGGTCGTCCTGGTCTCATCGGGCGCGATCGCCACAGGCATCCCGTATCTGCAGCTCGACGGCCGCCCGACAGACCTCGCGACACAGCAGGCTGCTGCGGCCGTCGGGCAGAACGTCCTCATCTACCGGTACCAGGACAGCCTCGACCGCTATGGGGTGGTCGCGGGCCAGGTGCTCCTGACGGCGGGTGACATGGAGACCCCGACCCACCGCAGCAACGCCAAGCGTGCGATGGAAAGACTGCTCGATCTGCGCATCCTTCCGATCGTCAACGAGAACGACACGGTGGCCACCCACGAGATCCGGTTCGGTGACAACGACCGGCTTGCAGCACTCGTCGCCCTGCTCGTCGACGCCGACCTGCTCGTGCTCCTTTCCGACGTCGATGCGCTCTACACGAGGCCACCGCATGAGCCGGGAGCCGAACGCATCGAACGAGTGGCCTATGACGACGATCTCGACGGCGTGGAGATCGGTGACGCCGGGTCCTCGGGCGTCGGGACGGGCGGGGCGCTGACCAAGGTGTCGGCCGCTCGGCAAGCGGCGGAGCACGGGACAGCAGTCATCCTGACCTCGGCAGCCCTGGTCGCCGAAGCCCTCCGGGGCGAGACGGTCGGCACCTGGTTCGAGCCCGCAAGCGAGCGCGTCGCCACGTCCTAAACTTGTCCCATGTCTCAGTCAACGCTGGATCGCGTCGCCCTCGTCGACAAGCTGGCCGCCGCCAAAGAGGCCTCGCTCACCCTGGCCATCGCGAACACCGACCAGAAGAACGCGGCCCTTCGCGCGATCGCGCGCCGTCTGTCGGAATCCGCCGACCGCATCCTCGAGGCCAATGAGCTCGATCTCGCGAACGGCCGCGAGAACGGTCTCTCGAGCGGGCTGATCGATCGGCTCACACTGACGCCGGCGCGACTCGAGGGGCTCGCTACCGCGGTGCTCGAGGTCGCCGCGCTCACCGACCCGATCGGAGAGGCGGTGCGCGGCAGCTCGCTGCCGAACGGCATCAAACTCACTCAGGTGCGCGTGCCCTTCGGGGTTGTCGGTGTCATCTATGAAGCGCGACCCAACGTGACCGTCGACATCGCCGCACTCGCGCTCAAGAGTGGGAACGCCGCAGTACTGCGCGGAGGCAGCGCTGCCGTCTCGACCAACCGTGCACTGGTCGCCGTGATCGGCGACGCTCTGCAAGAGGCCGGGCTTCCTGCAGGATCCGTTCAGACGATCGACGAGTTCGGCCGTGACGGCGCCACCCAGCTCATGAAAGCGCGTGGATACGTGGATGTGCTCATCCCGCGGGGCAGTGCCGACCTCATCCGCACGGTGGTCGCCGAGTCGACCGTCCCGGTCATCGAGACCGGCGCCGGTGTGGTGCACATCGTGCTCGACGAATCCGCTCGGGAGGACTGGGCCGTCGACATCGTCCGCAATGCCAAAGTGCAGCGACCGAGCGTCTGCAACGCCGTCGAGACGCTCCTCGTGCACACGGCCGCAGCCGATCGACTTCTGCCACCGGTGCTCGCGGCTCTCGCCGCCGACGGTGTGACGGTGCACGCCGACGAGCGTGCGCTCCGTCTCGCGCCCGGCGCTGTTCCCGCGACAGACGAGGACTGGGCGACCGAGCACATGAGCCTCGACATCTCCGTCAAGATCGTCGATTCGGTCGACGACGCCATCGCGCACATCCGTCGATACTCCACTCAGCACACCGAGTCGATCATCACCAATGACCTGGCGAACGCGGAGAAGTTCCTCGCCGAGGTCGACTCGGCGGTCGTCATGGTCAATGCCTCGACGCGGTTCACCGACGGAGGCGAGTTCGGCTTCGGTGCAGAGGTCGGAATCTCCACCCAGAAGCTTCATGCCCGCGGTCCGATGGGACTTCCCGAGCTCACGAGCACCAAGTGGCTCGTCCGCGGGTCGGGCCAGATCCGCCCCTGAGTCACTAGTAGGATGAAATCTGGCGTCCGCGCCGCGAAAGGAAGAACTCGATGTCACACCTGACGGCCGTGCTGGCTGAGACCGAAGCCCACGTGCAACTCATCATGCCGACGTGGGCATTCGGCGCGATCGCCCTCGCGGTGTTCGCCGTCCTCGGCTTCGTCATCTGGAGCTACCGTGACGTCGCCAACCGCCACAGCCACAAGGCTGGCCCGGGTGCCGCCGACCACGCTGCCGCTCCGGGAGCCACACACCACGGTTCCGGACATCCCAGCCAGGGACACTGACCCCGCCGATCGTATGGAGCTGACGGAGAAGCGCCGCCCGCGCTTGGGTGTGATGGGTGGCACGTTCGATCCGATCCACCACGGCCACCTCGTGGCAGCGAGCGAGGTCGCGCAGTCGTTCGACTTGGACGAAGTGATCTTCGTACCGACAGGGCAACCATGGCAGAAGGGCCCGGTCACCACGGGGGAGCATCGCTACCTCATGACCGTCATCGCCACGGCATCCAATCCGCGGTTCACTGTCAGCCGCGTGGACATCGATCGCGAAGGTCCCACGTACACCATCGACACTCTGCGGGATCTCCACGAGGCGCGACCCGACGCCGAGCTCTTCTTCATCACCGGTGCGGATGCGGTCGCTCAGATCCTGAGCTGGCACAACGTGCAGGAGCTCTGGGACCTAGCTCATTTCGTGGCTGTGAGTCGCCCGGGACATGACTTGAGTATTTCTGGATTACCTGAGCAAGACGTAAGCTTGTTGGAAGTTCCGGCCCTGGCGATCTCGTCAACCGACTGCCGGACCAGGGTGAGCAGGGGATTTCCGGTCTGGTACTTGGTGCCGGATGGCGTTGTCCAGTACATCTCCAAACACCATCTGTATCGGAGTGTGGCATGACTTTGTGGCAAGATCCGCCGCAGACACGGCGACAGGCACGCGAGAACGAGCGTTCCGCGCAGCAGAAGGCGGCCGGCCAGGCCTCGCGTCGAGCGGGCACGGCAGAGCCGACCCCCGGTGGAGAGATCCCTATCGTCACGACGCCGTACTCGTTCTCTGCGGGCAAGGTCGTCGAGAACGGCGATGCCGAGAAGCCGTCCATTCCCGCGACCGCTTTCGAAGAGCCGGGTGTGAACCCTCCCTCCCGTCCCAATCTGCCCGAATACGGCTCGTCGTTCGCCGCGCTGCTGGCTCCGAGCGGCGATGCTCGCGACGGTGACGGTGACGAAGAGGTCCGCGATCCGGATGCCGGAGCTGCATCACTGTTTCGGGGTGCTCCGAACCCCGACGAAGTCGAACCCGTGACGAAACCGGTCACCGTTCTCACGCCTCCGCCCACACCGTCCCCGGTATCCTCGCCGCAGGCATCCGCGACTGCCCCGGTCGTGCCCGCGCCGGCGGTACCTTCCGTCAACGGTCAGTCCGAGCGCATCCTGACGCGTCGTGAGATGCGCGCGATGTTGCAGGCGCAGGAGGCCAATCAGCAGGCCGGACATGTCGAGGCGGCGCTGCCTGTCAGCTTCACCCCGCCGACGGACGCTTCTACGGCTGCCGCATCTCAGACACCTCCATCTCAGACACCGACGCCGGTGCCCGCGACGCCGGCCAGTCCTGTCGCCGAGGTCACGTCGTCGAACGCAGGTGGGTGGCCTTTCGCTCCGCTCGTCCCGTCCACTGGGCAATCGGACGTCCCGACCGCCGGTTCTTCCGAGTCTCCTGCCGAAGCAGCTGTCGCGCAGTCGGACGATTCCGCCGACGACAAGCAGTCGTACCAGCCGCCGGTCGGCCACTGGTCGCAGGCGGCTGAGCTCGACGACAAGAATCAGCCGTTCGACCAGATCATCAGTCGCAGTGTCGGCGCCTCCGGGGCCGCCACAACCACGAACGCGCTCATTCTTCCGGTGTTGCCGTCGGTCGATGCGACCGGTCCTCTCACGAGCACCGGCGAGATCCTGGTGACGGGATCGATCGATCTTCCTCGCGGCCTCGGATCGACGGGTGCACATCCGGACAGGGTCGACTCGTCCGACCTGGATCGCCTGCTCGACGGCGAGGAGAACGAGTTCAACACCTCCGAGGTTGCTCCTATCCGTGCCTCGCGCGCAGTCAGCACGCACACGTCGACGCGCGGAGTCATCACTCCGCCGAAGAAGCGTGGCGGCAAGCTGCCCATCATCCTCATGATCACGGCCGGCGTCCTTGCCGTCGGCGTGATCGGACTTCTCGTGGCCGCCTACGTATTGAACGTGTTCTGATCATCGTTCAGTCGCAGTACGCAGCCCACCGACCCCTCAGGGAGATTCACCTGTGACCGCATCCGAGCA
>Ga0256797_1000295_pt1 | contig 10602 bp, 8 predicted proteins | sample MC6MC0948MT_FD_190196 | JGI IMG/M metagenome (GOLD analysis project Ga0256797, IMG submission 190196) | Metatranscriptome of enriched soil aggregate microbial communities from Iowa State University, Ames, United States - MC6-MC0948-MT... | ecosystem: Environmental > Terrestrial > Soil >...
CTTTTTTATGTTGTAAAGTGGGGGAAAGTGGGAGAAAGTGTATACTTTTACATTTAAATTAGAATAGGATAATTGACGATATGACTCAGTTGATCGGAGAATTCGAATGCAAGCTAGACGCCAAAGGAAGAATGGTGTTGCCAGCGGCGCTCAAGAGGCAGATGCCTCATGTTGAGCGCGATGGGCTTGTTGTGAATCGCGGTTTTGAGAAGCATTTGGTTTTTTATCCACGTGAGGAGTGGGATTTGATGACAGCTAAACTGGCTAAGTTAAATCAATTTGATCCGAAAGTGCGGGCTTTTGTGCGTGCTTTTACTCGTGGGGCTACAGAGCTGACTTTGGACGCGGCTGGTCGTGTTTTGTTGCCAAAAAGCTTGCTTGAATTTGCAGGAATAACAACAGAGTTGGTTTTGGCTTGTCAGTTTAACAAGATAGAAGTTTGGTCTAAAGAGGGGTATGATGATTTGATGGGTGACGGAGGTGTGGAAGATATATCGTCTTTAGCGGCAGAGGTAATGGGGGATATTAATTTTGGAATATAGTAATATGGAGAATGTGTATCATGTTCCGGTAATGTTGCAAGAATGCATGGATGCTTTGGCGATCAAGCCGAATGGTGTGTATGTGGATGTAACTTTTGGTGGAGGTGGTCACTCTCGTGAAATACTGAAGAGGCTGGGGCCAGAGGGAAAGCTATTTGCTTTTGATCAGGATCCAGATGCTTTGGGAAATGTGATTGATGATCCTCGTTTTACATTGATTCATCAAAATTTCAGGTTTTTAAAGAATAGTCTTCGTCTGCATGGTGTACGTACAGTGGATGGCATTTTAGCTGATTTGGGTGTTTCATCGCATCAGTTTGATGCAGCAGATCGTGGCTTTTCAATCCGATTTGATGCTGATTTGGATATGCGTATGGATCAGGTGGGAGATTTGGATGCAAAAGCCGTGTTGGCAACTTATGCGGAAGAAGATCTTCATCGGATTTTTGGTATGTATGGCGAGATTATGAATGCAAAGTCCTTGGCGAAAACAATTGTAACAGCTCGTTTGGCACAGCCGATACATACGGTTGCTGAATTGAAAGAAGTTATTCAGCGAATGGTTCCAAAGGGAAAAGAACATAAATATCATGCGCAAGTTTTTCAGGCTTTGCGTATTGAGGTTAACCGTGAATTGGAGGCTTTGCAAGAGTTTTTGTTGCAAACTGTTGATGTATTGAAAAGTGAGGGGAGATTGGTGGTGATGTCTTATCATTCCTTAGAAGATCGTTTGGTGAAAAATTTTATGGCCAAAGGGAAATTTAAAGGGGATGTTGAGAAAGATTTTTTTGGAAATGAAATCAAGCCGTTCCATGTGTTGAGCCGTAAAGCGATTACCGCATCGCCGCAGGAATTGGCTGTAAATAATAGATCGCGCAGTGCGAAACTGCGTATTGCTGAAAGGTTGGATTTGTCTTAAAAATGGAGCGAAAAGATGAGCAGGAATACAATAAGACAGAAAGAATTGAGTGAAGAAGTTCAGGAAGAACTACAAGAAACTGTCGAGGAAAAGGCGGAAGAAACAGAAGCGTTTATTAAAACGCTTTTTACCGTTGGAGACCTTTCCTTAAACAAAATATTGGAGTATCTCCCTTTTGGGGCTTTCATCGCCTTTTTGATGCTGTTGTATATCTCTAACCGTCACTTCGCTGAGCGAACTATTCGAGGTATCGATAAAGTAAGCAAAGAAGTAAAAGAATTGGGCTGGGATCATAAGTCGCTATCTGCTGAACTTATGAAAATGTCCACGCAAACGGAGATCGCAAAGCGCGTGGACTCATTGGGTTTGAAAGAACGGGTGGAGCCGCCGATCAAGATTGAAGTTGTAGAGAAAAAAGAAGATAAATAGAGAGAGTTATGAGTATCAGAAACACGATTCTTGTTCGCGTCTATTTTGCCTTTGGACTTATTGTGCTTCTTGCATTTATGGTATTTGGGAAAATGCTGAAGTTGCAATATGTGGATGGGCAACATTGGAAGGCTTTGGCGGATAGTCTTTCTATTCAAGAGCGTGAGGTTGAAGCTGCACGGGGGAATATCTATTCCAACGACGGGAGCTTATTGGCGACTTCTGTTCCTGAGTATGAACTTCGTTTTGATGCTATGGCCATTCCCGAAGAAGAAAATGAATATTTCAATCTCAAAGTTGATTCTCTCGCGATTAAATTGGCTGATTTTTTTAAGGATAAATCATCCCGGCAATATTTGACATTACTAAAACAGGCGCGGAATAAAAAGCAGCGCTATCTACTGATCAAACGAAATGTGTCGCATCAGGATTTAAAGAAAGTGAAGCAATTTCCTTTATTTAAATCTGCTCGTGTTGAAAAGGAACGTTTTCCTAGTGGTTTGATTACCGATAGACAGAATAAGCGGATTTTGCCATTCGTTAATCTGGCGGCAAGAACTATTGGCTATAAAAACGTAAAAGAAAATATCCATGTCGGATTAGAGGGCGCATACGGTGAGTATATCGATGGGAAAAGTGGTAAGAGATTGATGCAACGTATTGCAGGAGGGGTTTGGATCCCTGTCAATAGAGATATTGAGGTTGCACCAGTTGATGGTTCTGACATCATATCTACAATTGATGTGAATATGCAGGATATGGCTCAAAGAGCGCTGGAGAAACAAATGATTGTGAGTAATGCTGATGAAGGATGTGTTGTGATGATGGAAGTGAAAACAGGTGAAGTGCGGGCTGTTGCAAACTTCATGCGGGATAAAGATGGTGTTTATCGTGAGAAGTTCAATCTTGCAATTGCGCAAAGTGCCGATCCGGGTTCAACTTTTAAACTTGCCTCTTATCTAGCATTGATCGATGATAAGAAAATCGATTCAAGTACGACCATTAATATCGGAAATGGTAACTGGCCGATTTACAAGCATACAATCCGCGATTCGCATGCGCCAAAAAAATCTATAGTCTCGGCTAAAAGAGCTTTTGAAGAGTCGTCGAATGTTGGGGTTACAAAATTTGTCTATCAAGCTTATAAAGATAACCCAGATCAGTTTACGTCGAAACTGCATTCTTTTGGATTCGGTAAGACGTTAGATCTACAGATTCCAGGAGAGGGAGTTCCATTGGTGAAAACATCGAAAAGTAAATCTTGGAGTGGATTGTCTCTGGTTCAGATGGCTTATGGTTATGAGATGAAGATTACACCATTACAGACCTTGACATTTTATAACGCTGTTGCAAATAACGGTAAATTGATTGCCCCATTATTTGTCAAAGAGATTAGGCATCTGGGTAATACGATTCAAACCTTTCAGGCAAAGGTAATCAATGAAAAGATCGCTTCGGATCATGCATTGGCAGAGGTAAGGGGAATGATGGAGGGTGTCATGACAGAGGGTACAGGAAGAAGTGTTGCTAGCCCATTGTATACATCGGGAGGTAAGACGGGAACAGCGCAGATGGCTGATGGCTCGAGAGGTTATGGAGCTAGGAGATACCAGTCATCTTTTGCAGGCTATTTCCCAGCTGAAGATCCGAAATATTCGATTATTGTGGTGATCCGAAATCCGAGAAATGGTTATTATGGTGGATCGGTGGCCGGACCTGTTTTTAAAGAGCTTGCGGATATGGTTTATGCTAATGATATGGAGATGCAGGGAAAAAAATCATTTAAGGCAGTTAACGTTGGCGGAAGAATGCCATTGACCTTGCAAGGGTCAAGAGAAGCGAGTAAGAAAGTATATGATAAGTTGGGAATTAATACAGTGAATTGGGATATGGTGGCGAGAGGTGAAGTAGATACATCGAATAGAGGTGTGCCATTTGTGGATTTGAAATATAAAGAAGGAATTGTTCCAAATGTAGTGGGAATGGGATTGATGGATGCTTTGTATGTGATGGAGAATGCGGGATTTAAAACGCATGTATTTGGAAAGGGAAGAGTGGGAGCACAATCTCTGACTGCAGGTCAAAAACTCCCATTTGGAACAGCGATAAATTTAGAACTTAAGTAATGATGGATTTAAAAAAAGTATTGCATGCTATCCCTGTTCAACAGGTGGTGGGAAACCTCGAAGAGGTCGATGTGCACTCTTTGTGCTTTGATTCCAGAAAGGTGGAGCTGGGAAGTTTGTTTATCGCTGTGCGTGGTGTTCAGACAGACGGACATTTATTTATCGATAAAGCAATCACTTCTGGAGCAAGAGCAGTTATTGTTGAAGAACTTCCTGTGGAAACATTAGACTCTGTGGCTTACATTTTAGTGGCAGACTCGGCATATGCCTTAGGAGTCGCTTCTGCCAATTTCTATGGTAATCCATCCGAGCAACTCAAGTTGGTTGGAGTGACGGGAACCAATGGAAAAACAACTGTAGCGACGTTGTTATTCCAGTTGTTTACAGAGCTGGGATATCATGTTGGTTTGCTGTCAACAGTACAGAATCAAATTGGTCCAAAGATAATTCCTGCAACGCACACTACACCAGATCCAATCCAGTTGAACCAGCTGTTGAGGGATATGGTAGACGATGGCTGTGATTATGCTTTTATGGAAGTCAGTTCACATGCGGTGGTACAAGAGCGTATAGCAGGGCTGGTTTTTGCTGGTGCTATATTTACGAATATTACACACGACCATCTGGATTTTCATAAAACTTTTGATAACTATATTAAAGCAAAGAAGAAGTTCTTTGATGATCTAGATGTACATGCGTTTGCTTTAACAAATGCGGATGATCGAAATGGTCAGATCATGTTGCAAAATACAGTTGCCCATAAAAAAAGCTATGGCTTGTGTTCGGGCGCTGATTTTAAAGCTAAAGTTATCGAAAGCCATTTTGATGGGATGTTGATGAGTATTGATGGGCAGGAAGTATGGGTCAAATTGATCGGTGATTTTAATGCTTATAATCTTTTAGCGGTGTATACGGCAGCAATCCTATTGGAGCAAGAAACAGTAAAGGTATTGACGGCCTTAAGTACATTGAAAGGGGCAGAAGGGCGCTTTGAAACGATGAAATCCACTTCAGGTGTCTTTGGTATTGTGGATTATGCACATACACCTGATGCTGTTGAAAATGTCTTAAAAACCATTAGTTCTTTGAGACGTCCAGAGCAAAAGATCATTACTGTTTTAGGTTGTGGTGGTGACCGTGACAAAACCAAAAGACCTGAGATGGCAGAAGCAGCATTACGCTATAGCGATCGTTTCTTGATTACATCTGATAATCCACGCACAGAGGATCCATATCAGATTATTAAAGATATTGAAGCTGGTGTAGGAGCTGAACAAAAGGCGAAAACACTTTCTATTGCAGATCGTAAAGAAGCGATACGTACAGCGTATCAATTGGCAAACCCTGGAGATATTATCCTGGTCGCCGGAAAAGGACATGAAAAATATCAAGATGTGAATGGTGTAAAGCATCATTTTGATGATAAAGAAATTTTAGAGAATACATTTAACGAAAAATAGAATATGTTATACCATCTATTTACGTGGCTTAGCGAATATATCCATATACCAGGAGGAGGTTTGTTTCAATACATCTCCTTTAGAACATCTATGGCTGTTATCGCTTCATTAATTATTACCACGGTTTTTGGGGGGAAATTGATCCAGTTCTTGCATAATAAACAAGTTGGGGAGACAATTCGTGATTTAGGGCTAGAAGGTGAAAAAAAGAAAGCTGGTACGCCGACAATGGGGGGGATAATTATCATCGCCGGGATTTTGATTCCTACGTTATTATTTGCCAAGTTGACAAATATCTATGTGATCATTATGATTGTAACGACACTTTGGATGGGGGCAATAGGTTTTCTGGATGATTATATTAAAGTTTTTAGACATAATAAAGAAGGGTTAGCTGGGAAATTTAAGGTGGTTGGCCAAGTCGGATTGGGGGCTATTATTGCCTGCACGATGTATTTTCACCCAGATATTGTGGTACGTAAAGGTGTGGATAAGCCAACTTCAACTAAACCGGTGGAAGTGGTTATTAACGAAGGGACAGGAGAAAAAACATATGCTGAAAATGTAAAATCTTCTAAAACAAATATACCGTTTTATAAGAATAATGAATTTGACTACGCCAAGGTGTTCAAGATGTTTGGCTTGCAAAGTGACTATTTGACTTTTGTAGTCTTTTTAATTGTTGTCATTTTTATCGTTACTGCAGTATCCAACGGTGCTAATATTACCGATGGTATCGATGGTCTGGCCACTAGTACGTCCGCAATAATTGGGGTTACCTTGGCAATTTTGGCTTATGTGTCTGGTAACGTGATTTTTTCAGACTATCTCAATATTATGTATATCCCCAACTCTGGTGAGCTTGTGATTTTTGCAGGAGCATTTGTGGGAGCTTGTGTCGGTTTTCTATGGTATAATACCTATCCTGCACAGGTTTTTATGGGTGATACAGGTAGCTTGGCAATTGGTGGTATCATTGCAGCATTTGCCATTTTGATCCGTAAAGAATTGTTGATTCCAATTTTATGCGGTGTGTTTTTGTTGGAAAATCTCTCCGTGATCCTACAGGTTTCCTATTTCAAATACACCAAAAAGAAATACGGTGAAGGAAGAAGGATATTTTTAATGTCCCCTTTGCATCACCACTTCCAAAAGAAGGGGTACCATGAAGCAAAAATTGTAACACGTTTTGTCATTGTGGGAATAATTTTAGCCATTCTGACAATTGTAACATTAAAAATTAGATAACGATGTCAAATATATCAACAGCATATTACCCTCAATCAGGAAGCTTGGTCGTTTTAGGCGCAGGTGAAAGCGGTGTGGGTACAGCAATCCTGGGAAAGGAAAAGGGCTATGATGTTTTTGTATCGGATAAAGGACTGATAGCAGATCATTATAAGGAGCAATTGAAAACGGAAGGCATTGCTTTCGAAGAGGGGAATCATGATGAATCTCGCATATTGAATGCTGCTCTTGTTGTCAAGAGCCCCGGAATTCCGGAGACAGTGCCCTTGGTGGTCGCCTTAAAGGAAAAAAATATTCCGGTAATTGCCGAAATAGAATTTGCAGCCCAATATACTGCTGCTAAATTAATTTGTATCACAGGATCAAATGGGAAGTCTACGACAACCATGTTGACATACGAAATGCTAAAGCATGGTGGTCTTAATGTTGGTTTGGCTGGTAATATTGGAAAAAGTTTTGCACTTCAGGTCGCGCGTGAAAATTTTGATTGTTACGTATTGGAAATTTCAAGCTTTATGTTGGATGATATGTACCATTTTAGAGCAGATATTGCTGTAATTCTAAATATCACGCCAGATCATTTGGATCGTTACGACCATAAAATGGAGAATTATGTGGATTCCAAATTCAGAATGATTCAAAATCAGACGGAGAAAGATTATTTTATATACTGTTTAGACGATCCTGAGACGATCAAAGGATTGGAGAGACATCATAGTAAGGGGACTTATTTACCTTTTACACAAGAACAGCTTGTTGAATTGGGAGCCTATTTAACTGCCAATAAAACAATGATTATTAATACACCAAATAACGATACATTCACTATGAGAACTGAGGAATTGTCATTGCAGGGGAAGCATAATATTTATAATAGTATGGCTTCTGGATTGATTGCAAAAGTGCAGGAATTGAGAAATCAAGCGATGAAAGAAAGTATGGGATCGTATGTGAATATTCCACATCGTCTTGAACACGTTGCCTGTATTGGTGGTGTAAACTACATCAATGATTCAAAGGCGACGAATGTTAATTCGGTATGGTACGCTTTGGAGAGCTTTTCCACACCGATCGTGTTGTTATTGGGGGGTGTAGATAAAGGAAATGACTATACGATGCTTGCTGATTTGGTGAAAGACAAAGTGCATGCTATAGTTTGTTTAGGAAAAGATACTGCGGCAATTCATAAGGCCTTTGAGCAGGATGTTGAAATTATTGTTAACAGTACATCCATGCAGGATGCTGTTATATTGTCTTCACATTTAGCAAAAAAGGGTGATACGGTGTTATTGTCGCCAGCCTGTGCGAGCTTTGATTGGTTTAAAAACTACGAAGATCGGGGTGATAAATTTAAAGCAGCTGTAATGGAATTATAAATAAATGGTACAACCATAAAGGGAGAAGGATATGCTACAGAACATAATGTCTAAATTAAAAGGTGATCGATGGATATGGATCATTGTGATGATCTTATCGGGATGGTCACTTTTGGCTGTATACAGTTCGGTCGGAACCCTGGCCTATAAAGAAGGAAGGGGGACAGAAATGTATCTGTTGAAACATTTTTCTATCATCGCAGTGGGATTTATTTTGATGTACCTTTCTCACAAATTGGATTATCGCTATTACGCTGGTATATCCAAGATCATGATGGGAATTACAATTCCTCTATTGTTGTTTACCTTGTTGTTTGGAAGTAAGGTCAATGAAGCTAGTCGTTGGTTGACTATTCCGGGTATAGGCTTGACCTTTCAAACTTCGGATTTAGCCAAGCTTTCATTGATTGTTTTTCTTGCACGGATGTTATCGCGTAAACAGGAAGAAATTAAGGATGTTAAAAAGTCCTTTTTGCCAATAATGGGTTCAGTTTGTGGGGTGTTTATTCTCATCGCCTTGGCGAATTTGTCTACAGCACTCATGTTATTTGGTGTTAGTGTGTTGCTGCTGCTAATTGGTCGGATATCGTTTAAACAGATCGCTATTGTTTGCTGTGGCGGAGGAGTGCTATTGATGTTAGTCATCTTTTTTGGTCCACGTAAAACAACATACATTAGTCGGGTGAAATCGTTCTTTAATACCGAAAAAGTTGATAAAACAGTTTCATTCCAGGATGATAAGAACTATCAGGCAAATAACGCAAAGATCGCAATTGCTACTGGTGGACTTTTTGGTAAAGGTCCGGGAAATAGCGTTCAGCGGAATGTATTGCCGCACCCATATTCCGATTTTATTTATGCAATTATTATTGAGGAGTATGGTACAGTTGGTGGGGTGATCCTGCTATTTCTATACTTGGCTTTTATGTATCGATGTATACGTATTGTCACGATGAGTCCCAAAGCATTTGGGACGTTCTTGGCTGCTGGTTTAGGTTTCAGTCTTACCATACAGGCGCTAGCAAACATGGCGGTAGCAGTAGGGCTTGGGCCAGTAACTGGGGTGCCATTACCATTAGTGAGTATGGGAGGAACTTCGATTTTGTTTACAAGTGTAGCCTTAGGAATTATCCTGAGCGTGAGTAGAAATATTGAGGAATTAAAAGGAAAAGAACAGTTGGATGAAAAACCGAAACCCAAAAAAGTGGTTATCGGCTCCATTCCAGCTTAAACAATATATTGAGCATGGCAATTCGAATAATAATAAGTGGGGGTGGTACCGGAGGACATATTTTTCCGGCGATTTCAATTGCTAATGCATTGAAGACGATGGATCCTGCAAATGAAATTTTATTTGTAGGTGCTAATGGTCGGATGGAAATGGATAAGGTACCTGCTGCAGGTTACACTATTGTTGGGCTTGATATTCAGGGAATCAATAGAAAACAGCTTTGGAAGAATATCTTATTACCGTTTAAATTAATGAAGAGTCTTCGTAAGGCAAAAAAGATAATCCGGGACTTTAAACCCGATGTTGCAGTAGGTGTTGGTGGTTTTGCTTCGGGCCCTTTATTGATGATGGCGAATAAATTGGGAATTCCTACAGTTGTTCAGGAGCAGAATTCTTACGCTGGCGTAACAAATAAAAAGGTTGGTGCTAAAGCAGCAAAGATTTGTGTGGCCTATGAGGGAATGGAACAATTTTTTCCAGCTGATAAGGTATTGTTGACAGGGAATCCGATACGAAGAGAGTCTGTTGCGATCGAGGGAAAAAAGGCTGAGGCTTTGGAGTTCTTTGGATTGGATCAACATAAGAAGACAATCTTGGTACTAGGAGGAAGTTTGGGTGCTAGAACATTGAATGAAAGCGTCGTTGCCTATTTGGATGCTCTGCGTAATGAAGAGGTACAGGTGATTTGGCAATGTGGTAGCTTTTATATCGATACCCTTCGGACGGACTTGGAAGGAAAACTTCCAGCGAATGTGAAGATGATGGCATTTCTTCAAAAAATGGATTATGCCTATGCCGCGGCTGATTTGATTATTAGCCGAGCAGGAGCAGGAACGATCTCAGAACTGTGTGTTGTTGGGAAACCCGTTATTCTGGTTCCTTCGCCAAATGTTGCGGAAGATCATCAGACAAAAAATGCCAAAAGCATTACCGATAAAAACGCAGCGGTTTTGTTGAAAGAAGCTGATTTAGACCATCAGTTTCAAGAACAAATGCTACGCTTGCTAACAAACGATCAGGTTACCGAAGCATTGTCAAAAAACATTAAAACATTAGCATTACCAAATGCTACAAAAGATATAGTAAACGAAATTTTTAAGTTGTTTAAGTAATGAATTTAAAAGACATACATAATGTATTCTTTATAGGAATCGGCGGTATTGGCATGAGTGCCATTGCCCGATACTTTAAGCGTATTGGTAAAAATGTTGCCGGTTACGACAAAACGCCTACGCAGTTAACGCACGAGTTAGAAGCCGAAGGTATTGCCA
>Ga0256797_1000312_pt1 | contig 10412 bp, 6 predicted proteins | sample MC6MC0948MT_FD_190196 | JGI IMG/M metagenome (GOLD analysis project Ga0256797, IMG submission 190196) | Metatranscriptome of enriched soil aggregate microbial communities from Iowa State University, Ames, United States - MC6-MC0948-MT... | ecosystem: Environmental > Terrestrial > Soil >...
TCAGCATTTCTGTTTTCACTATAGAAGCGGTCTTTTTCAAAAAATATTTTTAGTTAGACAGTAGTGTTAAATAGTGTTAATTAACATTTTTAAATCGAGATAACTATTTAATTTAAAGCACTAAAAAAATAAGATATACACCAATTGTCCTTATGATGTATAATAAATTAAACTCACGATTTGGTTTGGCCTGTGGCCTCATTGCTACTTTTGTCTACATCGCTACTGTCGAAAAGACCGTGAGCTGGTGGGATTGTGGTGAATTTATCGCCTGTGCGTATAAACTTGAGGTGGCACATCAACCTGGCGCTCCGCTATTTTTACTTATTCAGAATGTTTTTTCCAATCTGGCTTTCGGTAATACAGGGCAGGTCTCCTACTGGATGAATATTGGTTCGGCAGTCTGTAGCGGTCTGACGGTGACATTTTTATTTTGGACAATCACAGCGATTGCTCGGAAGATTGTAAAGAAGCCACAGCAATCTGCTTTTTCTTACTATTTACAGATCTTTGGAGCGGGTGCAGTGGGGGCTATGGCCTTTAGTTTCAGTGATACCTTCTGGTATTCGGCCGTAGAATCCGAAGTGTATGCGATGTCCTCACTTTGTACAGCCGTGGTTTTCTGGGCGATTTTTAAATGGGAAGTGCGTGCGGATCAGAATGGAAGTGACCGTTGGCTGATTTTTATCGCTTTCGTCATGGGGCTTTCGATCGGAGTCCACCTGTTAAATCTTTTGGCTATTCCGGCCATAGCCATGGTGGTGTATTTTAAAAGGACTTCAGAAATTAATTTTAAAGGTATTATAAAGGCATTTTTATTAGGGATATTGGTTCTTGCAGCAATCCTTTGGGGCGTTATTCAGTGGCTGATCGGTTTTGCTTCCAAAATAGATCTAGTGTTTGTGAATTCTTTTGGACTGGGATTTGGTACAGGAATTCTTTTGTTATGTCTACTTTTCGCTGGCTCAATTGTATATGGTCTTTTTTATTCCCATAGAAAACGCATGTATACGTTAAATACAGCTTTATTGGTATTTTGCTTTATTCTGTTTGGTTATAGTTCTTATACCATGGTGCTGATCCGTGGAAAGGCAAATCCATCCTTAAATAACAATGCGCCTGATAATGTCTTTTCGTTTTTGGGTTACTTAGGGCGGGAGCAGTATACGCGAGAGCCTCTGGTCAAAGGTCCATATTATGATTCAAGGGCTGTGGATGTCCAAAGCAAGACCAGTTATCGGAAAGATGAATCCAATTATACGGCATTTACACAGGTTGATAAGTATACATTTGATCGCGAAACATTTTTTCCACGTATCTATAGCCAGGATGCAAATCATCAAGCCTACTATAGAAGTTATCTCAAGTTGAAAGAGGGCGAAAGACCACAGTTCTCCGATAACTTTGAATTTTTCTTTAATTTTCAATTGGGAGAAATGTATGCCCGTTACTTCTTATGGAATTTTGTTGGCCGGCAGAATGATAAGCAGGGCTATGGATCCTACACGGAGGGCAATTGGCTCTCAGGAGTGAAAACGCTAGATAATTGGCGCCTTGGTGGGCAACATGATCTTTCGGAGTCACAGCAACATGATCCCAGCCGAAATACATACTTTTTCTTGCCTTTGTTATTGGGGATAGCTGGAGCGATCTGGTTGTATAAAAACAATAAACCCTACACTTTGGTGTTGACTTTGCTGTTTGTTTTTACGGGTGTAGCGATTGTTGTATATCTCAATCAGACACCACTGCAACCCCGTGAACGTGATTATGCTTATGCAGGATCTTTCTATGCTTTTGCGATCTGGATAGGACTGGGTACAATTGCACTGATGCGCTTTTTAAAACGTTTTCTCAATAACCGCTATGCCATGGCTACGGGATTATCTTTTGCGCTGTTGGGTGGACCAATTATTCTGGCACATCAAAATTGGGATGATCATAATCGTTCCGAGAAATCCTTGGCTCGGGATGTGGCCCGTAATTATCTTGAAACCTGTGCACCAAATTCAATCTTGTTTACCTATGGCGATCACGATACTTTTCCATTATGGTATCTGCAGGAAGTGGAAGGAGTTCGTCCCGATGTACGAATTGTTGTGCTAAGTTACTTAACTGGAGATTGGTATATGCAACAGGCCAAGAAAGCAACGTATAAAGCAGCAGGACTTCCGATTGCGATCCCAGCCGAAAAGACAAAAAAGGGTATCCGCGATTATATCCCTTTTGTGGATAGACAGTTGGATGAAGCCGTGGATATTCAGCAGTTATTGCAGTTTGTCACTTCCGATGATCCAGATTATAAAGTACAGCTGAATTCGGGAAATCTGGAGAATTATTTTCCGACTAAGAAGGTTAAATTGGCTATTAACAAAGCCGAGATCTTGAAAAAGAATGCCGTGCCAGCTTATTTTCACGATGCGGTCGTTTCAACAATGGAATGGGAAATCCCAGCTGACCACTTATCCCGATCGGATCTGACCTTGTTGTCCCTCCTTGAAAATAATCATTGGGATCGACCAATCTATTTTTCGAATATGCTCCCCAGTGATATTAAGTTGGGGTTGGACAAATACCTTGTCAACGAGGGATTCGCTTCAAGGTTAATGCCAGTTGCTGTGACCAATGAAAAGCAGGCGACTGCTGGCGAGATGTCAGCTTTGGTTAACGTGGAAGCCTTATATAATAATATCATGCATAAATATAATTGGGGAAATACCAAGAATGCAAAATATTTAGATACGGATTCCTTTCGCTTCTCGAGTATGTATGCGCGGGATATTTTTGGAAAGACAGCACGGTTGCTGTTGGAAAAGGGACAGGTTAAACAAGCTGGTGAAGTGGCCAAGAAAGCATACGACCAATTGCCTGATCGTGTATATGCGATGTCGGATGCGATTAATTATGTAGATATCATTGATAGCCTATATCGTTCTGGACAGGGACATCTAGCTGGAAACGTAGTCGATCGAAATTTGGACTATGTTTCACAAAATATGGAATACCTGCATCAGCTGGTATTGGATAAGAAAAATCTAGGCTTTGAATGGAACGATATGCAGACGGCACTAGACTCGGTCGATCGTTATCGAGATATCTTATTGGCAGCCAATGATAGCAAGCGACTGGCACGTGTTGAGGGGCTTAAGAAGCAGTATCAGCAATGGTATGGCATAGAATAGAAATTCAGAAGCACCTTTTGAACGATCAGAAGGTGCCTCATTTTATATAGGGAGCTTAAAGAAATGCTAGAACTTCATGCCAAACCCAACCCCCAAAAGAAAGGGGTTGATATCAACGTTTGCCGGTATTGATAAGTTTGGAGCCAAGTTGGAAGCATCCACTTGAACATCCGTCTTCAAAAGGATATACTTAGCATCTAAATTCAGGAAATATTTTTCTGAAAGTCTGACATCAATACCAAGTTGTGTGGCAAATCCAAACGCATTATCATACTTTACGTTCTTGACCGTAGGCCCTTCATTTGCACTATAGAAAATTGTGTAGTTTACCCCTGCACCTACATAGGGTCTGAGGTTTCCATCCGGAAGAAAATGATATTGCGCTGTCAAGGTCGGCGGCAGGAGCCATACACTACCTAAATCTACATTTGCTGAGGTGTTACCACCAATGGCACTTAAGTCGGAACCAACGGTATTGACCCTGTGTTTCGTTGTTCCTAAAATCAACTCCGCGGCGATATTTTTGGTAAAGAAATAAGTGAAATCTAGTTCTGGGATAAATTTTGTGTTGATCGCAATGTCGCCACCAATAGCGCTGATATTGGCCGATTCGTTGGGCATTACCGCGACTCCTCTAAGGCGCATCTGCCAGCGTTGCTCGGGAATATTCTGTGCCTGTAAATTTAAAGCGCCAAATGTAAGTGCGAGAGCAAGAAATAGTAACTTTTTCATATCGTTAATGGTATTTGTTTGCAGTAAAACTATTTGTTTTATGGCATTGAGTGAATGACGATAATCAAGTTAAAAACTGAATGAAATAATTTATTGGTTAACAGAAAAGATGTACCTTTATCATTTGCTGTTCCTCAAAATATGGACAAGCCGTGTTGTCTATGTATGTTTAGAAAGAGAGAGTCGGCTGATTTAAAAGGAACGTTATTTTACGATATAAAAAACAAAAGGTCGGAATTGTTTCCGACCTTTTGTTTTTTATGTAATCGTTTACTTATCCATTTTTCTTCACTTCTTTCCCCCAAGAATCTTTTAACGTAACTGTACGGTTAAAGACCAGGTGTTCTGGAGTGGAATGTGTGTCTAATGTAAAATAGCCTAAACGTATGAATTGATACCCTTTTCCAGGTGTAGCAGTAGCCAGATCGGGCTCGATATACGCATGTTCAATCACACGTAAACTTTCAGGATTGATAGAATCTTTGAAATTTTCAGCTGCTGCAGGGTTTTCATCATTGAACAACCTGTCGTATAATCTTACTTCAGCTTCCTTTGCATGAGGAACAGAAATCCAATGGATTGTTCCTTTTACTTTTAATCCGGATGTATCTTCACCTGATTTAGAATTAGGTACGTAGGTACAATGTACTTCTGTTACCTTTCCATTTTCATCTTTGACAAAATCGTTACAGGTAACAATATAAGCGTGTTTTAGACGAACCGAAAGCCCTGGACCGAGACGGAAGAATTTTTTTGGAGCATCTTCCATAAAATCTTCACGTTCTATCCAAAGTTCTTTGGAAAAAGGTATAATCCGAGTACCTTCACCGCCTTCCACTTCAGGGTTATTCTCACCGACTAAATCTTCCACTTGACCATCCGGATAGTTTGTGATCACTAATTTGATCGGATCAAGGACAGCCATTCTACGCCAAGCAGTTTTGTTGAGATCCTCCCGGATACAGAACTCCAACAGACTGACGTCTATCATATTTTCACGTTTTTGAACTCCGATCTTATCGCAGAAGTTGCGAATACTTGCCGGTGTATATCCTCTTCTTCTCAAACCGGAGATCGTTGGCATACGAGGGTCATCCCAGCTTTCAACAAATTTATCATTGACCAATTGCAATAATTTTCGTTTGCTCATGACCGTGTAAGTCATGTTTAAGCGTGCAAATTCATATTGTTTGGACGGGAAAATTTCCAGTTTATCGATACACCAATCATAAAGAGGACGGTGTGGGATAAATTCAAGGGTACAGATCGAATGTGTGATTTTCTCAATTGAATCCGATTGACCATGTGCAAAATCATACATTGGGTAGATGCACCATTGATTGCCTGTCCGGTGATGGTGGGCATGTTTGATGCGATATAACAAAGGATCACGCAGGTGCATATTTGGACTAGCCAAATCTATTTTTGCACGGAGCACTTTCTCCCCATCCTTATATTTCCCAGCTCGCATATCTGCGAATAGGGTCAGATTTTCGTCTATAGATCGGGCGCGATAAGGTGTCGGAACGCCCGGTTCTGTGGGCGTACCTTTTGCTGCAGCAATTTCTTCCGCTGTGCTATCGTCCACGTACGCTAAACCTTTTTTTATGAGCTCAACAGCGTAGCTGTAAAGTGTTTCAAAATAATCCGAAGTATATAATTCTTCCGCCCACTGGAATCCTAGCCATTGAATATCTTTTTTAATGCTTTCAACATACTCGGTATCCTCAGTGACAGGGTTAGTGTCATCAAAACGTAGATTAGTCTTGCCGTTATACTGCTGTGCTAATCCAAAATTTAAGCAGATGGATTTGGCGTGACCAATGTGGAGGTAACCATTTGGCTCAGGAGGAAAACGTGTCAATACACGCCCGCCATGTTTTCCTGTACGAAGATCTTCTTCGACAATTTCCTCGATAAAATTTAATGATTTTTCTTCACTCATAATACAAAGTTAATTATTAGAAGCGAGATATTAGCTAGGAGATGATAGATATTCAGCTTAGTCTGAGCCGGTAATCAACCGAAAAATACCTACTTTAGTTGTGATTGAGGGGGTAGTGATAACTTGAAATAAAAAAGGGACGAAGATCCGTCCCTTTTTACCGATTTGTTACTATTTGAAAGCGAACACCTTTCCAAGGGATTCATTGCTTGTAAATGTACAACTTTGATCAATCAATTGACCTGTTCCGATATTGATTACCATACCATGCACAGCTAGTGCCTGACCATTTTTCCATGCATTTTGAATGATGGAAGTAGAACAAAGATTAAAAACCTGTTCTTTGACATTGAGTTCAACTAAGCGGTCTACTTTCTTTTCATTATCTTCGATGCTATCTATCTCTTCGCTATGCAAACGGTATACATCTTTGATGTGACCTAACCAGTTATCAATGATACCATATTGATTGCGACTTAAAGATGCAGCAACCCCACCACAACCATAATGTCCAGCTACAATGACCTGTTGTACTTTTAATACATTGACGGCATAATCTAGGACACTTAATAAACTCATGTCTGAGTGGATAACCATATTGGCGATATTACGGTGTACAAAGACCTCACCTGGTTTTGTACCGGTCAACTCGTTGGCTGGTACACGGCTGTCTGCACAGCCGATCCAAAGAATTTCAGGATTTTGACCTTTTGCAAGTTGTTGGAAACGTCCTGTCGTGTCATTCTTCACAAAATCCATCCATTCCTGATTTCCCTTAATAATATTGTCAAATCCTGTTTTTAAATCTTTATTTTCCATATTCCTTTTTTAATATCACTTTGCCCTAGAGCTCTTTTTTTGATAAAATAATACAAATTTCTTAGTTTATTGTTTACTGGAAACAACTTTATTTTTTATAAACGACCTGTAAAAGTTCGATCTCCTTGCCTTTACTTTTTGCGTTCTGTTCAAAGTCTTTAATGACTTCGATAACATCCTTGTCGATAAATTTACTGAATGTCCCATCGATACGGATCTTACTGACCGATTTTGGTAAACTATATAGTTTCTGCTGGATAGGAACCTTGTTCAAAAATGAAACTTCCTCTGCTAATACAATGACAGCCTTATCCTCTTCGTTGTCCTTTTCAATATTATATTTAAAAGCATTTTTCATATTTGCTCTTAGAATATAGAATGTCGCCACAACGATTCCAATTCCAACACCCATTAATAAGTCGGTAAATACGATAGCGACAATAGTCACGAAAAACGGAATGAATTGATCCAGACCTTTTCGATACATTGAGGTAAATAAGCTTGGTTTAGCTAATTTATACCCTGTATGTAAAAGTATTGCGGCAAGACAGGCTAGCGGAATCATATTTAACATTGTTGGAATAGCCAACATAGCAACGAGCAGCCAGATACCGTGTAAGATTGCAGACTGTCTGGTCTTTCCACCAGCATTGACATTGGCTGATGACCGTACGATAACTGAGGTTAATGGCAGTCCACCTAAGAGTCCACTTGTCATATTACCGATTCCCTGAGCAACCAGTTCGCGGTTGGTTGGTGTATTGCGTTTATATGGATCAATCTTGTCTACTGCTTCAATACTCAATAAGGTCTCCAAACTGGCAATAATGGCAATGGTAAATGCCGCGATCCAAACATCCTTATTGACGATCTGGGTGAAGTCAGGTAATGTGAATAAACCTGTAAACTCTGCAAACGACCCTACAATTGGCACAAGTACAAATTGTTTATCGTGTAATTGAAAAAAGGAGCCATTAAAAAGATAAGCCAAAGCGACCCCGACAATAACGACTACCAGCGGAGCAGGCACTTTATTCAATTTAGGGATTGCTGGCCAAAAGATCAGAATGGCTAACGATAGGGCACAGATAATCAATGCACCAAAATTGATGGCTGAGGCAACGGTGTCAAAATATGCACCTATGCCGTGCCCATTGTCCAGCTCAAAAGCGTGTGTCTCGATCAATCCCAAGGCCAAAGGGATTTGTTTCATGATAATGGTAATACCGATCGCGGCCAACATGCCGACGATGACTGCGGAAGGGAAATAATTTCCGATCATACCCGCTTTTAGAATACCGAGAATTACTTGTACAACACCTGCGATGACAACCGCAAGGAGAAAGGTTTCATAGGCGCCTAGGCTCTGGATAGCTCCTAGAACGATAACTGTGAGGCCAGCAGCTGGCCCACTGACACTGAGTGGTGATTTACTGATTGAAGCAACAACGATTCCACCAATTACACCAGTCAATAATCCTGCAAACAATGGCGCACCTGAGGCCATTGCAATTCCCAAACATAATGGAAGTGCCACCAAAAACACCACAACACTAGCAGGGAAATCATATTTTAAGTCTCTTTTCGAAAGTTTCAGAAAAGCCGACGTACGAGTTCCAAACATAAAATTTGTGTTTATCTGTATAATAAATCTTCCTGAAGCCACCTGCAACAGCAATAGATACCAAATTGAAGGGTATTAGATGCTAAGGAGCGTTGTACTTTCAGAAGAAATCAATAAGAAACCGCATACTGGGATTCAGCATGGGGACAATTTGAATACATCCCATAAAGGGATGCCTTTATTAACAGTTAGGAGGCGGCGTTGGAACCGTAGGATGGAAAGCTAAAATGCTTTTCTCGTTTTTAAGGTAATTCTTTTGTTTTCCTTGGTTCTCAACAATGGTAGTCTCGAATACAATGGGTTCGTCTGTTTTTGTATTGAAAAATTTTGAGGCAGTTTCAAGCGTATCAGTGCTTGCGCCATTATTGTTCTCGATTTCTATTTGTAAAACAATTTGTAAAATGGTATTCTGGTCTAAGCTGTTGGAAAAAATAGGCGATATAGAGATGGCCATCTTTGTGAAAAAGATGATCGCACATAAGAATGCTGCCACAAATCTAAACCTCTTATTTAACATTTTTTAGTACCTTTAATAGTGTTGTTTTACATGGTAAAAATAGCAATTCTATGTTAATTTCAAATTAAAAGTGCATAAAAAATGAATTTTGGCACGAAATTGTGACGAAAAGATTATTTTTTGTAGAGTTTTCAATAGCATTTATGAACTATAAATATTAAGCCTTTTCTATGGCAAATAAAGGACAATTTATCGAGAAGGTTCAGTCTTCTTATAACCCCAAGGGGGCTTTTATATATTTGGGAGCGGGTATTTTGAATGGTGAAATTTTAGCGGATGCAAAGGTCAATCTGGCGCTGAAAATGATGAATCGCCATGGGCTGATCGCCGGTGCGACAGGAACAGGGAAAACGCGGACGCTCCAATTGATAGCTGAGCAGTTATCGGATGCCTCCGTACCTGTATTTATGCTGGATGTAAAAGGCGATCTTTCTGGTCTTGCCGTCCCCGGTGTTACTAATCAAGCCTTATTGGATCGTGGAAATGCGGTAGGAGTACCCTTCCAACCAGCGAGTTTTCCTGTTGAGCTCTATTCCTTGTCAGGAAACAAGGGGATTCCGATGCGCATTACGATCGATGATTTTGGACCTGTCTTGTTGGGAAGGATCCTGGAATTGAATGAAACTCAGACCGGGGTTTTGGCAGCGATGTTTAAATATGCGCAAGATCATCAGATGCCATTAATAGACTTTACAGATACCAAAAAGTTGTTAACTTATCTTTCTGACGGTCCCGGAAGCGAGGAAATCAAAAATGACTACGGTAAGATCAGTTCCGCAAGTTCAGGAACGATTTTGCGTAAGATCGTCGCCCTAGAGCAACAGGGATTGGCACATATCTTTGGAGAAAAGGAGTTCGATATCAATGACTTATTTCAGAAAGTTGACGGAAAGGGTATAATCAGTTTACTGAACATTTCGGACGTACAGGATCAACCAGTGCTCTATTCTACATTTTTGTTGAGTCTGCTCGCCCAGCTATTTAAGAATATGCCCGAAGTGGGGGATTTGGATCAGCCGAAACTGGTATTTTTCTTTGACGAAGCACATCTTCTTTTTAACGGAGCTTCCAAAGCCTTTTTAACCCAGGTGGATCAGATTATCCGTCTTATCCGCTCCAAAGGAATCGGCGTATTTTTCTGTACACAGTCTCCGACAGATGTTCCGGAATCGGTATTGGCCCAATTGGGAAATAGGGTACAACATGCTTTGCGAGCCTTTACACCGAATGATGCTGAAAATCTAAAAAAAACAGTGAAAACCTACCCTAAATCGGACTTCTATGAGATTGATCAGATTTTGACTTCTTTGGGTACCGGTCAAGCCCTAATTACGGTACTGAATGATAAAGGTATTCCTACAGAAGTGGTGGCAACCCATTTGGTACCAGCCCGTGCTGTAATGGGCCCCGCAGACGATGCGACAATCAATCAAATTATTAATCAATCTGACTTAAAGGCAAAATATCAGGAAAGACAGGAAAATCGGTCTGCCGCTGAGATGATCGATGAGAAAATGCAGGTTGTACAGCAGGAAGAACAGCGTGCGGCTGCGGAAAAAGAAGCTGCCAAAGCTGATCGACCTACATCCAGAA
>Ga0256797_1000336_pt1 | contig 10129 bp, 5 predicted proteins | sample MC6MC0948MT_FD_190196 | JGI IMG/M metagenome (GOLD analysis project Ga0256797, IMG submission 190196) | Metatranscriptome of enriched soil aggregate microbial communities from Iowa State University, Ames, United States - MC6-MC0948-MT... | ecosystem: Environmental > Terrestrial > Soil >...
CGGCGACCGCCCGCCGCTTGTCACGTCGACGCTGGACGCCGACATGCAGGCATCGGTGGAACAAATGTTGCTGGACCGGGTCGATAACCTTCCGCCCAAGGTGTCGATGGCCGTGCTCGTCATGGACAACGACTCCCTGGAGATCAAGGCCTATGCCGGATCGGCGGATTTTTCGGACGATTCGCGGTACTCGCACGTCGACATGGTGCGCGGCGTGCGGTCGCCGGGCTCGACGCTCAAGCCGTTCCTGTATGCCCAGGCGCTGGACGAGGGACTGATCCATTCGGAAAGTCTGCTGATGGACGCGCCGATGTCGTTCGGCGGTTATGCGCCCGGCAATTTCCAGGCCGCCTTCGCGGGGCCGATCAGTGTGGCGCAGGCGTTGCAACGGTCGCTGAATGTGCCCGCCGTGGACCTGCTGGACCGGGTCGGGCCGGTCAGTTTTGCCTCGGTTATGCTGGCAGGCGGCGTGAAGTTACGTATGCCCGCGGGCGCCGAGCCAAATCTGAGCTTGATTTTGGGCGGGGGTGGCACCACATTGGAAGAACTGGTCGGCGCTTATCGCGCGTTGGCCCGGGACGGTGTCTCGGGGCGGCCCCGTCTCAGGCCGGAGCAGCCCCTTGTCGAGTCCCGTATGATGAGTCCTGGCGCGGCCTGGATCGTCCGGGACATCCTCGAAGGCGGTGGACACCCGGACCGGCCGTTTTACCAGTCGGGCAATCCCGGCCGGCAACTGGCCTGGAAAACCGGGACCAGTTTCGGTTTCCGGGACGCCTGGGCAGTCGGTGTGACCGACAGATGGACGATCGGCGTATGGGTCGGCAGGCCCGACGGTACGCCGAATCCGGGATTTTTCGGGGCGAATGTGGCGGCGCCGCTACTGCAAGATATCGTGGCGGCATTGCCCGAAGGCGCCCAGCAAGTCCGCGTCAGGCCCGAAACGGTGCAGGCGGTGGTGACATGCTGGCCCCTGGGTTACAGGCTGGGCAGCGAGCCCTCGGGCACGTGTCCCGAGCAGCGCGCGGCCTGGATGCTCAATGAAACGGCGCCGCCGTCGTTTGCCGGTTATGCCGATGCCACCCAGGGACCGCTGCGGCTCGGTGGCGTGGCCAACGGCTCGGTGCTGCGGCCCGTGCCCGGCATGCGGCAAGTCGCGCTGGACGTTGATGTCCAGGGCGCTGAAGGCGAAGTATGGTGGATGCTCGATGGTCGTGTCGCAAGTCATGGCGCCGCGGGTCATCCGTTTAATTTGGTGCTGGCGCACGACGGCCGGTATACGCTAACCGTCATGGATACACATGGCCGGCACGACAGTGTGGTTTTTGAAATCGCTGGCGTTACGCCATGATCGGCATAGAATATGAATCGTGTATTAGCCCGCTTCGATGCGTTACGGAGGAAGCGTGATTTCTCAAGAGCTTGAAGTCAGCCTGCATATGGCTTTCGTCGAGGCCCGTTCGGCCCGGCACGAATTTATTACCGTCGAGCATCTGCTGTTGGCGTTGCTCGACAACGCTTCGGCGGTCGAGGTCCTGCGCGCCTGCGCGGCCAACCTGGATGACCTGCGCCGCAACCTGCGCCAGTTCGTTTCGGAAAATACGCCGGTAATTCCCAGTGGCGCCGAAGTCGACACGCAGCCCACGTTGGGTTTCCAGCGCGTCATTCAGCGCGCGATCATGCATGTCTCCGCCGGCGGCACGGGCAAGAAGCCCGTGACGGGCGCGAACGTGCTGGTGGCCATTTTTGGCGAAAAGGACTCGCACGCCGTGTACTACCTGCAACAGCAGGGCGTCACGCGCCTGGACGTGGTCAATTTCCTGTCCCATGGCATTACCAAACAGCCGCAGGTGGAGTCCGCCGCCGTGCAGAAAGAGCAACAGCCCAATGGTGAAGAGCAGGGCGATTCGCGTCAGTCGCCGCTGGATCAGTACGCCACCGACCTGAACGCCGCCGCGCTGGCCGGCCGCATCGATCCCCTGATCGGCCGCGAGCACGAAGTCGAGCGCGTCATTCAGGTGTTGTGCCGCCGCCGCAAGAACAACCCGCTTCTGGTGGGCGAGGCCGGCGTGGGCAAGACCGCCATCGCGGAAGGTCTGGCCTGGCGCATCACGCGCGGCGAAGTGCCCGAAGTCCTGCAGGCCGCTCAGGTCTTTTCGCTGGACATGGGCGCGCTGCTGGCCGGCACCAAGTACCGCGGCGATTTCGAACAGCGTCTGAAAGGCGTGCTCAAGCAGATCCGCGGCAATCCCGATGCGATCCTGTTCATCGACGAAATTCACACGCTGATCGGCGCCGGTTCCGCGTCGGGCGGCACGCTGGATGCCTCCAACCTGCTCAAGCCGGCCTTGTCGTCGGGGCAGTTGAAGTGCATCGGCGCAACCACCTACACCGAATACCGCGGCGTCTTCGAGAAAGACCACGCGCTGTCGCGCCGGTTCCAGAAGATCGACGTCCCCGAGCCCAGCATCGAACAGACCGTGCAGATTCTGCGCGGCCTGAAGAGCCGCTTCGAAGAGCACCACAGCGTGCGTTATTCGGCTGCGGCGCTGTCGGCTGCGGCCGAACTGTCGGCGCGCTTCATCAACGACCGCCACCTGCCTGACAAGGCCATCGACGTGATCGACGAGGCCGGCGCCGCGCAGCGTCTGCTGCCGCGTTCGCGCCAGAAAAAGGTGATCGGCAAGGTCGATATCGAGAACATCGTTTCCAAGATCGCGCGCATCCCGCCGCAGTCCGTCTCCAACGACGACCGCAGCAAGCTCGCCACGCTGGACCGCGACCTCAAGACGGTGGTATTTGGTCAGGATGGCGCTATTGACGCGCTGTCCGCCGCCATCAAGATGGCGCGCTCGGGCCTGGGCAAACCGGAAAAGCCGATTGGCGCTTTCCTGTTGTCGGGCCCCACGGGCGTCGGCAAGACCGAAGTCGCGCGTCAGTTGGCATTCACGCTGGGCGTCGAACTGCTGCGTTTCGACATGTCGGAATACATGGAACGCCACGCGGTGTCGCGCCTGATCGGAGCGCCGCCGGGATACGTGGGTTTCGACCAGGGCGGCCTGCTCACCGAGGCGATCACCAAGCAGCCGCATTGCGTGCTGCTGCTCGACGAAATCGAAAAGGCGCACCCGGATGTTTTCAACATCCTGCTGCAGGTCATGGACCACGGCACGCTGACCGACAACAACGGCCGCAAGGCAGACTTCCGCAACGTCATTCTCATCATGACGACCAACGCGGGCGCCGAGACCTTGAACCGTCCGTCGATCGGTTTTGCGAATTCGCGGATGGTGGGCGACGAAATGGCGGAAATCCGCCGCATGTTCACCCCTGAATTCCGCAACCGCCTGGACGCGATCATTCCCTTTGCCGCGCTGGACCACGAGGTCATCATGCGCGTGGTGGACAAGTTCCTCATGCAGCTTGAAGACCAGTTGCACGAACGTCGCGTGGAAGCCGTATTCACCTCGCGCCTGCGTGAACACCTTGCCAAGGAGGGGTTCGATCCGCTGATGGGCGCGCGTCCCATGCAACGCCTTATCCAGGACACCATCCGGCGCGCGCTGGCCGACGAGCTGCTGTTTGGCAAGCTGGTCGACGGCGGCTCGGTCACAGTGGATCTGGACGAGTCGGGCAAGGTTACGCTGGACTTTGACGACAGCGGCAAGCCGCCTTCGTCGGACGCGCCGGACAAGCAGGAAGTCGAACTCGTCGACTGATGACCGCGGACCGCCAGCCGCTGATCGAATGCGAACACTGCGCAAGCATTTATCGCCGACATCAGCTTGAACCTGGCGAGACCGCCAATTGTGCCCGCTGCGGCGCCGTCCTCTGGCGCTACAGCGGGCTTACTTTGTCCAATTGGCTGGCGCTCGCCATCACCGCCCTGATCGTCTTCGGGGTGGCCAATGCCTACCCGGTCGCTTCGATGTCCGTGCAGGGCATGGTGCAGCAGGCTTCTCTGCTGGACTCCATTTCCATCACCTGGCGCCAGGGCCATTGGCTCGTGTCCATCATGACCGGGTTGGCGGGCTTCGCGCTGCCGCTTCTGCAACTGATCGTGCTGCTGTGGGTGCTGGGCCCGTTGTCCCGGGGCCGCGAACCGGCGGATTTCCACGCCGCCATGCGCCTGTTGGGCGTCTTGCGCCCATGGTGCATGGTGCCCGTGTTCCTTTTGGGCGTGCTGGTCGCCGTGGTGAAACTGGCGGGGATGGCCGCGGTCGCGCCGGGCATCGGCCTGGCCGCGTTCGGCGTCCTGACCGTGCTGCTCACGATTCTGGGCAGGTTGTCGCCCCATGTGTTGTGGCGGTATGCCGAATCCGTCGGCGTGGTGCCCGTGCATGTGCCCGAAGCCGGGCCCGACGTCGTGTTGACCGGTTGCCACGTTTGCGGCCAGGTGCAGGCCCTGCCGCGGGACGCCGATCCCGAGGCGCACCATCACTGCGTGCGCTGCGACGCGGTGGTGCATTACCGCAAGCCCGATCACGTGGCGCGCACATGGGCGCTGTTGCTGGCGGCCGTGGTGTTCTACATTCCCGCGAACGTGCTGCCGGTAATGAAAGTCAATTCGCTGCTCGGCGACAGCGCCCACACCATTCTGGGCGGCGTCGTGGAACTCTGGCAGATGGGCTCATGGGACATTGCGCTGATCGTGTTCATCGCCAGCGTGGCGGTGCCGCTGACCAAACTGTTGGCGTTGATCCTGTTGTTGCTTACTGAACAATGGCATAGCACAACCAATCTGGGGGCGCGTACGCGGTTGTATCAGATGGTTGAATTCATTGGCCAGTGGTCGATGCTGGATGTATTTGTCGTTATATTGCTGGCGGCGCTGGCCGACTTTCAGGGCTTGATGGAAATCAGCGCCGGTGCGGGCGCTGCCGCGTTCGGCGTGGTCGTCATCCTGACCATGCTGGCGGCCATGAGCTTCGACCTGCGCCGAAGCTGGGACCTTGAAGGTCAGACCGAAATTGAATCAGCGCCGGTGGAGGGCCGGCATGCGCCGGTGTCCGTCTCCGGCAAGCAAGTGGGCTAGGAAAGGCCTCCCGCCGTTGTTTTCCGCTCAGAAAAGGAAAAAGTAGATGTCCGAGCAAGCCCCCGGATCTGGTGAAGAGAAGTTCGCGTCGCCCGCGATCTCGCGCAAGAAGAAAAGCCGGATCTCCTGGATCTGGCTGGTCCCCGTTGTTGCCGCGTTGATGGGCCTGTCGCTGGTCGTGCGGACCTGGATGCAGGCCGGGCCCGACATTTCCATCTCTTTCAATACTGCCGAGGGTCTGGAGGTGGGCAAGACCCAGCTTCGCTACAAGGACGTGAACATCGGCACGGTCAAATCCATTGGTTTTAATTCCGACCGCAGCAAGGTGGTTGTGAAAGCCGAGCTGTCCAAGCAGGTCTCTGACCTGGCGCGCGAAGGCACCAACTTCTGGGTGGTGCGGCCGCGGCTGGACGTAAGCGGTGTCTCGGGACTGGGCACCTTGCTGTCGGGCGCCTACATCGGCGTCGACGCGGAAGAGGGCAAGGACGGCAGCAACCGCGCCACCAAGCTGTCTTTCGAAGGCCTGGAAACCCCGCCCGCCGTGACCCATGATCGCGCGGGCAAGCGTTTCATGCTCAAGGCCTCGGACCTGGGCTCGCTCGATATCGGCTCGCCCGTGTATTACCGCCGCATCAACGTGGGCCGCGTGATCGGCTACGCCCTGGACGAGAACGGCAGTGCCGTGAACGTCGAGGTGTTTGTCGATGCACCCAACGACAAGTTCGTCACCAATGGCACCCGCTTCTGGAACGCCAGCGGGGTGGACTTCAGTGTCAACGCCGACGGCCTGAAGGTGCGCACGCAATCGCTCGTGTCGATGGCGGTGGGCGGCGTGGCGTTCGCGTCCGTGCAGAACGCCCGCGATGGCGAAGCGCCCGCCAAACCCGACGCCGAGTTCGACCTGTACGCCACCGAGGCGGCTGCCAAGGCCAACCCGGACGGCGAAGCCTTCCCGATCCGCATGCGCTTTGACCAGTCGATCCGCGGGCTGACCGTGGGTGCGCCTGTCGACTTCAACGGCATCACGTTGGGCGACGTCACGCAGATCACGCTGGACTTCGATCCCGCCACCAAGCGCTTCTATTCGCTGGTGGACGCCACCCTGTATCCGGAGCGGCTGGGCCGCGTCTACGAAGAGGTGCGCGAGCGTGCGATCAAGGACGGCGATGTGGCGGGCGGCCGCTTGCTGGGCGTGATGGTCAAGCATGGCCTGCGCGCACAACTGCGCACGGCCAACCTGCTGACCGGCCAGCTCTACGTGGTGCTGGACAACGTGCCGAACGCCAAGCCTGTCGAGTTCGTGATGTCCGAGCCCGCAATGATCCCGACGGTGCCGGGCAACCTGGATCAGCTCCAGCAGCAGGTCACCAACATCGTCACCAAGATCGAGAAGATTCCGTTCGACAAGATCGGCGAGGACCTGCGCGCCACGCTGGCCAGCACGTCCAAACTCATGAACCGCCTGGACAAGCAGGTGGCGCCCGAAGCGCAGAAGGCGCTCAAGGCGGCCAAGGACTCGATGGCGAACATCAACTCGCTGCTGGCCTCCGACGCATCGCTGCCGGTCAATACCGAACGGGCGATGCAGGAACTGAGCCGGGCGGCGCGTTCGCTGCGCGCGCTGGCCGACTTCCTGCAATCCAATCCCGAAGCCCTGCTGCGCGGCAGAGGTGAAGACCCCATCCCGGGCGCCGGCCCAGTCAGGAACTAGACGCTCATGAAAAGCCGACTCTCTTGCTCCGCAACCCCGTCCCGCAACGGACGCGCGCGCGCCGCGCTCGCCGTGCTGGCGCTGTCCGGCGCGCTGGCGGCCTGCGGCTCGTCGCCGCCCGTTCATTACTACACGCTGCAGACCCCCGAGCGGTCGGCGGCGCCCGGTGCGGCGCCGGGCTCGGCCTCGTTCCTGATCGAGGTGCAGCCTGTCACGCTGTCGACGCAGGCCGACCAGCCGCAACTCATGGTGCGTACCGGCGATGGCAGCATCTCCGCCCTGTATTCCGAGCGCTGGAGTTCGCCGCTGGGCGACGAATTGCGCAATGCCTTGTCCGATGCGCTCAAGCGCGATCTGGGTGCGCTCGACGTGCAGATGGTCAAGCCGGGGCCGGGGGCGCCGATCTGGCGCGTGCAGACCGACGTGCAGCGCTTTGAAATGGTGTCCGGCAGCATGGCGCAACTGGACGCCACGTGGCGCGTGCGGCCCGTCGACACCAAGGGTACGGGCCTCTTGTGCCGCAGCGTTGTCACCGAGAACGTTTCCGATGACGCCATTCCCACCCTGATCGCCGCGCAACAGCGCGCGGTGGTCAGCCTGGCGGGCGTCATGGCAGCGGCGATTCGCGGCCAGACCCCAGCGGGGTCGGGCTCGGTTCAGATGATGGGATGTTCCGCGCTGAAGGAATGATCCACCCCGGGTTTCGGGATAAACCTCGCGATCTCAAGCGGTTAACTGGGCTCAACCTAGGGTTAACCTTAATACAAACGCGGTTGCAACCTGTCTAGCATACGGTCCTACCCATACTGGGTCCCGATTGGGCCCAGTTACACCTTTGCCATGCGACAGGAAGCAATCTCTTATGGCCAGCACGACCCTCGGCGTCAAAGTCGACGACGCACTCCGCGACCGCCTGAAAGCCGCCGCCAACAAGCTCAACTGCACGCCGCACTGGCTGCATAAGCAGGCGATCCTGTCCTATCTGGACAAGATCGAACGCGGTCATCTCCCCGCCGAGATGTCCCACCTGAGCGCGGATGCCGCGGGTGACGAGGATGCGGCCGAATCCCATGCAGCACCCACGCCGCCGTTCTATGAATTCGGCCAGGACGTACAGCCGCAGTCCGTGCTGCGCGCGGCCATCACCGCGGCCTATCGCCGTCCCGAGCCCGAGTGCGTGCCGCTGCTGCTGGGCCAGGCCCGCGTGCCGAACCTGGAAAAGGTGCACGCGATGGCGGCCGGCCTGGTCAAGAAGCTGCGCGGCAAGCGCACCGGTGGCGGGGTCGAAGGCCTGATTCAGGAATTCTCCCTGTCCAGCCAGGAAGGCGTGGCGCTGATGTGCCTGGCCGAAGCGCTGCTGCGCATTCCCGACCGCGCCACGCGCGACGCGCTGATCCGCGACAAGGTCGCTCGCGGCGACTGGAAGTCGCACATGGGCGGTTCACAATCGCTGTTCGTCAACGCCGCCACCTGGGGTCTGATGATCACCGGCAAGCTGGTGGCCGTGAGCAGCGAGCAGTCGCTGTCCAAGGCGCTGACGCGCCTGATCGGCAAGGGCGGCGAGCCGCTGGTGCGCAAAGGCGTGAACATGGCCATGCGCATGATGGGCGAACAGTTCGTGTCCGGCCAGACGATTTCCGAGGCCCTGGCCAACAACCGCAAGATGGAATCGCGCGGTTTCCGCTACTCCTACGACATGCTCGGCGAAGCCGCGACCACGGCCGAAGACGCCGAGCGCTACTACGCGTCGTATGAGCAGGCCATCCATGCCATCGGCAAGGCCGCCGCGGGCCGCGGCATCTACGAAGGCCCCGGCATCTCCATCAAGCTGTCCGCCCTGCATCCGCGTTACTCGCGCGGCCAGCGCGAGCGTGTCATGGCGGAACTGCTGCCGCGCGTGAAGGCGCTGACCATCCTGGCGCGCAGCTACGACATCGGCCTGAACATCGACGCCGAAGAAGCCGACCGTCTGGAGATCTCGCTGGACCTGCTGGAAGCGCTGTGCTTCACGCCTGAACTCGAAGGCTGGAGCGGCATTGGCTTCGTCATCCAGGCCTACCAGAAGCGTGCGCCGTTCGTCATTGATTACGTGATCGACCTGGCCCGCCGCAGCCGTCACCGCGTGATGGTGCGCCTGGTCAAGGGCGCCTACTGGGACAGCGAAATCAAGCGCGCCCAGGTCGACGGCCTGGAAGGCTACCCGGTCTACACGCGCAAGCTGTACACGGACGTGGCGTACATTGCCTGCGCCCGCAAGCTGCTGGCCGCACCCGAGGCCGTGTATCCGCAGTTCGCCACGCACAACGCCTACACGCTGGCCGCGATCTATCAGCTTGCCGGCCAGAACTACTACCCCGGCCAGTACGAGTTCCAGTGCCTGCACGGCATGGGCGAGCCGCTGTATGAAGAAGTGGTCGGTCCGCTGGCCCAGGGCAAGCTCAACCGTCCGTGCCGCATCTATGCGCCGGTCGGCACGCACGAAACGCTGCTGGCTTACCTGGTGCGCCGCCTGCTGGAAAACGGCGCCAACACCTCGTTCGTGAACCTCATCGGCGATGAAACCATCCCGGTCGAAACGCTGGTCGCTGACCCGGTGGAAGCCGCCGCGCGCATCACGCCGCTGGGCGCCCCGCACGAGAAGATTCCGCTGCCGCGCGAGCTCTACGGCAATCCGCAGGACGGCGCCCGCGCCAACTCGGCGGGCCTGGATCTCAGCAACGAACATCGCCTGGGCTCGTTGTCGGCGGCGCTTTTGGCCAGCGCCGGTACGCCATGGCACGCCGGTCCGATGCTGGGTGAAGGGAGCGAGCACTGGGATGCCGCCAAGGCGATCGAAGTGCGCAACCCCGCAAATCTGCGCGACGTGGTCGGCCATGTGATCGAAGCCGATTCGGCCGACGCTGAAGTCGCCCTGCGCGCTGCCGCCAATGCCGCGCCGATCTGGCAGTCCACGCCTGTCGCCGAACGCGCCCAGTGCCTGCGCCGTGCGGCGCAGTTGCTGGAAGAGCAGATGCAGACCCTGCTGGGCCTCATCGTCGCGAAGCCGGCAAATCGCTGCCCAACGCCATCGCGGAAGTCCGCGAGGCCGTGGATTTCCTGCGCTACTACGCCGATCAGGCCGAGCAGGAATTCAGCAACGATACGCACCGTCCGCTGGGCACCGTGCTGTGCATCAGCCCGTGGAATTTCCCGCTGGCAATCTTTACCGGCCAGGTCGCGGCCGCGCTGGCGGCGGGCAACACCGTGCTGGCCAAGCCGGCCGACGATTGGTAGCGCTCACCACGATGTACTTCATCTGCATGTTCGAGTTCCTTAAGAGGAAAGGCCCAATGACAACCGTCACTGAGCCTTTTTGTTTGCACGTTTGGCGCGCCGACGCTGTTTAC
>Ga0256797_1000339_pt1 | contig 10072 bp, 8 predicted proteins | sample MC6MC0948MT_FD_190196 | JGI IMG/M metagenome (GOLD analysis project Ga0256797, IMG submission 190196) | Metatranscriptome of enriched soil aggregate microbial communities from Iowa State University, Ames, United States - MC6-MC0948-MT... | ecosystem: Environmental > Terrestrial > Soil >...
ACCGTGCACATCCGCCAGGAATGCGCCGCCGCCTACCAACGGGCGCTGGCCTTCATCACGCGCCTGCTGCAAACCGGATTTCCGCCGGGCTACCAGTTAAGCGTCAAAAGCAAGACCAGAAATTACTTGCCCGTAAAGGGGCTGGCAAAGTCCGACACGCACCGCTTCTTTGCCAACGCCGCGCAGTACCCGGACGCGCATGAGGCACTTGCCACCTACGCCCGCGCGGCGATCAAGCCGTACGAGTGGTACACCGACGCCGATGACGAAAAAGCCTGCTTGGCGGGCACGTACGCCACCTTCGCGCTGGGCCTGGCCGATGCCCGCCACTTTGCGCTGGTCACGCACTACATGGACTTGGTGGATGACGAGCATCAGTCCGCGCAAGACCGGTTCACGCCCTTGTTCATCCAACAGCACGGGTTGACGCCTGCGTCGGTCGACACCATCGTCGCATGCGTGCGCCGCTGCACCGACAATTTCAAACTGTCGGGCAAACCCGCTCTGGACGACGACGCCACGCTGGACCGTCTGATCCAGGCCTTGGGCAGTTTGCCCGAGTACGAAGCGCCGCTGGTGCGCGAACGCTTATGCGGCCCAGACAAGAAGCTGGCCGCCGAGGCCCGCAAGGCCGATCCCGAGCGCCGGGCGCGATTGCTGCGCTTGCTAGGACAAAACGGCGCGTAAACAAAGCGGTTCGTAAGCGCGCCCTAGCCGCTGATCGGAATATCCCGGTGCGCGTGCATCAGGGCGCGACGACGATTTCACGCGCATAATTTGCGCTTCGGGGACGGGCTGCCAGCAAGTGACGGTAAGCCCGTGCCCATTCGCTCTGATTCGCAGCAGCCGAGCGCCGATCCGGCCCCATTCGCCGGACCTCCCCACCCCGTGTGACACGTAATCGCGATTACGTCCGAACCAGCGTTGGAGGCACATCATGGCCGAGCATCAGATTGCCTTGCAGCGCCCATTCGAAGGCGCCCCCCCACTTAGCGACCCCGCCTCGCCGTGGCAAGACATATTGCGCAACGCGCACGCGCTCGTCGACGCGCGCGGCGGCACCCGGCACAGCCGGCGGCTGCAACGCCAACAGGCGGTGGCTGTCGGCTGGCAATCCATCGACAACGCCTTCTCAAGCGTCGGCGAAGCCGTGCTGCTGATCAGCAAGGAATTCCTGGTCAACAAGATGTCGGCGCTGGCGCTGCGCTACCTGGACGACGGCCACGGCTGGACCGTGCGTGGCGGCAAGCTGCGCCACGCCAACGCCAAACTACAGCGCTTGTTCGAAGGCTACTGCGCCGCCATCAGCCGCGACCGCCAAATGCGGTCCCTTGCCACCACCGCCAGTTGGGGCGAGGTGTTCTGGATCGACATCAGCCCAGCGCCCGAGACGCTCAGCCCCGCCGGGGGACGCATGATGCTGGTACGCATGCGCCGCAAAAGCGCCTTCGCCATGCCCGATGTGGGCAAGCTGGAATCCGTATTCGCCATTACCCGCGCCGAAGCCGCAGTGCTGGCGGGCTTGGCCGCCGGCCATAGCGTGGAAGAAGTGGCCACGCTGCGCCAAGCATCGGTGCTGACCGTACGCAAGCAGGTGGCGTCCTTGCTCAGCAAGATGGAATGCCACCGCCAATCGGAGCTCGTCCGGCTGGCCTCCTTGCTGTAAGCGCACGCCGGACACCATCCGAGGATGGCATGGGCGTACCCAATATGGGGTATGCGGCGCCCACCCATGCGGCCCTACGATGAGGCCGAAGCCATGAGAGGGAGGGGTCACTCTCGTCATCAAGGAGTTCCTCATGAAGACAGTCCTAACGTGGCGCGGTCTCGTGCCCTTGGCGCTTGCCGCCGCCCTGCTATCGGGCAGCGCCCTGGCGCAAACCGCGGTTGCCCCCACCACCGCCGCGCCGGAACCCAACATTCCCCTGAGCCGCGACGACGTCATGCGCGACCTGGCTGCGTGGAAACAATCAGGCGTCGAACGCAACTGGAACAGCGACAACACGCCGGACATCAACAGCCCTGAGTATGTCGCGAGTTATAGAAAGTACGTGGACACGGTGCGGCCCGGCAGCGCTGCGCCGCCGATGCAGACGCAATCGCAGAATCAAGGCAAGTGGTGATGCAGGCATGACGTGTTGCAGCCTTGAATCGGGACGAAGTGGAAATCGCAGAATTTCCGCGCGTCCCGAGATGGCGACTTTTCAGCTACGCCACGATGCCAAACGCATCTAGAAGGTCACCTTGACCGACGGTGCACTGCGCTGCGCCTTGCCATGGAACACCGCTTCGATGTTGTTGCCATCCGGGTCCAGCACAAATGCGCCGTAATACCCAGGGTGATAGTCCCGAAAGCCCGGTGCGCCGTTATCTCTGCCGCCATTGGCCAGAGCCGCTTGGTAGAACGCATCCACCATCGCCTGGTCTTCCGCCTGAAACGCCAGATGATGACGTCCCGTCAGTTCGCCCTGCGCGGCCTGGCTTGACGCGGTCGACACAAACAGTTCATCCGCCCAGAAATAATCATCCGCGGTACCGCCCATGGGCACCTTCAGCGCATCAAACACCGCTTGGTAAAACCGTTGGCTGGCGGGCAGATCGCGCACCACCAGCTGAATGTGGTCGATCAGCCGTCCGCGATGAATTTCGTTGGTCTGCATGTTGAGTCTCCAGTCAGGAAAACAATGAGACGGCGATTACGGAGCAGTATTCTGCAGCGGTGTCAGACTGCAATTACAGCCTCCAAAAAATAGCCGTCTCACACAAAGATGCGACACCGGGATGCGGACACCACCCTGAATCGATGTTCTCAACTTTGGAACTGCTAGGGGCTTATCCACGCGTCGGGCATCCGGCGCAACTCGGCCCTCAGCAACGGTAAGCAAACGTTTTCAGGCTCTTTGACAACCAGATAGAGAGGATCAATATGTCGTCTCTCACTGACTTGCCTTTTGCACAGCAATACAGTGTCGCCAAACGCATAGCCCACCCAAGCCTGCACTATGGTCAGCGGGGCAGCGCTCCCCCGCTTAGTCCGCGCCGCGCTCATCTTTTCCTCATCAACGATTTCAAACACGGGGAATCCAAGTTTCCCCAGTGCCGCCGACGCCGCAGGAGAAGAAATCTGAAAGAAATCCTTCCGAGTACTTTGGATTTCCAAAATAGAGAATACGCGATCCTTTATTGGCGCGTACTGCAGGAATAAAAGCGTAAGTAAGGCCAGTAGCCCAGCGGTGATGAACGCCTGCCTCGCGGATGCACCAGGATCTTGATTCTTGCCACGCTCATGCAAATACGCAAACGCTGGCAGCATCGTCAGCATTCCCCCAGCCACCAGCAAGATCCAGCCCGTCAATGATCCGACCGACGATTCGATCGCGGTGCCGAAAGCCATTGCGTAGACGAGAATGGGTAAGCTCGTCAGAAAGGTGGCCACCATGATCACGAGTATCAAAATGGCGGGCAGGAATATTCCTCCCAAGAATCGACGTACCGGTCCGTTGGCGACCGCAGCCTCGGCCGACCTCTCCAAGTTCGGCAGTACAAATCCGCCCCGCGCGGCTGCATTCATTCTGGTGGCGTTGCGTGGCGAAGCTGGCCTGGCCGGCCCTTGGGAGGCCAGTGACAGATTCCAACTTGCCAAGAATTTTGTTCGCGCGTCGATGCAAGAGCCATCACCACGCCACAACATAGCCCATGTCCCCGGAAGGGCGTAGCCCAACATTCCCAGCGCAAAGCCTCCCGCTAAGAGACGAGGAAAGGTAAGGACACTTCCCATTTCATCCGATACACCAATCAGGCTGAAAGACACAGCCCAAGCAAAGGCAATCGCCAACAAAATCCATTTCACCCTTTTTGGCATGGGCTTATCGGGCCTATAAACATCCGAACAGCAAAGCAGCAAGAAGGACGGCAGCAACAAAACGATGATAACCGCGCCTAAGAACGTTAATGCGCTCACCGCCAGGAAAGCCAAGCCGCTTGGCGACGTTGCAGATGCAAGCAGCAAGGAAACCCAGCGTAGCTCCCGCAAATGAAACCACAACATGAGGCCTGCGAACAGCATATATATCGGCGTCATTTTCAGGATGAAATCGATGCATCGATTAGCGATATCAAAATATGCCGTCCGCGCCCCCTTCTTTGATGCTCCCATCTCTCTGCCAGTCATTTGCTCCGCAATCCTAATCGATAATAAATAGCGCATATCTATGGTTGCGGCAGCATAGATCATTTATTAACCACGACCTCTACCGAGCTTTCGTGGCAGGCATGGTGCGTCCACACCGTCCTGGCCTTTGTCCTAAACCGCAACGGCCGAGTGTGCGAAGTGGGTTCCCGAACTGCCAACCTCAGGAAAGGTAAGACGCCACTTCCTCCACCGTCAGATAGCGCTTGAAAGTCATCGACGGTTCCTGCGCATCGTGAATGATGCCGTTGAATCCCGACCAGTTTCGCGTCGTGCCTTCGTCCGTTTCCAATGCAATCAAGACCCGCTTGCCGAGCTTGGCCATGTTGTGGCGCAACGCGGCTTCGCCCCAGGCCCACAACATCGGCTGGGTTAGTTCGCCGTTGGTGAAGGCGCCGGCTTGCAGCCATTGGAAGTCGGCGGTATCCCGGTCCATGTCCGGCTGACGCGCGGGAATCTCACGCTTCACGCCCAACGCTTGCGCATGCTCGCCAATCAAGATCTGCAACAACGTAAACGCATGGAAGGTATTGTTGATGGCATGCGCCCGAGCCACGAAACCCGTCTTTGAAGTGGGCAACACCACGATCAATTCATCCTCGTAACTGACCTGCGACGCCATCCACAGATAATGCAGTTGCTCAAACGGCAGACTGTCATTGTTGGTCGCCATCGGGTCCAGCAACGCCATCAAATCCCGGTCTGCGATAAAGGCCTGGTGATTGAACTGACTTCGCATGAGCATGGTCATCATCGGCAGCACCAGCACGTCCACGGCTTCTTGCAACGACTCAACTTCCCAGCGCTTGTCTTCGGGCACGGCGGCCAATCTGGATCGTGCGTCGGCCCAGGCTTGGCGGTCTACGGCTTCGACTTCGCCATCGTCTTCTTCGACTTCCTGCGCGCAGTAAGGGCGCAGCGTATGCAGCCATTGTTTAAGCAGCGCTTGAAGGGTCGAAAAGAGAATGGTTGGGTCGGCGTCGTCTTCCACCAGCGAGCCGCACATCAATGCCAGCGCCGACGCGCGGCTGGGGTGCAGATCGGGCAGCAACGCGGCGCAAGCCCGGAGGTTGGCCGAGGTGTGGGCGTCGTCCTGGGATTCCAGGTTGAAGGCACGGACCTCGGGGCGGTTGAAGAACTGCTCCAGGGAATCCAGGTGGTCGGGGGAATGGACGGGAAGGGATAGCGCGGCGGAGAGGTCGGCGAATGGCTTCGTCATTGGAATGAAGGATTTAAGAAGACTATGTGAACTACTAATCACAAAACGAAGATCTTTGCGACGCAAATTCACGACGAGTTTAACCAAGGAATTGCGACGCAAGTATCTCGCACGCGACGCGAGAAATAACAGCGAAGGCCGGTAGAACTTAAGATCAACCGTCGTGCCGCAGCCCGCTCTTCAATTAGATTTCGCAACAAATTTGTGTAATTATGTTGCCAAATATCCAAAGAGAAATGCCGGCCATGAGTGCCGCGCGAGGAGAAGCGCGTGGATGAGTACGCCGTGAAAATGCTGCCCTTTCAACTCAGGGCAATTCAAAAGGACTGGCTAGCCGTCAGCAGCACCGGCGATCATGTCTTCCTTAGCGAAGATCAAGCCAAGTCCCTAGCACAAGGGCACGTATCGGAACTCCCGCTATTACTACAAGCTGATCTGAAAGCCGGCTTTTTCACTACGAGCTGCGCCCCCTCTGGCTCTAGCAGGTTGTTAGCCTCACGTAAGGCGGCTAGACGCGAAACGCTCTCGAGCGGCCCCAGTCTCCACATCTTTGTGCCGACGCTTCAATGCGCTCATTCCTGTCAGTACTGCCAGGTGAGTCGTTCTCTCACAGATACGAAGCACACGATCAGTCACTCGGCACTGTTGGCTGCTTGCGACGGTGTCTTCGAAAGCGAAGCCCAGGCCTTAACGATTGAATTTCAAGGGGGAGATCCCCTCTTGCGTTTCGATTTGGTGAAGTCCGCGATCACGCACATCCAGGAGCGCAACCGTGCTGAAAAGCGCCACATACGTTTCGTAATTGCCTCCACGCTTCATCAGCTGAATTCAGAGATGTGCGATTTCCTCGCGCAACATGGCGTATACCTGTCGACCAGTATTGATGGCCCCGCACACCTGCATAATCGCAATCGCCCTATTCCTGGGCGAAATTCTTATGAACGGACGGTTGCTGGCATTGAGCTAGCTCGGAATAGACTGGGACGAGAATTCGTGTCGGCCCTGATGACCACAACCAAGGCATCTTTAGCCGATCCCGAAGCCATCGTTGATGAGTACGTCAAACTTGGGTTCGGCGAGATCTTCATTCGACCGCTGAGCAGTTATGGTTTTGCAAAACGCAATCAATCCCTGCTCGGTTACCGGCCCGAACAGTTCTATGGCTTTTATGCTCGTGCGCTGAATCGTGTACTGCACTGGAATGCACAAGGCGTCGAACTCCGAGAGGTATACGCGTCCATCATTCTCAACAAAATCCTATCGCCATTTGACGCGGGCTACGTCGATCTCCAAAGCCCGACTGGCGCTGGCCAGAGTGTGCTCGTCTACAACTATGACGGCTATGTGTACCCCAGCGACGAAGCTCGAATGCTGGCTGAGACGGGCGACGTGTCGCTGCGGCTAGGACCAATAGGCTCGAGTCTAGCCACACTGCGGCAGTCCCCGGTACAACAACAACTCATCGCTTCCAGCCTCGTCGATGAGATGGACGACTGCCGCAATTGCGCGTACCAGAATTTTTGCGCGCCGAACCCAGTTGATGCGCAGGCCCAGTTCGAGAGCATGGATATTCCTGCGCTGCGTACAGAACATTGTCAGCGCCATCTATGGCTGTTCGACTATTTCTTTTCCGCACTCAAACATGCCGAACCCGACCGTTTAGATCTGTTCCACGCCTGGGCCCGCCCCGTCGCAGACTCGGAGATTGTGCAATGCGGAGAGTAAAAGCCCACTTTGGACAGACAGTCCATGATGCACGCGTGTGGAGGGTCGTCGACATCGATTGCCTTGCAAGCCACTGGCAACCTGATATCCGCTTCTTGACGCTCGCCACCACCATGCAGCAACGTCAATCCGTCGCACAATACCGCGCTGCTGGCTTGGCAAATGTCGATTGGATAGACAGCGACAAGCTTGAAGTCGGCGACGTCGTTGCCGTGAACGCTGAACGATCTGAAGTCGAGGTGCTTTATCGCGAGTCGGATATGCACCACAGTCTGCAGTTGACTAATCGCTGCAACAGCAATTGCCTGATGTGTTCACAGCCACCCACGGCACAGGATGACGAGTGGATGATCCACGAGTCATTGGAAGCGATTCGTCATCTTGCGGTTTCACCACAGGTACTGGGTTTAAGCGGAGGGGAGCCGTTGCTGCTGGGTCCGCACCTCAGGACCGTCCTGGATGCAATAGGCAACAAACATCCTGAGACCCGCATTGAAGTGCTGACGAATGGACGTCTACTGGCCAACATGGATCAGGCACGACCATTGCTGGAGAACTTGGCAACTCGTGTCACTTGGCTTGTACCGCTATATGGTCACGCCGATTTTATTCACGACTTTGTGGTTCAGGCCCCCGGTGCGTTCGAACAAACCCTCGGTGGACTTTTGAACCTTCAGTCATATCGCCAACCAGTTCAGCTGCGGATAGTGTTGATCCGCCCGGTATTGGAAGTACTTCCTGCATTGTGTACTTTTATCGGGCGCAATCTGCCATTCGTGAAAGAGGTCGCATTGATGGCCTGTGAACCAATCGGCTTTGCGCTTGCCAATCGGGAGCTGTGCGAAGTCGATCTGCTTGATTGGCAAGACACTCTGCAGTTGGCCGCTCGTCAACTTTCTCGACATTCAGTGCCTTTTCTGTTCATGAATGCGCCTCTTTGCGCGCTGCCAGAAAATTTGCACGCTTTTGCTCATCGAAGCATCTCAGACTGGAAAAATGTCTATGCTCCAATCTGTGAATCGTGCCAAGTAAAAGCAAGCTGCTCTGGGTTCTTCGCGTGGCATGAGCGTGGTTGGAGGCCGGCTAAGACTATTCAAATAATTCATGAGGAATACGTGGCATGAGTCGCTTCATTAGAAGTATCAGCATGTTTGTTGCTGGCCTAACGGCATTCTCTGGAAAACCAGCCGGTGCCACGCCGCCTGCCGAGAAGCTTGCGCTGGATGCACTCAATGAACCGAAAGCGGTCCCATTAAGACCACTTAACTTCGCCTATGACAATCTGTTTGCCGGTCATCGGTCGCATTCCAGCCATCGGTCGCACTCCAGCCACAGCTCGCACTACTCCGGCGCAAGCGGCCGCGGTTCCACATATACAGCCCCCGCACGCGCTCCCATCACTCCCAACCCGTCGTATACACCGTCCGCCTCACCAGAAAGCAAAAGTGGAGTGACTGGAGCTCCCGCAAACCCGGTTGCCCCGATTACATCGGGTCAGAAGCCTGCGACAACGGGATCGAATTCCAAAAGTGGCAATGCAGCTAACGACCAAGTAGACCTCAGCCGCGCCGAGAAGTTGAAACTGCAGATCATGCGCGTGCAGATCAAACTGACATCCCTCCATCTGTATGACGGTCCAATAAACGGGATAATGGGACCGGCGACCACCACGGCGCTTAAGCATTTTCAGACGCTCAAGTCTCTTCCCTCCAGCGGCCAGATGACTACAGACACAATGAACGCACTTGGAATAACGGCGTCACGTTGAACGGTTAGCTCACCCCCCGAGAAAACCCCAACTCCAAAATCAGTCTCGTCCTACACAGCCCGCCCCTTAGCGGACGTTAATGTGACGCTACCTACTGGCCAGTAGCGCTCACCGTTCGTCCCGCAGTTCCACGACCATCGGCGCGCGGTTGCTTCATGCCCGCCCGATACGCACAACAAGGGGTTCCGACTATGTATTCGGACGCACACACGCATCCGGCCATTCGGCAAAGGCGCAGTCTTGCTGGTTCCGATTCTTCATCCGGCCAGGCGCAGCATCCGCTAAGTCCCAAACTACACAATGCAGACTTGGCGCCCGCCAAGATCGCAGGAAGGCGCTGGGGCGCTTACAGCATCTTCGCGCTATGGACGAATGATGTGCACAACATCGCCAATTACACGTTTGCGATTGGGCTGTTTGCGATGGGCTATTCCGCGGTGCAGATCATGGCCGCCATGGCCCTGGGCGCTGCGATCCTATACGTCCTGATGAATCTGTCGGGGTATATGGGACAGCGCACGGGCGTACCCTTTCCGGTCATGAGCCGCATCAGCTTCGGCATACGTGGTGCACAGATTCCCGCCATTATTCGCGCGGTGATCGCCATCGCGTGGTTCGGCATTCAAACCTATCTGGCGTCCGTGGTGTTGCGCGTATTGCTGATTGCGGTTGCGCCCGATCTGGCCCGCTACGACCGCGGCGGCGCGCTGGGCTTGTCGAGTTTGGGCTGGGCCAGCTTTGTGGCGCTGTGGGTGGTGCAATTGATCATCCTGGCCTATGGCATGGAGATGATCCGAAAGTTCGAAGGCTTTGCGGGCCCGGTCATTCTGGCAACCGTCTTAGCGCTGGCGGTCTGGATGGTCTGGCGTGTCGATGGTCGCGTGGCGTGGTCCGCCGGTGCGGTGTCCGTTGGCTTGGCATCCTGGAACCGGGTACTGTCCGCCGCATCGTTATGGCTGGCCATCTACGGAACGCTGTTGTTGAACTTCTGCGACTTCGCCCGCTCCGCGCCCAGTGAAAAGTGCATTCGGTCCGGCAATTTCTGGGGGCTGCCCTTCAACATTCTGGTGTTCGCGGCAATCAGCTCGGTGCTGGCGGGTGCGCAGTTCAGCATTGATGGCCGCGTCATCACCAGCATTGCCGATATCGTTGCCGCCATCCCGCACACGGG
>Ga0256797_1000340_pt1 | contig 10053 bp, 9 predicted proteins | sample MC6MC0948MT_FD_190196 | JGI IMG/M metagenome (GOLD analysis project Ga0256797, IMG submission 190196) | Metatranscriptome of enriched soil aggregate microbial communities from Iowa State University, Ames, United States - MC6-MC0948-MT... | ecosystem: Environmental > Terrestrial > Soil >...
AACAATGCTTTTTTATTTACGCAGGTCCTAATCAGCCATTAAAAGACAAATAAATAGGATGAAACCATCATGATTTATTCAATCACACCGAGTTGTGAATAAATCTGATAGCTTCATCACAACTGAAAAACAAATTTATACGGATGAAAAAAATAACATTGTCAATTGCATTATTAATATTATCAACGTTAAGCACATTTGCGCAGGATGACGTTGATATGGCAACGGGCTTACGTAGTGAGGGCAAAATCTATGTGGTTGTTCTCGTGATGTTGGTCATTTTTCTAGGTCTAGCCTTCTTTCTTTTCTTGCTTGACCGCCGCATAACGAAACTAGAAAAAAAGAATAAATAGTCAACTGTTTATCGCATACCATGATCATAAGTCAGTTCAGAAATTATACACCAATAAATATTTTATTTTTATCCCTTGTGGGGTTTGTATTGTGCCTTGGCATATTCTTACACCTGCCGGATAAACTTGATTCTGTAATTTTTGAACCTGCTCTTGGGAATTTACTGGGTGAAAACAATTTAATCAACCTCTCCCCGGCAACAAACGTCTTTATCACATTGATCCTGACCATTTTTCAGGCAACGATACTGAATCGGATCACAAGCCATTTCAACTTACTGGGAAAACCTAGTTTTTTGGTTGCATTGATGTATATGACATTGGCCAGTTTATTTTTACCCTTTCTGGTTCTGTCTCCCACCCTTATCTGTAACTTTATTTCGATCTGGATGTTGAGCAAATTGCTTTCTCTCTATCGCCAGACGGACGTAAAGGCGGAAATGTTCGATCTTGGGATGATTGTTGGCATAGGAAGTCTGATCTACTTTCCTTTCTTGAGCATGTTCTTTCTGCTGTGGATCGCCCTACTTATTTTTAGACCATTCAATTGGCGTGAATGGATCACACCACTATTAGGGTTAGCTACAATCTATTTTATACTAGGGGTAATCTATTTATGGGTAGGAAAAATGGAATCGTTTTACACCATATGGTTGCCATTCACCTACAAATTCCCAACGGCTATTCGTATTCAATTATTTGATTACCTGGTATTAGTCCCTGTGCTCTTTACACTGATCCTCTTCTTGTTGATCCTTAAAGATAATTTTTTCAAGAGCATTGTGCATATCCGAAAATCCTTTCAGTTGTTATTTTTCATGTTATGCCTAGCTGTAGCCTCCTTTTATTGGAATAAGAAATTAACCGAGGCTCACTTTTTACTCTGTGCTCCACCGATTGCAATTTATATGGCCTATTACTTCACCTACGCCAAAAAGAAATGGTTTTTTGAAGTCGTGTATGCAATCATCACATTAACCATAATCTACTTTCAATTTTTCTAAACATTTGTACAACAAGCCTTTAACCTTTTTTAACAAAATCGGCTTAACAAGCTCACAAAAATTGAATAGTTTTGTATGCGAATAAAAGCAAAGAACATTTAATTACACGAGTCAAAAAACTCAAAGATTTCACAAAAACTAAATAAACATTAGTTTCTCAATTTTATAGGTTGACCATGCAGAAACGCTTTATAAGCTCTCTAAGAAATAAATCACTCCAACTGTTGTTAGCAGGTGGAATTTTAGCTAGTTCTACTACCGCATTTGCCCAAAAAACGACATCCGCTTCACCTTATTCTCAATTGGGGATAGGTCAGATACGTGAAGATTTATTACCTCAGTATAGAGCGATGGGTGGTATCAGTACGGCTATCCGCACATTAGATGGCATCTATTACAATACCAACCCGAGCAATCCAGCATCTTACTCCGCTGCGCGACTTAGTGTATTTGACGCAGGTCTGTATGGCAACTATACGCAATTAAAATCAACAACCAGATCTGCGAATACTGCTGATTTTGCATTTAGCCATATTACCATGACTTTTCCAATGCAAAAGTTTGGTGGTATAAGTTTGGGACTGCTGCCGTTTTCGGATGTAGGCTATCGTACGAACTCACAGGAAAGCATTAATTCGGAAACCTTCAACAAGGTTTTTACGGGTGAAGGTGGCCTCACAAAAGCTTATGCAGGTTGGGGTGTGCGTGTTTATAAAGGATTGAGCATCGGTGCGAATATGTCATACCTATTTGGTACATTAAATGACTATAGCCGTGTTGAATTTCCTTTATCCTCTGGAGCTTTGAATCCGCAACGTCAAAATAAACGTGAAATCCAAGGTATTATCTTTGATTATGGTTTACAATACGAACAGCCTATAGGAAAAGAGTATGCCTTGACCTTTGGCTATTCGGGATCGCTGAACAACGATATAAAAGAGCGAACAACAATATTCGACACAAGGACTCAACCATCATCAGATCCAGACAATCAAAATATTCCAATAGATACAACCTATATGTCTGAGCGCACCAGCAGACATTTGACACTTCCATTAAAACACAATATAGGTGTTACCCTTGCACGAAATGGCAAATGGTTGGTTGGGGCAGATTTCAAATATGCAGATTGGTCAAGATTTCAGGTCAGAAATGGTGAGGGCGAGCTACGCAAAAATTATGGCGTATCAGTTGGTGGTCAGTTGACACCTGATAGATCTTCGCTCAACTATCTGAACCACGTAGATTATCGTCTTGGTTTTAGATACAACAAAACCCAGTATTTTCTAGCTGGTCAAGATATCAATGATATGGCCATAACGGTGGGTGTGGGCTTACCATTAGCCAGAACGCAATATTCAAGTGCTTTCTCGAAGATCAATTTCTCAGCAGAATTCGGCCAAATGGGTAAAGTAGCCAATGGTCTGTTACGTGAACGTTATATCAACTTCAATATTGGCTTTACGCTAAATGACCGTTGGTTTAGAAGAAATCAATTTGACTAAGATAATGGTACGCAAAGTATCTGCACTATCCATATTACAAAATATATCGCCCCTGGTAATTCAATTTTTGCTAGGGGCGCTCTTATTGACTTCCTGTGAGCCAGATCTAAAGGAAGTCGACCGAATCGCCAACTTAAAAAAAGAAGAAGCTGTAGACATATCACGCCATGTCGATGTCATCTATAGTGATTCAACCCGGGTTAAAGCGAACCTTACCGCACCCGAAATGCGGATCAAACACGATAGCACAGAAGTCTATGAGTTTCCAAAAAGCATAAAAATCATCTTCTATGATGAGAAACTAAAGGAAACCCAACGCATCACCTCTGACTATGCGATCAGGAAAGAAAAAGAGAAAATAACAGTCTTTACCAAAAATGTTATTGTCACCATGGCTGATGGATCTATTCTAAAAACGGAGGAAATCGTTTATGATGAAGGTGCAAAAGACCCCAATAAGACTTTTTACAATAATCTCCCTGTCACGGCATTCTTTAAAGACCAACGGGGTAACCTTTCGGGATCATCTTTTACTTCTGACAAGGATTTGCTTCATGCCAATATACAGAATGCCACTGGTGTTGTCATCATCAAGGATAACAGTCTATTTCCATCCATAGGTAGATAGAGAGCGTATGTTATTTACTAGCCTAAAGATATGCACCTGCAAGTAGATCCTGTAAGCAACTCTGTCACAGATTTTTTAAAGGATATTACAGTCACCTGATCAAGACCACCTCCAATAAAAAATAGCGCAATACAAATACTTTTCAAATTTGTTTTATTACATTCAGGAAAATATTCCGTTTTTTTTTATAAAAATTGTATCTTGCACCGCATTTTGCTATGCTATGCATAAATTAACGAAATACAAGTATTTACACAATATAAACACAATAAGCAGACTATGGGATTAATGGGCTTTTTGCGTAACAAAGCTGGTGTCATCTTGACCGCAGCCATGGCTATCGCAATTTTAGCATTTTTACTAGGCGATGTCGTTCGAGGAGGGGCTCCTTTCTGGGCTAGACATCAAAATCGTGTAGGGGAAGTCAACGGAACTGAAATTGAATATCCTGCGTTCAACCAACAGGTAGAACAAGCAGAAGAAATGTTCAAACAACAAATGGGTGGCGCTGTTACTCCTCAAATGAGAACATACGCCGTACAACAGGTTTGGAATCAATTCTTATCCAGAGAAATCTTGAGAAAAGAGATTGAAAAAATCGGTTTGACAGTAGGTAGTAAGGAATTAAATGATCTAGTACAAGGGCCAAATCCTTCAGCTCAGATCGTTCAGGCATTTACCGACCCACAAACTGGACAATTTAACCGTGGTCAGTTGTCAACTTTTATAAGCCAAATCAACACAGCTGGCAACCAAGCCATGGCTGATCAGTGGGAAGTCTTACTTGAGGGTGTGAAAGATGAACGTCTAAGCAGCAAGTATGGCGAGTTGCTTTCGAACAGTGTATACGTAACTTCATTGGAAGCAAACGAAGAATACCAAGAACGTAATAAATTGGCGAACTTCAAATACATTCTTTTAGACTACGCTTCTGTAAAAGATGCTGAAGCTAAAGTGACTGATGCTGATTTCCAAGAATACTATAATGAGCATAAAAGCATGTTCAAAACACAAGAGGAAACACGCGCGATCCAATACGTTACAGTCGATGCAAAACCTCTTGCGAAAGATTCATTGGCGGTAAAAGAAGCTATTGACAAGTTAAAACAAGATCTTATTGTTGCAAAAGATGATTCATTATATGCATCCATCAATTCGGACAACAAATATCCTTTCACCTATGTGAAAAAAGGCCAATTGAGTCCTTCTTTGGATTCAGTAGTCTTCAATGTCGCTGCTGGCACTACTGTAGGTCCTTTCCTAAGCAATGGCGCTTATGAAATTGCGAAAGTGGTTTCAACTGTCGTAGGTCCAGATTCGGTAAAAGCTTCACACATCTTGTTAGATCCTACTGCAGAAGGTGGCGTAGACAAAGCATTTGCAAAAGCTGACTCCATCAAAGGATTGATCCAAAAAGGTGACAACTTCGCAGCTTTGGCTATTCAGTTCAGCAATGACCCAGGAAGTAAAGCAAATGGTGGTGAGCTTGGTACTTTCACAAGAGGCCGCATGCTTCCAGAATTTGAAAAAGCAGTATTCGAAGGTAAAACTGGAGACATTAAAGTTGTCAAAACACAATATGGTGTTCATATCATCAAAATTGAGCAGCAAATCGGCACAGCAAAATACGCGAAGGTTGCTATCATTGATAAAGTCATCAACAGCGGTAAAGAGACTTTAAATAATGCACACAGTAAGGCGACGGCTTTCTTATCTGCTGCAACTGCTCAGAACTTCGCACAAGAGGCTAAAAAACTTGGTTTAGAAGCCAAAACTGCATCACGTGTTACAGCAATGGATAATGTCCTAGACGGTACAGAAGCTCCACGTGATTTAATAAAATGGGCTTTCGAAGCTAAAAAAGGTGACATCTCAGATAAGGTATTTGAAACTGAAACTTCTTATATCCTAGCGAGTTTGGTGAATGTGCAACCGAAAGGGGTACTTTCTCTGGACGCTGTGAAAAAAGATATCGAGCCTGCAGTTAAAAATATGGTTAAAGCTAAAGTCTTAAAAGAAAAATTTGGCAAAGCTTTAGCTGGAGCTTCTTCAATTGATCAAGTAGCTCAAAAAGTCGGCAAATCTGCTATCCACGTGGAGAATGTGGTATTTGCCAATCCTGTTATTCCTGGTGTAGCCTTAGAGAACGCTGTAGTAGGTACAGTCTTTGGACTTCAACCAAACAAACCTTCTAAAGCAATTGAAGGAAATACAGGTGTGTATGTCGTACAGGTAAATGGTTTCACAAATCCATCAGCGATCTCTGATATCAACGGACAAAAGAAACAAATGCTTGCAGCTAAAGCGCAACGTGCTTGGGGATCTATTTTCCGTGCATTACAAGACAAAGCTGAAATCATTGACAATAGAGTGAAATTCTTTTAGAAGATTTTTAAGTAAATTTGTAGCCGGACGAATTATCGTCCGGCTTTTTTTTGATAGAATAGTTATGGAAATTCAAACAAATATTGTCAATAAAGTTGCACAAAGTGGATTAGTGACAGTTGATCTGGCAGATTATCATCCGAAGACCGACAATGTCCTATATGATATCAAGGAAAATTTGTTCCATGGTCTGATGTTAAGGGAAAAAGATTTCCGCGAGTTCATCAAAACACACGATTGGTCACAATATACAAATAAGCATATTGCCATAACCTGTAGCGCAGATGCTATTATCCCAACATGGGCTTATATGCTACTGGCAAATAAGTTAGAACCATATGCTTCGACTGTTGTCTTTGGTGATTTAGATGAGCTGTTACGTATACAGTATGCCGCCGCCATTGACCAAATTGATATGGAACAGTTTCGGGACCAAAGGGTAGTTGTTAAGGGCTGTGGAGATACCTATATCCCTGAATCAACATTTGTCCAATTCACGGTGAAACTCAGTAAAGTAGCGAAAAGTATTATGTATGGAGAACCTTGTTCAACGGTTCCAGTTTTTAAAAGAAGTCCTCAAGCGCCAAAAGCGACTGACAAACAAGCATAAGCAGCTGGCTCATGTGGGTTTCATCACCTTAAAAACACAATTTATTCTGATGAAATTAACATTTCTTTTCAAACAATTTTCGTAAACTTACGTACATGAAACTTATATCGACATTGCTCCTTTACTTATCAGTTTTTGTAAGTACAGTTTTCGCTCAAGATTTACCCCATTTAAAGGAATCTGCATTTAAAGGTGGAGAGAAATTAAAGTATAAACTCCGCTATGGAATTATTTCAGCTGCAACGGGAACGTTGACTGTTGGCGATACGAAAGACGGATTTGGAAATCCCTCCTTTCATCTGTATGCCGCTGGTAAAACAGCAGGAGCTTTTGCCATCTATACCGTAAGAAACGAATACAACTCTTATATAAATAGCAAGACATTTTTGCCTTACTATTATACAGAAAACATCCGTGAGGGAGGCTACAGAAGGAATGACAAAGTACGTTTCAATCAGGATACACATACTGTGGTCGGTAATAAAGGAACATTTACATCCAAGGTCGATCAGACCTTTGATTTGCTATCGTCCTATTATTTCGCCCGTAATCTGGACTTAACTTCGGTCAAGCCTGGTGAATCCTTTAAACTGACTTACTTTCTGAATGATGAAATAGCCACCTTGGGCATACAGTATATTGGAATTGAAAAAATAAAAACGGAATTGGGCACATTGGAATGCCTTAAATTCAGTCCCGAAATTAAACCGGGACGTATCTTTAAAAAAAATAGCAAGCTTTATCTCTGGGTAACCAATGATGGTAACCGTATTCCAGTGAAGGCTAACGTCGATATTTTAATTGGCTCTGTTACCTTGGAACTTCTGGAAGCAAGCGGACTAAAATATAAATTGGGACAAAAAGCAAGCTACTCAAAATAATTAGAATGATTGAAGTAGGAAATGTGTTGGTACATGAAGATCTGATTAACAATGATTTTGTGTGCAATCTATCAAAATGTAAAGGAATATGCTGTATCGAGGGAGACTCGGGAGCACCTTTGTTAGAAAGTGAAAAGGCAATTCTGGAGGAAATATACCCCAAGGTAAAGCCTTATATGACAGAGAAGGGTATTGAGGCCATCGAAGAACAAGGGAAATATGTCATTGACGTAGATGGTGATTTAACCACAACCTGTGTTGATGGGCACAAGGAATGCGCCTATGTAACCTGGGAAAACGGCATTACCAAATGTGCAATCGAAAAGGCATATGAACTGGGTGAAATCCACTGGCGGAAACCTGTTTCCTGTCACCTCTATCCTATCCGTACAACGCATTATCCAGAATTTGATGTCCTTCATTATGACCGTTGGCATATCTGCAAAGACGCTTGTAGTTTTGGCAAAGAACTACAGGTGCCTGTATACAAATTTCTAAAGGATCCCCTGATCCGTACTTATGGAGAAGAATGGTACAAAAATCTTGAACAAGCAGTCGATGAGTTGTAACAAAATTACTATCTTTAAGCTTTAACTTTTTTGGTGTTTCATTCCAATTCATGTCAAAATTAACAGAGATCCAACGCCCTATTATCCACGAACTTGAAGCTTTTGAAAAGAAATTCAAAGCATCGATGAAAAGCTCCGTTCCCTTGTTGGATCGTATCACACAATACCTGATCAAACGCAAAGGCAAACAAATGCGACCGATGTTTGTCTTTTTCTCGGCAGGCATCTGCAATGGGATTAATGAATCTACCTACCGTGGTGCTGCTTTGGTTGAATTACTGCATACAGCTTCGCTTGTTCACGATGATGTCGTGGATAACTCTTACGAACGTAGAGGCTTCTTTTCAATCAATGCACTCTGGAAAAATAAGATTGCGGTACTGGTTGGTGATTTTTTACTGTCAAGGGGTTTACTACTTTCTGTAAAACATCAGGACTACCATCTATTAAAAATTGTTTCGGAAGCGGTCGACCAAATGAGTGAAGGAGAACTGCTCCAGATCGAAAAAGCGCGTAAACTGGATATCGAAGAATCCATATACTTTGAGGTCATCCGAAAGAAAACAGCATCATTAATTGCGTCCTGTTGCGCCTGTGGATCTGCTTCATCCAATGCTGATCAAGAGACGGTAGAGAAATTGCATCAATTTGGAGAGAAAATTGGTATTGCTTTTCAGATAAAAGATGACTTATTTGATTTTGGTCTGGATGATGTGGGCAAGCCTCTGGGAAATGATATCAAAGAGAAGAAAATGACATTGCCGTTGATCCATGCCTTAAATCAGACAAGCTCTAGCGAAAAGCGGCGAATCATCAATCTGGTTCGAAACCATAACGAAGACCCCAAAAAGGTGGCTGAAGTTATTGATTTTGTCCGCAACAGCGGCGGACTAGCCTATGCAACAAACAAAATGCTGGAATATCAACAAGATGCATTTCGCATCCTAGAAGATTTTCCAGATAGCGAATACAAAGAAGGATTACTTCAATTGGTAAAATATACAACAGAAAGAAAAAAATAATGAGTCACGAATTAATGTTTTTTGGAGGTTTCCTGATCTTCATTGCACTGATGCTAGCAATTGACCTTGGACTATTTTCCAAGGGCGATAAACCCGTTAGCTTAAAGACTGCCGCAATTATGAGTGCTGTATGGGTATTATTCTCATTAGGCTTCTATTGGTTGCTCCGTCAGTATGGATTTGAATTGCATAATATCCAAGACCTAAACCATCTGCAGGAAGTCATTACAAAACATCACCACGATATTAAAATTATTCCTGGCGATCTTGCCGCAAGTTTAGCCGTCTATAATAACAACCTAGGCTTGGAATATTTAACAGGATATGTTGTTGAGTATGCGCTCTCTGTCGATAATATTTTCGTTATGGTGTTGCTCTTCACATCATTTGGAATTCCCGAAAAATACTACCATAAAGTTTTGGTATGGGGGATTCTTGGTGCCATCGTTATGCGGTTTCTATTTATATTCCTTGGCGCAACCTTAATCGCTAAATTTGGCTGGATTCTATATGTTTTTGGTGCATTCTTAGTATTCACAGGTGTTAAGATGTTTATCAATCGGAACCAAGAGGAAGAGGTCGATCCTCAAAACCACCCTGTTGTCAAATTTGCGTCTAAATATTTCAAGGTAACCCCAAAATTAGATGGTGGTCACTTTTTCCATATCGAGAATGGCGTGAAATACATGACACCTCTATTTTTGGTTTTGTTAGTGATTGAATTTACCGATCTAATTTTCGCAGTGGATTCCATTCCCGCAATTTTCTCGGTTACCAAAGATCCTTATGTGGTATTCTTCTCTAATATCTTCGCCATCCTTGGATTACGTTCCATGTTCTTCTTATTGGTCAATATTATCCATAAGTTCCAATATTTAAAAGTCGGGTTAGCTTTTCTATTGGTGTTCATTGGTCTGAAGATGTTATTACATCACTGGCTGGCAGAAGTCGGCTTTACAACGACGCATTCACTGATTGTGATCATCAGTATACTTGCCTTAAGTATTATCGCCTCGCTACTCTTTCCAAAGCATAAAGAGATTGCCGAATAAACATAAAAGCAAAGGGTCGTAAAAATTACGACCCTTTGCTTTTC
>Ga0256797_1000342_pt1 | contig 10045 bp, 10 predicted proteins | sample MC6MC0948MT_FD_190196 | JGI IMG/M metagenome (GOLD analysis project Ga0256797, IMG submission 190196) | Metatranscriptome of enriched soil aggregate microbial communities from Iowa State University, Ames, United States - MC6-MC0948-MT... | ecosystem: Environmental > Terrestrial > Soil >...
ATTCGCATTCGGATGTGTCTGCGAAAATAAAATGCCAAACGAAATAATTGATATGAACAGATAGATTTTAAATATCATCATTAAGAATTTAATATTATTCTAAAGGTAAGTAAAATAAAAAACGTCCCAAAAAATTGAGACGTTTTGAAATCAAATTTATTTATAAAGACTAATAATGTCCTTTTTCAATATAATGAGCAGCCACTTTTTCAGTTAACGCCACTACATTCGGACTGTTTGTATATTTTGTAAATCTTCTCAATCCTGAACGCATCATTCTCTGTTCGTCACCTTCAGCAAAAGAAACAATTCCTTCTTTTGCAGCAGCAATGATTTTGTCAATTGCTTTGTAAAGGTTTAACTGAGCCATTGCAGCTTCTACAGAATCAGCAGAGAAGTGTTTTTCAGCTCTTAAAATTGCAGATTCTGCCATGTAGATTTGGTTTAAGATTTCAGAAGCATTTAATAATAAATGTTGCTGTTTCTCAATATCCATCATATATTTTTGAAGAGCAGCTCCAGAAACCATTAAGAACACTTTCTTAAGATTTGCAATGATTGCTTTTTCTTCACTCATGAATGCAGAATAATCAGGAACTTCAAATGACGGAATTCCCATCAATTCTTTACTGATCGCCATAGCAGGAGAAAGTAGATCTAATTCACCTTTCATTGCTCTCTTAATCAACATTCCAACAGCAAGAAGTCTGTTGATTTCGTTCGTTCCTTCATAAATTCTACCAATTCTTGCATCTCTCCATGCAGATTCCATTGGAGTATCTTCTGAGAATCCCATTCCACCATAGATTTGAATTCCTTCATCTGCAGTATTTTGAGTAAGATCTGAAACGAAAACTTTAAGAATAGAAGCTTCTACAGCAAATTCTTCAACACCTTTTAATTCAGCTTGTTGATGATCCATTCCACCAGCAACCAACTCTGCAATTTTATCTTCAACATTTTTTGCTAAACGGTAAGATCCCGCTTCACTTACGAAAACCCCTGTTGACATTTCAGCAATTTTCTTTCTGATCGCTCCGAAAGTTGAAATAGAAACACCAAACTGTTTTCTTTCGTTTGAATATTGAATAGAGTGATTTAAAATCCTTCTTTGCCCGTCAAGGTTTGCAGCAGCTAATTTAATTCTACCAACATTTAATGCATTCAAAGCGATTTTGAAACCATTGTTTCTTTCACCCAACATATTTTCAACAGGAACCTTCATATCATTGAAGAAAACCTGACGGGTAGAAGACGAACGAATACCTAGTTTATGCTCTTCCTCACCAAAAGTTAAGCTTTCAGGATTCTCCAATTCTGAACGGTTGATTACAAAACCTGTGATATTTTTATCATCATCAATTTTAGCGAACAAAGTGAAAGTATCTGCAAAACCTGCATTTGAGATCCACATTTTTTGTCCGTTGATGATGTAATGTTTTCCATCTTCTGATAATTTCGCTCTTGTTTTTCCAGAGTTTGCATCAGAACCCGCATCCGGTTCAGTTAAACAATACGCTCCGAATTTTGTTCCTGTAGCTAAATCCGGAAGATATTTCTTTTTCAATTCTTCACTTCCGTAAAGAAGAGTTGGCAATGTTCCGATTCCTGTGTGCGCCCCATAAGCTGTTGCTAATGAGCCATTTCCTCCTGAAACGTAATCGCAAGCCAACATCGTACTTACGAATCCCATTCCAAGACCACCATATTCTTCAGGAACGGTAATTCCTAATAATCCCATTTCACCCAAATTGCGCATCGTTTCTTCAGTCAATGCATAATCTTTTTTCTCAAAACGATCGTGATGTGGGATCACCTCTCTATCTATAAATTCTTTCGCAGAATCACGAAGCATTTTTTTGCTCTTCACTCAGTTCTTCAAGACTAAAAATTTCGTTTGCAGGAATTTCTTTGATTAAGAACTCACCACCTTTTACTATATTGCTCATTATGTTTATTTTAAATTTTAGTTATTTAATTTTGAATTTTAAATTATGGATTTTGAATTACAATTTCGGTCTTAATTTTACTTGAAGTGTCTTAACAATTGATGTTAAAATATTGACAATACTTTGTATATCTGTTTTATATTTTGATTCATCAAATTTTACTAATTGAGACTGTGACAACAAATCAATCCAATACTGTGTTTCTCTTGCTTCTTTACTAGCTATTGACATTTTATGAAGAAAATCTTTTTCTGAAAATCCAGCTAAAGCTTCCTGAACATTTGCGCCAATAGAAGTTCCACTTCTTAATAGTTGTTTTGAAAGAATAAATTCATTTTGAGATTTACATATTTTATATAACTCAATAATTGATAAAGCAAAGTTGAATGTCTTTTCTTTAATTAAATTTTCCTTTTGCATTCAATCCAAAATTTAAAATTCATAATTCAAAATTATTTTATAGAAGTTCAAAGATACTCGCTGCTCCTTGTCCCGTTCCAACACACATAGAAACCATTCCGTATTTGTTTCCGCGTTTTCTCATTTCATCGAGAAGCTGAACGGTTAATTTTGTTCCGGTACAACCAAGTGGATGACCAAGTGCAATTGCCCCTCCGTTTACATTTAAAATATCAGGATTTAAACCTAATTCTTTTTTGATGGCAACAGATTGTGATGCAAACGCTTCGTTTAATTCAATTAGCTCAATATCTTTTAATTCTAAACCTGCCTGTTTTAAAGCTTTTGGAATTGCATAAATGGGTCCCATTCCCATAATTCTTGGCTCTAGACCTGCAGCTGCATAAGCAACTAATCTTGCTTCTGGTTCAAGACCTAATTCTTTCACCATTTCTTCACTCATCACCATTACGAAAGCGGCTCCGTCACTCATTTGAGAAGAGTTTCCTGCAGTTACGCTTCCTCCATTGGCGAAAACGGGTCTTAATTTAGATAAACCAGCCAAAGAAGTATCTGCTCTTGGACCTTCATCTACTGAAAAATCAAACTTCTTAGTCTGCATTTTCTGGTTTTCATCCAGAAAATTATATTCAACAGGAATCGAAACGATCTGGTTGGCAAATCTTCCTTCCGCATTCGCTTTTAAAGCTTTCATATGAGATTCAAAAGCAAACTGGTCTTGTTCTTCTCTTGTGATATTATATTGTTTTGCAACTTCTTCCGCTGTGTAACCCATTCCCCAATAATAATCAGGATTTGTTTTGGCAATATCCGTTTCAGGAACCGGTTTGTAACCGCCCATCGGAATGTAAGACATTGATTCTGTACCTCCTGCAATGATACAATCAGCCATTCCTGCCTGAATTTTTGCAGAAGCAATCGCAATTGCCTCACTTCCAGATGCACAATATCTGTTTACCGTAACTCCGGGAACTTTATCGGTATTTAAACCCATTAAAGAAATCAGACGTGCAACATTTAAGCCTTGTTCAGCTTCTGGCATCGCATTTCCGACGATAAGGTCATCGATTCTGTTTTTGTCTAATTGCGGAAGTTCAGCCATTAATTTTTCAATTACGGTTGCCGCCATTACATCAGGTCTCGTGAATCTTAAACTTCCTTTTGGAGCTTTTCCAACGGCAGTTCTGAACCCCTTTACTATATATGCTTGTTTCATTTTGTTGTATTAATGTATTTATGTAAAATGTATTTATGATTAAAATGCTTAAGTATTAAATTTCTGCTTCAATTTTGCCAACATGTTTTGAATGTATTTGATTTCTGAATATATAATATTAAAATCATCAATTTTTAAGAAACCTAAATCATTAGCAATTAAGATTTGTGTCTCAAATTCAAAAGAAGACCCTAATGCAATATTCAAAAAATGTGAAAATTGGGCATTTGTATCTCGACCTGCACCTTCAGCGATGTTTGAAGGAATTGAATATAAACTTCTTCTTGACTGGGAAGTCAAACCGAACATTTCGTCTTTTGGAAAATTGTTAGAAGCCGAGTAAAATATTTTACAAAGTTTCATCGATTTTGTCCAAACTTCTAAATCTCTAAAGTTATGCATCGTTAATACATTAATACTTTTTACATTTTACAAGAAATCTAATTTCTCAACGGCTTCCCTTTCTGTAACATAAACTGAATTCTCTCCAATGTTTTTCTTTCACCACAAAGCTGTAAGAAAGTTTCTCTTTCAAGATTCAATAAATATTGTTCAGTTACGATTGTTGGTTCAGAAAGATTTCCTCCAACCATAACGTTGGCTAACTTATCTGCAATTTTTTTGTCGTGTGCGGAGATATAATTTCCGGTTAACATCTGGTCGGTTCCAACATAGAACATTCCTAATGCATCTTTACCCAAAACTTTTACTCGTTGCTCGATTGGTTGAGTATAGCCTTGTTCTGCCAATAATTTTGCTACCTTTTTAGCTTCTGCAATCTGTCTGTTCTTGCTTACGGAAACGATATCTTTTCCTTTTTCAAGAATTCCCATATCGTAGGCTTCATAAGCCGAAGTGGCTACTTTACCCATGGCAATATTCATGAAGGCTTCACGAAGTCTGTTGTTTTTAACATCATCGCTGTGGAATTCTCTTGAAGTTCTCAATGTCAATTCTTTCGTTCCACCACCACCAGGAATTACACCAACTCCGGTTTCAACCAATCCGATGTAAGTTTCAGCTGCTGCAACCACTCGGTCTGCATGCATTGTCATTTCGCAACCACCACCTAAAGTCATTCCGTGAGGAGCAACGACAACAGGAATAGAAGAGTAACGAACTCTCATCATCGATTTTTGGAAATAAGCAATTGCCATATTCAAATCATCCCAATCTTGCTCGATTGCCATCATTAAAATCATCGCTAAATTCGCTCCAACAGAGAAATTTGTGCCTTGATTTCCAATCACTAATCCATCATATTCTTTTTCAGCTAAATCAATCGCTCTGTTTAATCCATCTAAAACTTCGCCACCTAAAGAATTCATTTTAGAACGGATTTCAAAATTGATAATTCCGTCGCCTAAATCTTCAATTGAAGAACCTGAATTGCTCCAAAGTGTCTTATTTTTTCTGATATTATCTAAAATAATGAAAGCATCTTGCCCAGGAATTTTGTTGTATTCTCCCGAATTTTTATCAACATAAATGCTTTGTCCATCTTCATTGACTTTATAGAAAGATTCCACATTTTCAACCCAGTCTGAAACCTCGTAACCAGCTTCTTTAGCCAATTCAATACCTTTTTGAACACCAACTGCATCCCAAATTTCGAAAGGCCCGTTTTCCCAACCGAAACCAGCTCTCATTGCATCGTCGATTTTATAAACTTCGTCCGAAATTTCAGGAACTTTGTGCGAAACGTAAGCGAATAAAGCTCCTAAAGATTTTCTGTAAAGTTCTCCAGCTTTATCTTTTCCACCAATTAAGACTTTAAATCTGTCAATTGGTTTATCGATATTTTTAGTTAATTCTAAAGTAGGGAAAGAAGATTTTCCTTGAAGTTCGTATTCTAAAGTATCAAGATTTAATCCGTGAATTTCAGATTTTCCGTCTGCGCCTTTCACTTTTTTATAGAAACCTTGTTCAGTTTTTGAGCCCAACCATTTGTTGTCTACCATTTTCTGAATATAATCAGGAAGGGCAAAAACATTGTTGAAATCATTCGCTTCAGCACCGCTTTGACGAACACCGTTTGCAACCATGACCAAAGTATCTAAACCTACAACATCGGCTGTTCTGAACGTCGCAGATTTTGGACGCCCGATAACCGGACCGGTCAATTTATCTACATCAGAAACATTTAAACCTAATTTCTGAACATTATGAAGCAAATCCATCATCGAGAAAACCCCGATTCTATTGGCGATAAACGCAGGAGTATCTTTAGCTAAAACAGTTGTTTTACCTAAGAATTTCGCTCCATAATTCATATAGAAATCAATGATTTCAGGAGATGTATCTTTTGTAGGAATAATCTCTAAAAGAGGAAGATATCTTACAGGATTAAAGAAGTGCGTTCCTGCAAAATAATGTTTAAAATCATCGCTTCTTCCTTCCACCAACATATTGATTGGGATTCCGGAAGTATTTGAAGAAACTAAAGTTCCAGGTTTTCTGAACTGTTCGATTTTTTCGTAAACCGATTTTTTGATGTCAAGTTTTTCAACGACAACTTCAATGATCCAGTCTGTGTCTTTTATTTTCGCTAAATCATCATCAAAATTTCCTACTTTAATTCGCTCGGCAAATTTCGGAGAATAGAGTAGTGCAGGACTTGCTTTTTTAAGTTTTTCAAAGTTTTCAGAAGCAATTCTGTTACGAACAGCTTTGTCATCTTTGGTCAAACCTTTTTTCTGTTCGGCTTCATTTAATTCAAAAGGAACAATATCGAGCAGTGAAACCTGCACGCCAATATTGGCAAAGTGTGCAGCAATACCGCTTCCCATAATTCCGGAACCTAATACCGTAACGTGTTTGATTCTTCTTTTCATTAATATTTATTTTAGTTATTATCGCTTAATTTCACCTCTTTTGGTTAGGATTTTTATTTAAGACGTTCCAAAAAAGGCGAATTTTTTATTTTCTGTTATTCAAGTCGGCAGCAATTTTCATTATTTCACTCATTACTTCCTTAAAGGTTTCCAACTTATCAGGAGAAATTTTCTCCATCACTTTTTTGTTGAAATTTACCACCACTTCTTTTGACATGTTTCTTGAGCTTAAACCTTTATCCGTAAGCTTAATGATAACTTCTCTTTTATCGGTAGTCGTCTTTTCTTTGTAGATATATCCGTTGTCTTCAAGGAGTTTAATAATTCTAGTGAGAGAAGTTGGTTCGATTGCCATTTTTGGACCTAAATTAGTACTTCTTGTCCCTTCTTTGGGATCAATTTTCAGTAATGTTAAAGCCTGAACAGCAGTAGAATCGTGTTCTTGTGCAAGCTCAGTATACATTTTTGAAACAGCCAACCAAGTCTGCTTCAGAATGAGGTCTACGTTTTCTGTTTTTTCTTTATTATTATCCATCATATTATTTTTGCTAATCGGTTTTATCAAATGTAGTAAATATTATGCATGCATAGTATTAATTAATATTAAAATTTATTAATTAACTGAATATCAATGATTTAAATTATATGACAAGCATAATACTATGCATGCATAGTATGTAGAATAAACAAATAAAAGATTGTATTAATGAAGCTTTGTAACCAAATTAACGATTTCTTCGAAGGATTCGCATTTGTGGATTTTGTTTTTGTAAGAAATCTCCCAAAATGTATCGTTATATTGAAAATGGAATAATGAAAGGTCTTTTTGAAAGTTTTTTTGCAATAAAGAGTAGAGCATTTCTTTTTGAATTTCGGGCGAAATAATGGAAGGAGCAACAAAATTTTTATTCACCTGGAATAATGATGCATTGGTCAACTCATCATGCTTTAGTAAAATATCCTCAACAATTCCGGAAAATAATTCCTGGTTTTTAACATACCAGATCTTATCGGCAAATTCTTTTGCCAAACGCCAATCATGCGAAGAAAACAAAATCAGCTTGTTTTGTTCTTTGGCAAGTTTCCGAAGTGTTTTTAGAATGATGATTTTATTTTTTTCATCTAAATGAGTTGTCGGCTCATCGAGAATAATAATAGGAGAGTTCTGCGTTAATGCTCTACCAATAAATGCTTTTTGCAGATTTCCATCAGATAGATTTTTTAAAGGAATATTTTTGTATTGCTCTAAATCTAATTCTAAAATAATATCTGAAACTTCTTCTCGGTCTCCTTTTTTAAGTTCAAAATAAAAAGGATAATAAATGTATTTCCCCAAAGAAACCAAATCTTCAGTCGTGAAATTTTGCGGAATGACCGCTTTAGAAAAAACAATGGCAATGTTTTCGGCAACTTCTTTTACAGATAAATGCTTTATATTTTTATTATTAATTAAAATTTCGCCATCTAATAAAGGGTTTTGATGGAGAATAGATTTAATTAAAGTAGTTTTTCCAACACCGTTATTTCCAATTAGCAAGCAAACGTCCCCTAAATTCAAAGATGCATTAGCATTTGAAATTAAGGTTTTGTCGTAGCCGATATTGGCTTGTTTTATTTGTAGGTGCATTTTGTTGGTTTTAATTTTCCAAATATTTTACTTATTAGAGTTTACGTTTCAATCGTTTTATTTTCTCTCGCAGATTTTACAGATTACGCAGATTTTCACATTCTATTTGTTATGCTAAAAATATCTCTACATAGTTAATTTAGATTGACTTCGTCGAACCAATTTGTTAGGTTTCCTACGGAATGACAAACAACCATTTAAACTTTAAGTAATAAATATTCTCAATCATCTGCTTTATCTGCAAAATCTGCGAGAATATTTAAAATTAACCATTGACTCATTCACTATTCACATTTACACTTTATTCTGTTTCAAAAGCATCATTAAAATCACAGGAATACCGAAAACTGAACTGATTACATTCAAAGGAATCTGCGATTTTTCTGCAACCACTGAAAAGAGTAACATCATCAACATTCCCAAAAACATATTCAAGATCCACTGTTGCCAAAGTTTTGCAGGATTATAAATCAATCTGCAAAAGTGAGGAACAATAATTCCGATGAATAAAATAGGTCCTAAAAATGCTGTAACCGATGCAGAAAGTAAAGAAGAAGCAACAATGATCATCAATTTCAGATGATTTAAATTAACTCCTAAACTCTGTGCGTATGAACTTCCAAGAGAATTTCCTATTAAGGGTTTTATGGTTTTAAAACAAATTAATAATCCGATAAAAACTAAAACAGAAAGCACCATAATCTGATTTCTCGACACCATATTATTGGCTCCGAAAGACCATAAAATATAATTTTTTAAGCTTTGATTTTCTGCATAAAACTGAAGCAGAGAAACAATAGCTCCAGCAAAAGCCGATACCAAAAATCCAAAAATAATCAGATAAGATTTATCCTGAAATTTATTTGACATCGACAGCAAAACCAGCATCAACAGCAAGCTTCCGATAATTGCAGACAAACTCAGAAAACTGTTTTGCAGAAATTCGGGCAGTAAAATATTATGTGAAAAGAAAATATAGAATGCAACTGATAAACTTGCGACAGAGGTTATTCCTAAAATATCTGGTCCCGCAAGAGGATTTTGAAAGTATTCCTGCATCAGAAAACCCGAAGTTGGAATTGAAATTCCTGCCAAAAGCGTTACCAAAACACGATTCACACGAATTTCTGCAATCTGACTATTGGTAGAATCCAGGAAAAAATCCTGAAGATTTAAAGACAAAAATCCTGTATTCAGATTAATGATCGCTGTCAAAATAACTGCGATTACTAAAAATAGACACAGGATTTTAAATTTTTTAGACATTTCGAATTACTGCTTAACTTTTATTTTAAAAGAGAAGAAATTTTTTCGTTGAGCTGCTCTTCACTGATCATTCCCAATGTTTCGTCAGTTTTGTCGCCTCTTCTCATAAACGTAAACGGAATTGCGTTTCCTGTCCATTGTTTAAAATTATTTGTGAAAAAATTCCCATCCAAGAGTTGGCTGTCTAAAAGAACAGTATGATTTTGAATTCCATGCTCTAAAGTAAAACGAGGAACTTCAGTATTCCAAATTTCTTTTTGATCTAAACTTACAAAAGTAATTTTTACAGGCTGATCTTTTAGCTCTTCAATTTTCTTTTTAAAATGAGGAATTTCTTTTACACACGGTCCACACCAAGTTGCAAAGAAATTGGTAACATATAGTGTATCATTTTTCTTTTGCAAAAAGTCGGCAGTTTGTTGTGTAGAAACAGATTTTAAAGAGATATTTGCCATTTCTGGTTGTGCAGTATCCTGAACATTTGCAGAGTCTGTTGCACTGATATTTTCTTCTGTTTTTTCTGCTTCTTTTTTACAACCGATAAGAACAGTTACTAAAATTGCAGTCAAAATTATTTTTTTCATAAATAATATTTTTTGTTAAAATGAAATATACGAAAGGTATTTTTCATTGGTTTTGTTGCAAGAAAGTTAGGTGAAGGTCGGTTTCATAATTATTTTTTATTTATTTTTGAAATGAAGTATGGAACAACAAATCTATAAAGGAAAACTGA
>Ga0256797_1000354_pt1 | contig 9879 bp, 9 predicted proteins | sample MC6MC0948MT_FD_190196 | JGI IMG/M metagenome (GOLD analysis project Ga0256797, IMG submission 190196) | Metatranscriptome of enriched soil aggregate microbial communities from Iowa State University, Ames, United States - MC6-MC0948-MT... | ecosystem: Environmental > Terrestrial > Soil >...
GGTTGAGGAGAGAAGAGCAGGCTGGGTACATACACATACCCAATCCAGGTCTCCTACTGGATTTTTTTCATATTTTCTTTCTCCCCCTACCTCTCGCTCTAAGAAGCGGATGTAGAAAAGGTGAGTGATTTCTCCCTTTTCACAGCCACTAAAAAGGAGATGAGAGTCCATGTATTTCCCCTCCCTGGCCGAAGTGCAGTCCCTTTCGGCATCGTATTCCTTGATTCCTGTAAGCATGACCTTACTTGCGGACCAAGAAACACCTATCCGCCTGTATCAGAAGATTCGAACGAGTGATTCTTTCCTCTTGGAGAGTGTAGAAGGTGGTGCTCGTTGGGCACGGTTTTCCTTCATCGGCATGAACCCGTTTCAGATTGTGGAAGCAAAAGGAGAAGAAATGACGGTTTCCAAGCGAAATGGAGAGCGTTACGTCCAAAAGGGCAACCCCGTCAACTTTTTGCGGGAAGAAACGGATCGTTACAAAAGTCCAAAGCTCCCTCGGTTTCCCCGTCTAAGTGGCGGAGCGGTCGGATTTTTTGGCTACAATACACTGCGGTACTTTGAAAATTTGCCTCCCCATCGCAAGGAAGCAGTCCGAGTACCTGACATGCGGTTTCTCTTTGTAGATGAGATGATTGCCTTCGATCATTTGAAGCAAGAAATTCAATTGATTGTCAATGTGCACGTAGGGCCAGGGGATACGGCATCCCAGATCGCCGAAAAATACAAACTAGTTTGTGAACGGATCGAACAGCTGGCGACGAAGGTTACTGCTCCCGTGCAGGGTGACAGCCGTATTCAGGTAGAGGCACAAAAACCAGAGCCTTTGTCCGTCGAGCCGAATATGAGCCGGGAGCAATATGAACGGATGGTAGAGCAGGCCAAGGAATACATTGCAGCTGGAGATATTTTTCAGGTCGTGCTTTCCCAGCGCTTTTCCGTGAAAACGTCCGTTGATCCCTTTGCTGTGTACCGTTTGCTCCGCACGTTGAATCCTTCGCCGTACATGTACTACCTCGAGTATGAAGGAGAGACGGTTGTCGGGACGTCACCTGAGCTATTGGTTCGGGTGGAGGATGAGAAAGTAGAGATGCGCCCGATCGCCGGAACACGGAGGCGTGGTGCCACACCAAAAGAAGACGAGGATTTGGCAGCAGACCTTTTGGCAGACAAAAAAGAATGTGCAGAACACTACATGCTGCTAGACCTCGGACGCAATGATGTAGGGAAAGTCTCGGCATATGGCAGTGTAAAAGTAGAAGAGGCTTTGGTGATCGAAAACTACTCCCATGTCATGCATATGGTCTCCCATGTGACCGGAGGGCTTCGAGAGGGACTCCATGCATTTGACGCCCTGTTATCCGCTTTTCCTGCGGGAACGGTCTCAGGCTCACCGAAGCTTCGTGCGATGGAGATTATCGCGGAGTTGGAGCCAGATGCAAGACATTTATACGCGGGTGCTATTGGCTATATTTCGTTTGATGGTTCGCTGGATAGCTGCATCACCATTCGCACGTTGTTTTTCCAGGATGGATACGCCCACGTGCAGGCAGGGGCAGGGATCGTGGCAGATTCTGTTCCCGCGAGTGAATACCAGGAAACGATCAATAAAGCAGCAGCCATGATTTCAGCTCTGGAAAAGGCGGAGCAGCTATTCGCGCGCAAGGAGGAATTGCCATGCTAACCCATGCATTGGATCAGATCTTGAAAGGAAGCCATTTGCACAGAGACGTGGCAGAAGAGGCAATGGGTGAAATCATGGACGGAAAGGCAACTCCTGCTCAGATCGGAGCCTTTCTGGCCAGCCTACGCCTGAAGGGAGAGCAGGTAGAAGAAATTATCGGATTTGCGCGCGCGATGAGAGAACGGGCGACGCGTTTTCCGATTGACCTTCCCGGATTAGTTGACACGTGCGGAACGGGTGGGGACGGCAGCAATACCTTCAATATTTCTACCGCCAGCGCGATTGTGGCAGCCAGTGACGGGGTTCGGATTGCCAAGCACGGGAACCGGGCCGTATCGAGTAAAAGCGGCAGTGCAGACGTTTTGGAAGCTTTGGGTGTGCCTGTCAATCTCTCTCCCGAGGATGCGGCAGATTGCCTTCGTGTAACCAATCTCTGCTTTTTGTTCGCTCCCCTGTATCATCAGGCGATGAAGCATGCGGCAGGTCCGCGCAAGGAACTAGCTGTTCGCACCGTTTTTAATTTGCTCGGTCCCTTGACCAATCCGGCTGGAGCTTCTCATCAGCTCATGGGTGTCTATGACGTCCAGCTTCTACCGACAGTAGCTGCGGTGCTCAGGGAATTGGATGTAAAACGTGCGCTGGTCGTCGCCGGTTCAGACGGACTGGATGAACTGACGGTTACCGGAACGAGTCATATTGCCGAGCTGCGTGATGGACAAATCCACTCGTATGAGATTGATCCGGAACAATTCGGACTGCGCCGGCATGAAAAGGATGCTCTGCGCGGTGGGGACGCCCATGAAAACGCGGCTATCATCCACGACGTATTTGCGGGAGCACGCGGTGCTGCACGCGACATCGTCCTGTTGAATGCCGGAGCGATTCTCTATCTCACAGATCGTGTGTGTTCGATTGGCGAGGGTGTCATACGTGCGGCAGAACTGATTGATGACGGACGCGTTTTGCGCAAGCTGGAGCAATTCCGTCAAATTGCAGGAGGAATGATTCATGCTTCGTAAAATCGTAGAAAAAAAACGGGAAGAGATCAGTCGGCTGAAGGTTGAGACGACAGTAGCATCCCTGTTGGCCAATACCAAATCCATCGAGACTCCGCGAGGCTTTCGCCGGGCATTGGAAGCAAGCTCACGACCAGTCAGCGTGATTGCTGAAGTGAAAAAGGCATCGCCGTCAAAAGGCTTGATTCGACCTGATTTTGATCCGGTTGCCATCGCACAGGCCTATCAGGCGGCGCAAGCAGAATGCCTCTCTGTACTGACCGATGAATCCTTTTTCCAAGGGAGCCTTTCCTATTTGCGTACCATTCATGAAACAATCGATCGTCCGTTATTGCGCAAAGATTTTCTCCTCGACGAAATTCAGGTCGTGGAGGCTCGTGCGGCAGGCGCGGATTGCATTTTATTGATCGCCGCTATTCTGGACCCAGCACAGCTGCGTCACCTCGAACAGACTGCTGAAGAGCTCGGCATGGACGTACTTATTGAGGTGCACGACAGACGTGAATGCGACATGGTCTTTCAAGCTGCCAATCCCAAGCTGCTCGGCATCAACAACCGGAACCTCAATACGTTCCAGACCGATCTGGCGGTTACTCATGAAGTAATCGCAGATCTTCCGAGAACCATTACCGTTGTGAGCGAGAGCGGCATATCCGTGCCCGCTGACATTGAAAATGTGCGGAAGGCGGGCGCAAGAGCTGTATTGGTGGGAGAACATTTTATGCGGCAGGACGATGTGGAAAAGGCCGTGCTCTCCTTGGTAGGGGTAGCGCAAGTACCGGGGGTGAGTCAATGACCCGGATCAAAATATGCGGTATCAAGCGGGCCGAAACACTGGCACTGTTAACAGAGCTGAAGGTAGACTATGTCGGACTTGTCTTTGCGCCAAGCAAACGCAAGGTAGAGGCGGAGGACGCAAAAAGATTGCTCGCATCTGTTTCGAATCATCCTCCAGCTGTCGGCGTGTTTGTGAACCCGAGTATGGAGGAGCTGGAAGAGCTCCTCGCACAGGTTCCATTATCCGTTATTCAATTGCACGGCCAGGAATCGCCAGCATTTTGTCAGGCGGTTCAAGAACGTTTTGCGTTGCCAGTCTGGAAAGCACTGGCGGTTGGAGGAGAGTCTGACCCAGCACATGAGATCGCACGATTTGAGGACACGGTACAGGCATTGTTGTTTGACACATATGATCCGAGTCTGGCGGGTGGAACAGGGAAGCGCTTCTCTTGGGAGCAGATTCCCGACTTGCAGGATAAGTGCGGGGAAGCGGCTTGTGTCATCGCGGGGGGAATTAATCCGGAAAATGTAGCGGAGCTAGTCACTCGCTACCAGCCAAACGTGATTGATATCTCGAGTGGAGTAGAAACAGACGGGGAAAAGGATTCCGATAAAATCAAGACTTTGGTGGAGAGGGTGAGAGCGAATGAACACGCAGCAGACAACTACGCGAGTCGTGCCTGATGAGAACGGACGCTTTGGACAGTTTGGAGGAAAGTTTGTTCCTGAAACCTTGATGAATGCAGTGGCTACGCTGGAGGTCGCTTTTGAAGAAGCTCTTCGTGATCCCGCGTTTGTGAACGAACTGAACGGCCTGCTGAGCGAATATGCAGGCAGACCCACGCCGCTTACGTACGCAGAGCGCCTTACAGAAGCACTCGGTGGAGCACGGATTTATCTCAAGCGCGAAGACCTCAACCATACAGGAGCGCATAAATTAAACAATGCACTCGGTCAAGCTCTGCTGGCGAAGCGTATGGGAAAACAATCCATCATCGCAGAAACAGGAGCTGGTCAGCACGGAGTAGCGAGTGCTACGGTGGCAGCCAAACTGGGCCTTTCCTGCAAAGTATTCATGGGAGAAGAAGATATTCGGCGGCAGTCGCTGAATGTGTTTCGAATGAAACTGCTCGGAGCAGAGGTCATTCCAGCTGTCTCAGGTTCCCGGACGCTAAAGGATGCGACCAATGAAGCGATTCGTCATTGGGTCACACATGTGGAAGAAACCTTTTATGTCATTGGTTCCGTAGTGGGACCGCACCCGTATCCGTACATCGTGCGTGAGTTCCAAAAGATCATCGGGGAAGAAACACGCAGTCAAATTTTGCAAATGCTCGGCAGACTACCAGATGAGGTCATTGCCTGCGTCGGAGGCGGTAGTAATGCAATCGGCATGTTCTATCCGTTTATTCAAGATGATACGGTTGCCCTGCGCGGAGTAGAGGCTGCCGGACACGGTGTCGATACAGACAAACATGCGGCGACACTCAGCTTGGGACGTCCAGGGGTCATCCACGGTTCCCTGACGTACCTTTTGCAAGACGAGCATGGTCAGGTGCAGGAGGCGCACTCGATTTCAGCGGGGCTTGATTATCCCGGAGTTGGCCCAGAGCATTCTTATTTAAAGGATAACGGCCGTGTTACCTACACGTCTGTAACAGATAATGAAGCACTGGATGCGGTTCAGCTTTTGTGCCGCACGGAAGGCATCATTCCAGCTCTGGAAAGTGCGCATGCCATCGCAGAAGCAGTCAAACGCGCACCGAAGATGTCCAGTGACCAAATTCTCGTGATTTGCCTGTCTGGACGCGGGGACAAAGACGTGCTAACGATCCAGGATGCTCTGCAAGGGCCAGAAGGAGGAGTCCGATAATGACGACAGCTGTAAACAGAATTGATCGCCTGTTCGAGGATCGCAGCCGCAAGCGTTTTATCCCGTTTATTACGGTCGGTGACCCTACGGTAGAAGCTACGTTTCAACTCGTAACGGCGATGGTAGAGGCAGGGGCGGATGTCATCGAGCTGGGGGTTCCTTATTCCGATCCGCTTGCCGATGGTCCTACGATCCAGCGGGCTTCCCAAAGAGCACTGGAAAATGGCGTGTCGATTACAGATGCATTGAAACTGGTAGCACGCCTGCGAGAGAGTGGCCTGGAAGCTTCGTTTGTCCTGTTTTCCTATTTCAATCCGGTGCTCCAATACGGCATTGATCGCTTTTTTGCTGATTTGGCAGACTATGGCGCAGATGGGGTAGTTATCCCCGACCTGCCGATTGAGGAAAATGGGCCAGCCGTCGAGGCGGCGAAGAAGAATGGCATCCACGTCATTTCTCTCGTAGCCCCTACCTCGGAGTCGCGAATCAAAAAGATCGGTGAGCAGGCTACGGGCTTTCTCTATTGTGTTTCTTCCTTGGGCGTGACAGGAGCTCGAACTGATTTGCGGGATGATCTTGCTGACTTTTTACAGAAGGTAAAGGCGTCTACGACCGCTCCGACTGCTGTTGGATTCGGTATTTCTACACCCGAACAAGTACGTGCCGTGGCTCCCTATACAGATGGCGTCATTGTCGGCAGTGCGATTGTCGGGCAGATCGAACAGCATGTTGAACAGTTGAAAGACCCGAAAGAGCTGCCACAAGCGGTCGAAAAAATAAAAACGTTTGTACATCAGTTAGCGAGTGCGCTACAATAATGGGAAAAATGTGACTGGAGTGAACGTGGATGCAACCGAAGCAACGCATACTCAATGCCCCGGTATATCAACCTGGGAAACCCATTGATGACGTCAAGCGGGAATATGGTCTGACAGAAGTGATTAAGCTGGCGTCCAACGAAAATCCGTATGGCTCATCACCAAAAGCAAAGGCAGCTATTGTCGAGCAATTGGACAATCTGGCGTTGTATCCTGATGGGGCTAGTCTGAATCTGCGTTGGGATCTTGCTGATTATCTCGGAGTAAAGCCGAGCCAATTGATTTTTGGAAACGGCTCTGATGAAAATCTGTTGATGATCTCTCGCGCTTTTCTAAATGAGGGCACCAATACCGTGATGGCGAAGCCTACTTTTTCGCAATATCGCTCCAATGCCATCATTGAAGGGGCTGAGCTAATCGAGGTTCCGCTGAAAGATGGCGTCCACGATCTGGAAGCGATGGCTGCTGCGATCAACGAGCAGACACGCGTCGTATGGGTATGTAACCCGAACAACCCTTCAGGAACAATTGTCACAATGACAGAGCTTGAGGCATTCCTGAAAAAGGTGCCAAAAGAGGTGCTCGTTGTTTTGGATGAGGCGTACTACGAGTATGTGGTGGATCCGGAATATCCGCAGACCGTTCCTATGCTGTCTGCGTATCCAAACCTGATCATCTTGCGTACATTCTCGAAAATATACGGGCTTGCCACGCTGCGCATCGGTTATGGAGTTGCTTCGGAAGAGCTGGTGTCCCACTTAGAACACGTACGTGAGCCGTTCAACACCGGAACATTGGGTCAGGTAGCAGCGCGTGCAGCTCTGAAGGATCAGGAGTTTGTCACTGCTTGCCGCGAGCAGAACAGAGAAGGCATGAAGCAATTTACAGATCGCTTCGATGAGTGGGGATTGTCGTACTATCCTTCGCAAACCAACTTTATTTTAGTTGACCTGAAGCAAGATTCGGATAGTGTCTTTAAAAAGCTTTTGAGCCAAGGCATTATCGTTCGTTCCGGAAACGCACTTGGTCATCCGGGCTACCAACGAATTTCAATCGGCACAAAAGAGCAAAATGAAAAGATTCTCAATGTGCTCAAGGAAATCGTAACGGGCGCTTTGAAATAACCCGAAAGATGCCGGGCGCTGTCCCGGTATTTTTTGTCTACGTAGATGAAGGAAGGATCGAGTGTGGAGATGAAGAAAACCACCATTGCTGTAATCGGTGTCGGATTGATAGGTGGCTCCATCGCCTTATCGATGCGGCGTGATCCGAATATTCGGGTCGTCGGTTACGATGTACGCCAGGATTGTTTGGACAAGGCATTGACTCTTGGAGTTATTCATGCCGGCACAACGGATTTACAAACGGCTGTGAGAGAAGCCAATGTCATTTTTCTAGCAGCGCCGGTCGAGCAAATTTTTGCGACGCTGCAAGTGCTGTCAACGCTCGATTTACAGCACGATGTCATTGTCACGGATGTAGGAAGCACCAAGTCAGGCATAGTGCACAGGGCTGTGGAAGTGATCCCCGATTACGTCACGTTTATCGGCGGTCATCCGATGGCGGGTTCCCATAAGTCTGGTGTAGAGGCTGCTTCTGACAGATTGCTCGAAAATGCGTACTACGTCTTGACGCCTGCCCCCGGAACATCCGTAGAAAAAATCGGGCGCTTGACTGAATTACTCGCTCTGACACGAGCAAAAGTAGTACAGATGGATGCAGATACGCATGACCAGGTAGTAGGTGCGGTCAGCCATTTTCCGCATGTGCTTGCGTCTGCCCTGGTAAATCTGGTCGCAGGTTATGACGACGAAAATGCGTGGCATGCGCGACTGGCTGCAGGCGGGTTTCGGGACATTACCCGGATCGCTTCGAGTAATCCGCGGATGTGGCGTGATGTGCTTTTGCAAAACCGCGAGCACATTTTGAAGATCGCAAATGACTGGTCAGTAGCGCTGCAAGATGTCGTGAAGCTGGTGGAAAAGGGAGATCCGGACGGGATCGAGCATTTTTTCAAAACCGCACGTGATTTCCGCGACGGATTACCTGAACGCAAAGCAGGGGCGCTTCCGCCATTAAACGATTTGTATATTGATATCCCTGACCATCCGGGGGAAATTGGCCGGATCACTACCCTTTTGGGGGCGAGACAGATTAATATTACCAATCTCCAGATCAGGGAGACGCGTGAAGATATTTATGGGGCATTGCGCATCACGTTTCAATCCCCGCAAGAGTTAGAAAAAGGCGAGGAACTGCTGCGGTATTTCGATTACAATGTGTACAAGCGCTAAAAGACTTGTTATGCCTGTGGACTTTACAACGAAGACGCTTCACAGCATGACTATCGGGAGAAAAAGGGGAGTGGAATTGTGCTTCGCGTAAGACAAGCCCAAAAAATAGAAGGAACTGTCCGTGTTCCTGGAGATAAATCGATTTCACACCGTGCGGTTATGTTTGGCTCTCTCGCAAAAGGAACGACTACAATCGAGGGATTTTTGCCAGGGGCGGACTGCCTCAGCACGATTAGTTGTTTTCGCAGAATGGGGATTGAGATTGAACAGCAAGGAGACAAGGTCACTGTACACGGCAAAGGCTGGTACGGACTCCAAGAACCTTCCGTGCATTTGGAGGTAGGGAATTCGGGTACAACGATCCGCTTGATGGCCGGGATTATGTCGACGCAGCCTTTTCATGTTGTCATGGAGGGCGACGAGTCCATTGCCAAAAGACCAATGCGCCGTGTCATCGGACCGCTTCGCCAAATGGGAGCGAAGATAGACGGACGCAAGGATGGCGAATTTACGCCGCTGGCTATTCGGGGAGGCGAGCTGCAAGGGATCGCATACCATTCACCTGTTGCAAGTGCACAAGTGAAATCGGCGATTTTGCTCGCAGGCTTGCAAGCCAAGGGCGTCACCAGTGTCACTGAGCCTCATTTGTCCCGTGATCATACAGAGCGCATGCTACAAGCTTTTGGCGTCCAGGTCGTACGTGATGGATTGACTGTCTCTGTTGAGGGCGGTCAGGAATTGCTGGGACGCGCGATTTCAGTGCCAGGAGATATCTCTTCTGCGGCTTTCTTGATCGCGGCAGTCATGATGGTGCCAGGCAGCAAGCTTTTGATTGAAAACGTAGGTATCAACCCAAGCCGTACGGGTATCATTGACGTGGTGAAAGCGATGGGGGGAAGCCTCGAGCTAGTGAATGAAAGAGTGGTCAATGAAGAACCGGTAGCTGACCTGTTGGTGACCTACTCAAAGCTGCACGGAATCGAGATCGCAGGAGATATCATTCCACGCCTGATCGACGAGATTCCTGTAATTGCTGCAATGGCTACGCAGGCGACAGGGCGTACGATCATTCGGGATGCTGAGGAGTTAAAGGTAAAAGAGACGGATCGGATTGCAACAGTAGTTAGCCAGTTGTCCAAATTCGGAGCAAAAGTAACACCGACTGACGATGGCATGGTGATCGAAGGGGAGACGGCTTTGACAGCGGCCACCATTGATAGTCACGGGGACCATCGAATCGGAATGGCGATGGCCATCGCAGGTCTGGCTGCTACAGGCGAAACGGTGATTGAAAATGACGAAGCGATTGCGGTGTCGTTCCCAGGCTTCGCCGAATTGCTCGAGGGAATTAGCAAATAAACAGGAAAAAGCCCGCACATTTTGTGGTCATAACCCTGTCAAGTAGACTGCCTAAAAC
>Ga0256797_1000355_pt1 | contig 9849 bp, 1 predicted proteins | sample MC6MC0948MT_FD_190196 | JGI IMG/M metagenome (GOLD analysis project Ga0256797, IMG submission 190196) | Metatranscriptome of enriched soil aggregate microbial communities from Iowa State University, Ames, United States - MC6-MC0948-MT... | ecosystem: Environmental > Terrestrial > Soil >...
ATTATTTAATATTACTTTTACTTTTTTAATCTCTTGATCTTCTTTCATTATTTGGAGAACCAAATTCATAACTACCTCTTTTAGATTTCTTATCTTCTTTAACGGTTAGGAAACCAGATTTCTTTTTAAATGAATTTGGAATGAGTGAGGAAGGTGATGATAGAATGTTATCGATTAGATTTGGAGATGATTCTTTGATTGAACTTTCATCATCATAGGATAAATCAGTCATTAGCGATGATTCTTCTTCGGCAGCCATATCTGGTTGATCGTTATTTGAACTACTGTTACTGTCAACCAATCCTTCGTCGGCTTCGGAATTGATTTCACCCAAGATATAACGATTCATGGTGGCATAGAGTTTCTTGTAACCCAATTCCAGTTCTTGATGGAAACTATATTGGTTCATGGTGATTCTCACCTTGTTGATAGAGAGTGCCACTGCACAGAGTTCAAGGAATTTCTTGCAAGCTTGTGAAAGTTTGTCAATGTGATGAGAAGGCCAGTTTGATCTATTGGAATTTGCAAGGAAACCTCTACAAACTTCCAATGCACCGGCATTGACTTGAAGTAAAACACTGCCTTGTAAGACACCTTGGAGGGTTTTGATGTTGGGTGGATCTTGATGGATTTCCAATGACAACAAGTTGTTTCTATGTTCAATGGTTTCGATAGAGTTTTCAATGGGGCTAATCTCAATCTCTTTTTTACTGACGATAGGGAATCTCTTTAACATATTTGGAGCAGTGTGATCGATGGTGAGAATAGTCTTTCTATGGAATTGTTCGGTGATGCTACCTTGAGTCTTACCTGTAAGTGTAAAGGGAGTGATAAAGACAAAGTGTTTTAAGAGTGTGTGTCTTTCAAAGTATCCTGGACGAGACTCCTTATCACTTTGTTCAAAGTATGGCTTCAACGATGTGATTTGGAGATAGAGTCTGTGGGGTTCGAGATTGGCTCTCTCGATCTTTCCACTGTCGGGGAACACCACTACCTCTTGACCAAACTTCTTATGATAAAAGGTCTTGAGACGGTCACTGAGAGCAAAGAGATGGGTGAGTTTGGGTTCCTTGTAAATGAATTCCATGCCATCCAAATCTTCAAATGCATCACCATAGAAGCCAACTCTGTAGTAACGACCCAACATACGACTCTTACATTCATTTGCTTTGATGATCTCACGATAGAGTTCATAGATCTGTTTATGGCATTCAGAAAGATTTTCAAAGTCACGTAGTTTTTCATACAATGGGATCAAGAGCTTGTAGAGCAAGATAGAGTATTCGAAATAGTCACCCATACGGAGCTGATTGATGGCCAAGTAGATGGTGGAGGTAAGACCATCAACAGAAAACACTGGTGATGTACAAACACCCTCATCTTCTTCAATGACAATTTCTGATAGACCAGGTGAAATACTTTGGATTAAAGATAAGTCTACTGCACAGGGTAATAATCCATGTTGTTCCAAATACACTATAACCAACAAAGCGATACGTAATTTACAAACAGCAGCTTCAAAGTAATTCTCTTCCTCAACATGTTTGCTTGACAATATATTGAGCCAATCGATACGAATGATTGGTGTATCAGAATAGCCAGAGGCAATCTCACTGTATAGTTCATGAATGGTTTCCGGATCAGAACTGGTTTTCAATAGATTGGCACGGACAGTATCTCTGATGATCTTGATCAACTTGTTGCTCATCTTGAGTATTTGATTACTGAACGATGTTTTGATCTCGACCACTTGGTTTTGATCAAGGCCACTGAGTAGTCTGGGTGTGATGATGGAGCACTCTGACTCATTCTTTAGTTCCTCGATCGAGTATTTTGATATGGTTCTAAAAGCACGCTCAAGATTTCTAAAGTCATTCTTAAATACACCGGAATTGGCAGTCTTGCTCAAAGCGATGGTAGCCTGGATCTTCATACGACCAAAATTACCGCTCTCTTGGTTGTTGTGTTTTATCATCGAGTAAAAGAAACTGGTGGCAATGGAACGGATCTCTCTGGATGGGAAATTACAGTAACGAATGATTTGGTTGCAGAGGAGACTGCAATAGTCGTTGTTGATTTGGAAGAAATGGTGTCTAAACTTATAGACAAATGATCTCAACGATGCATACAAACATGTGATGACACGATGTGATTGACGCTTCTCTAGTAATGCGATAAAGAGATAAAACAACTTCTCCATCAACAATGAACATGTGCCACCCTCCTTGAGTTGGTGGTACTGGTTCTTAATAAAGTCTTCAATAAAGTCCAATATGATCAAATTGGCCTCTGAACAAATGTTACCTTCGTTGGCTGGGATTACTTTACGACTGGTGAGTGGTTGCATATGACGATGACTCATCACCACAGCTTGGAGTGTTGGACTTGTGCCACCGGTCATGTTGGGTGGCGAGGAACTATTCAATGTGAACGATGAGGCAGAGGTGAGTGGTGCAGGTGATGTGATACTTGGACTGGATGCTGTGATTGGATTGTTGAGTGACAACAAATCAATATTGCTACCTGTATATACCATTGACGAGCTAGAACTTGTTCTACTGAGACCAGATTCCTTGAGTGGTGACAATACATCCTTTTTCTTCATAAACAACTCCTTTGCTAATTTTCCACTAGAGATTATAGGTGGAGGTGTAGGGATGTTTGAGGTGGAGTTGTTAATAGTTCCACCGGCATTACTGTTGTTACCACCATTGTTGATGTTACTTGCAACACCACTGTTGTTGCTACTGCCACCACCGTTCATCAACATGTTGACAGAACTGGTTGATGGACTGGCTGTAGCAGACAAGGCATCTGGACCTAAATGAAGGGCCTCCAATGGTGTTCTGATGTGGTTTTGTTGATACTCAAATGCACTGGCAATTAAAGAAAGCACATCGAAAAAGGTATTCAATCTCTGAGGCACCTCTTTAGCAAACCACTGTCTGAGGAAACTCTTTGACAAATTCTTGAGAATAAAGAGTTGACAAGCCATGAAATTACGTCTCTCTTGAATGTCTGATGAATGGAACCATTGGACAAACTTGTCATAGTGGTCAATGACATCGAGGATCAGTGGGAAGTAAATGGATGCGATTCTCTCCTTCTTTTGAGGATCTTGGTAACGAGAGTCGTAGTCGTGTTTGGTGAGGAGGGTATTGATGCAATTGAATGCCACGTTTCTGACTTCATGTGAATTTCTAGTATCAAACAAGATACCCAATACCTCACGAATGAGGATACCACTCACTGGATGAGTGTCGTTGATCTTCATTGACAAGTGTTGAATGTTATTTAAACTATATGGCACGGGGATATTCAAATTGATGTAGTGCTCATAGTCACAAATGATCTTGAGGAAATCAAACTTGTAGAATAAAAATGTAGTGGCATTTTGAGCATCCTTTTGAATACCAGAGTTGGTGTCGTGGATATAGATAAACAAGAGATCAGTGATGACACCTCTGTCAAAGACACTAAACAAATCACGAATGAACAATGCTAAATTATTGTTTGCCTCACTGGCCAACTTGCTGTCCTGGTTGGTAGAGATGGAATTCTGGATATGATAGACACCAAATGATACCAACTTGGGGAGATATTTAATAAACTCTGTGTCGTGTTGATCCAATACACTGGTGTTGGCATTCTTGTCTGCAGAACTAGCTGTACTGGCAGCAGTAGCACTACTGACACCATTATCGCTACTCTGTAGTGTATTGAGATAATTGATCAACTGTATCTTACTCTTTTCATCCAACTTGTATAATGACAATGACTTGACAATCAAATCATAGATAAACCAAGAGAATGAGAATATGGCACTGTTGGACAAATCCGATAGATCATTGGATGTCAATCTCTTTCTCATGAGGAAATAGACAAAACGTGTGCTAAGTGCAGTGTATACGGGCATACGGGTATTAGTTGGATTGTCAAAGACATGTTGTACATAGGACACAAAGAACGGTACACGGGCATTCGAGTCATCAAGATATTTCTGTATCTTGGCCAACAACACAAACATGGCCTTAATGGCTATACACCCGACAGTGGATTCCCTATTACATATGACAAATATCAAATTGTTCATAATGACATTAAAGAATCTAATTGATTCCAGTGCATCAAATTGATTGAAATCCTGTAATGTTTGAATTAAATCAACATCACGTATAAATTCATCTTGAGCATACAATAGGAATTTGTTTAAATATGAATTCTGTGCATAAAGACTACTGAATAACTTTAAATCAAATTTAAATAAATTCTTTCCATTCTCCAACAATGTATAATCAGTTTCAAAATTTCTTAGATATTTATCCTTTACATTACCAATAGCAATTGGTAATTGTAAATTACCAGTTTCACAAATCTTTCTATCTTTATAAAGTGGTAATACTGAAAATCCAATCATTTGATCAGATGATTCTTCTCCCTTTTTAACTTTACAAACTATATGATAATATGAAAATAATATATGTAATTTTTGTGTAACTCTTGATGGTAATTTCATCTTTAATTCATCAATAAAAGTTGGAGTTTTGTTATGATAATGAGTTTCAGTATAAAAAAATGAAGAAAATCTTTGACATGAACTTTTACCATAAATTAATTTAAGTGATGGAGTTGATAGATTATCATCATCTCTAATTTCAATTTTAATGGTAATATTTCTACCATGTGCTTTTGTTAAATTAACAGTATCTGGATAAAGGAATAAATTATTTACATATTGATAATGTGGAATAATTTCAGGAAACTTTGTAAATGGTTGAACTTCTCTAATAACTGGAATTATTGATGGTACTGTACTAATACCACGTCTAATAGCTGATGACATTGCTGATTGAGTATGTTGAAGTTTACGTGGTGATGGTGGTAAATCACTTAATTGATCACTACTAGTTGATTGTGATAATGTATTATTAGTATTTAATGTTAATGATGACATTTGTTGAATTACTACTGGTGGTACAACACTTGTAGTATTTGTTGATGCTGGTTGAATATCATTTGATGATCCTTGTAAACTATTTGGTGAATTTGAATCTGTATCTGATATTGTAATTGTTGGTGATGAATTACCATCATCATTATTATTATTATTATTATTATTATTATTATTATTTGTTTGTTTGCTATTATTATTGATATTATTATTTTTATTGTTGTTATTATTATTATTAGTTGTTGTAGTACTTTGAGATGTAATAGTTGGTGTTTTAACTGAATCTGTATTAACCTCTGTCCATTTTCTAATCATATCTCTTAATTCATGAATTTTAATTGGTTTTGATATATAATCATCCATTCCACTATTTAAACATTTAATTTGATCTTCTTTAAAAACATTTGCAGTTGTAGCTATAATAGTTATTCTTGAAGAGTCAGTAGTTGATTCACTATGTCTAATTTCTCTGGCCACTTGAAAACCATCCATGTCAGGCATCATAATATCCAAGAAAACGATATCATATTTATCATGAAACTTTTCCAGTGTTGATAATGCCTCACTTCCACTGGCAACCATATCAGCCTCACTTCCAATAGATTGAAGCATTTTTACAAGTAGTAATCTATTTACAAAATTATCATCAACAACCAATACCTTTGATTTTATAGCTGTAGCAGATCTCTTTTGACCGCCTTGTAGTTCAGTAGCAGCTGATACTGATCTATCTTGATTACTACCTATATTACCATTGTTACTACTACTACCACTATTGTTATTATTATTATTATTATTACCAATACCTCTACTACTATTTGAAATTTGACTACTACCAACAGAGTTGTTGTTTGATAATGAAATATCTGCTCCAGCTGATGTACTAAGATATCCATTGGTTTTTGAACTTAAACTACTACCACCACTATTGATTCCAACATTTGTATTTCTATCTAAAAGATTATGGAAACATTCAGAGAGAAATCTCATTCTCAAAGGTTTAGTCATGATCTCTTGAATACCACATTTCTTTAATTGAACTTCAAATGCAAGATTTCTAGATTTCATTGGAAGAATGAGGATCATTGCAACCTTTAGAGGAAATGCTGCCTGCTCATTAGTGATTCTTTGCCACAGTCCATCTACATTTGGTGTATTGTAGTCCATAATGATAATGGAATAAGGATACTTTGTAGCCAATGCTTGTTTCCATAATGTAAATCCAGTGTCACCGCTATCTGCCGTATCCAATTGAATATTCCAAGCCAACATCTGTTGATGAAGAAACACACGACTATTCAAACTCTTGTCTATGAACAACATCTTGGCACCACTAAAGTTTTGACATAATTGACTGCTACTGTTACCATAAGATGATGCAGGAGATGGTGATGAAATTGGAGTATCGGAATCTGTTATTAACATTGGTTCAATGCCATCCATTGGTGCATATTTTTTAAATTTCAAACTAGCGATAAATGCACTACCATGGCCATACTGACTTTCAACATGAATGGAACCATTGAATGCTAACTGCACCAACTCTTTGCATATAGCCAATCCCAATCCAGAACCACCATATTGACGAGTAATAGTACCCTCTGCTTGAGTGAATGCTTTAAACAACAATGGCAGTGCTTCTTTCTTTATACCAATACCAGTATCTTTTACCTCAATCTTTATATCATACTCTTCAGCAGTTTCTTTTACCAATGAACAAAGTATCAATATCTCACCTTTGTCCGTAAACTTTACAGCATTACCCAATAGATTTGTCAATATTTGATTTAATCTTGATGCAGCACCATACAATTTCTCTGGAACCTTTGTATCAATATGACACAACAACTCTAATCCCTTTGCTTGAGCTCTCTCTGCCATTGAATCAATGACCTCACCCAATTTAGCTCTAATATCAAATTCTTCATTTTCAATATCAAGTTTACCTGCTTCAATCTTTGATATATCTAAAAGATCATTAATTATACTTAATAAAGAATTTGAAGAATTTTTAATAATTTCTAAATAATTTCTTTGTTCAGGTGATAGATCAGTTTCAATTAAGAGATCAGCATAACCAACAATTCCGGCCATTGGAGTTCTGATATCGTGAGACATCATTGATAGTCTAAGTCTAGATTTCTCAATGATTTTAATTTGTTCCAATGTTTTAGATTCTTCGTCGATTCTACGTTGTGTTATATCTCTTTTAGTACAATTGTAATAGAGTACTTTTTCAAATTGATCAATGACGGGTGATACCATAGTTTCAAAATGTATTAATGTACCATTACTGTGTTTGGTTCTAATGAATCCTGACCATGTCTTTTTCATTGTGAGTGTTGCCCACATTTGAGGAATGATTTCATGATTATCAATGAGAAATGAGAATTCACGACCCAGTAGCTCCCATCTCGAGTGGCCAGTGGTGTTTGATATGGCACAATTGAGATACTTTATATGACCACTGACATCCCATATCTCGATGCAATCCGGTGAGTATTCAACACAATTGATCATTCTTCTAGTTGCCTCTTTGATGTCTTCAGAGCGTTTAAGTAAAAAGTAATCGTTGATCATTCTCTGTGCACAATTAAGACGTAAATCCAATAGTACCGGTGAAATGGGTTGTTGAATGTAATCGTTGGCACCGGCATCTATATACTGACAAAATTCAGATGGATCACTAGTTTCTGTTATTACCAACACCACAGGGAAATCACCGATTGCCAATCTTAAATTCTTACAAAACGATATATTTCGTAATGTAGATTGTTGTAATGAAGATGATGTACTAGTTGTTGTTGTAGTAGTAGTTGAATTACCATTACCATTACTATTATTATTCTTTACTGGTGTTGATGTTGTAGTTGTTGTAGTAGTTGTATATTCAAATGTATCATCATCCATTTGTTGTTGTTGTTGCTGTTGTTGTTGATTATGAATATTTGTTGGTGAATTTGAAGTTGAAGATGATGTCGAGAAATCACTATTATCTAAACTACCATTACTACTATTACTACCAATACTACCAATACTACCAATACTACCACTACTACTACCATTATTACTATGAAGTGTAGTACTATTACTACGACGATGACGATGATGATAATGATGATGATGGTGATGATGATGTTTATTATTATTATTATTATTATTATTATTATTACTATTGCCGCTACTATTATTATTATTATTATTATTATTATTATTATTATTTGGTGAAGATACTATATTTGTTGTAATTGGTGGAGTTTGTGGATATAATGTATCTATATTTATTATTTCATTTGGATCAAATATGAATAAAGCAAATTGTTCTTGATTATGACAATGAATAACTTGATTTAAATCTGTTGAACAAGTTGTAACTTGATGACCTCTTCTTTGTAATAGATTCAAAAGTAATTGTTTATTTGGTGATGTTTGACTCTGTATGAGTAATGTTTTAATAGGTGTCTTTGGTTGATATTTAATACCCACTTGATCAAAACTAGTGAGTATATCAAACAATGGTGTAAATTCACTCTTTATACTCTTACTCTTTGAAGAGATCATCGATAATTCTGAAAATCTAGGATTTGAATTTGATTCACCAACTGTCCAACTAAATGATTTAATTCTATCTCTTCTTTTTGAAAATATATCATTCATATCATTATTTGTAATAATATTATTGTTTAGTGTTGTAGTAGTGTTGTTGTTTTTGATATTACTATTTGATGATTTATTTAAAAATGATGCTGTTGTTGGTATTGTTGATGTTGATGGTGATTTCATACATGTTGTTGATGGTAAAGATGCGCTAACTGTATATGACATTGGTGAAGAAGGATAAGATGACATTGTCATATCATCATCCATTAATATATTTCTATTACTATTATTATTATTATTATCCATTATATTTATATTATTATTACTACTACTACTACTACTACTACTACTACTATTGATACTATTATATAAACTATTAAAACTATTACTATTGATACTATTTATTTTACCATTACAACATCCAGAAGTACAACCGTTGTTACTACTACTACTACTACTATTATTAATATTACTACTATTACTACTACTTGTATTATTTGTTTCATAATTGGTACTATTATTATTAATAATATTCATAGTTTCTAAATCCAATGATCTTCTATTGGGTCGAAATTTATAAGTGTTATCTAGTTGTTGTTTGTGTAGATTATCTTCAAAGAATTCGTAACTAATATTATTATTGTTGTTATTTTTATTACCACCACTAATAGTAGCATTGGTGGTATTATTGTTGTTGTTGTTGGTGTTGCTCATCTTTTATATATTTATATATATAATATATATATGTGTGTGTGTAATATGTAATTTCTTTTTTTGTCTTTTTTCGATTTCCTCTTATCTATTCGCTATATGGTTATGTGTACATGTACGTTTTAAATGATAATTATTCTCGGTGAATAAATTGTGTTAATGTGTTTGGATTTTTTTTTTTGTTTAGTTTTTGATTATGACACGAACGAGGGGTGATGCTTTAAGCACATGAAATAATAATTATAATTTTTAATTAATTTATTGATAATAATTGTTGTTGTTGTTGTCACTGTTTATAAGAAAACGGAAATTTAGAGTGTTGGTGGTGGTAAGCTGGTGAGTAAGAGTTTTCCTGTTGGTAGGTCATCGAGTGTGGGTTATAAAAAAAAAGTGAAAAAAGTTGCAAAAAAAAATTAAAAAAAAGGGTCTCGTGTGAAAAGATTCAGGAATTCACGTGTTTTTAAAAACCAAGTGGTTTGTGGTTAATTTGGTTACTTACTTAACACTAGGGGTGTAGGTATTAATATACTTTATTATTTGTGTGTGTGTGTTTGTCTTATTGTGAATAGGTTACTTTTTGACTATGA
>Ga0256797_1000371_pt1 | contig 9664 bp, 9 predicted proteins | sample MC6MC0948MT_FD_190196 | JGI IMG/M metagenome (GOLD analysis project Ga0256797, IMG submission 190196) | Metatranscriptome of enriched soil aggregate microbial communities from Iowa State University, Ames, United States - MC6-MC0948-MT... | ecosystem: Environmental > Terrestrial > Soil >...
CGGCGGGCACGCATTTGGCGGGTGCTGTTGGACAGCACCCGGGCAATCAGCGTGACTTCCTCATCCAGCGGGAGGTTGTTGATGGGTGTCAGCTCACCACGGCTGAGGTAGCGGCGTGGGAAATAGTTCAGCAGGGAACCGACGGTCTTCAGGCCCAGGTGTTTCTCGATGACGGTAGCGGACCGCTTGCCGATACGGCGTTCGAGGGGCAGTTCGAGTTCAGAATTCATGCCGTGACTGGCCCGGGTCGCCGGGTGCAGGGTTGTTTTGGGCAGGTGTGTCTTGGGCAGACGTGTCCTGGGCACTGTTGCTTTGGGCAGCGCCGGACGGAACCGCGAGCTGGCTGACGGCGATGTCCGTAGGTTCGCCCAACGAACGGATCAGGGCAACGGCGGGCTCAGGATCGGGGACGTGGACATGCACCCGCCAACGGTAGCTGGCTTCCACGGCAGGCTCGTCGTCGTCATCCGGGCCCTGCGCTCCGCCTACCTGGCTCATGATCACGGAATCGCCCATTTCGTCCAGGCGTTGCCGGAGGATGGCCGCGTTCAGCGGCGACAGGCTGATGGTGCACATGACTTCCACACCGTCATCGGCAGGCATGTGCTCATGGATATGCGGATCCTGCAGCTTGTAGCCGTGCAGGCCGTCCAACAGCTCATCCTGGAGTTCCTCACCGAGGACAGCCGAGCGGAGGCAGTCAAGAACCAGGAGCATGCCAACGCCCCCGGCGTCGACCACGCGGGCTTCGTGAAGTTGCGCGAGTTCGTCTTCGGTTCGGACAACGGCCTGGTAGGCGGCGTCCACTACGGCATCAAGGGAAAGACCCAAGGCATGGTTGCTGTCATCACCGTTCTGGGCCGCCTCCACGGCCTGGGCTGCGTTTGCAGCGGCTTCCAGGACCGAAAGCATGGTTCCGGCAACGGGTTCGCTCAACGCCGACCACGCCCGGATTTGTGCCCTGTTCAAGGCAGTTGCGAGCAGGGGGGCGCTCAGCCGCGACTTGCCGGCGAGGGGCTCAGCTGCTGCGCAGAGAAAGACGGCGAAGAGCGTCCCGGAGTTACCGCGCGCCTGCTCCATGGCGGCCTGGCCTGCCTTGGAAAGAACCGCTCCGACATCGTTTCCTGCTTCGGTGGAATCCGGGGTGGCGCCACCCAGGGCCGTGACGGCAGCCCGGACCGTGAGATAGAGGTTGGTGCCCGTATCGCCGTCGGCGACAGGGAAAATGTTGATCGCGTTAAGGCGGTCGCTATGGTTCCCCAGGACTACTTCCGCTTTGCCGAGCCAACGTTTCATGGCGTGCGCATTCGCGGCGATCTTAGTCTGCAAAGTGATCCCATCCAACGGTGTCAGCGGCTTGCCCGGCAATCCGGATACCGCTGCCTGGCGGCTCGACAACGGCTTGAACCGAGCCTATCGCAGTGAAGCCCTCCGGCAGCTGAACGCCAGCTGGGAACGTAGCCAGCAAACCGTGGTCCTCTCCCCCACCAAGGACCCAAGGCATCGCGTCTGCACCCAGTAGTGCTGCTGCCGGTTCCAAGGGTACCGCGTATGCCTTCAGGGCCGTGGGGTCGAAGTCCAGGACCACCCCGCTTGCCGAAGCCAGCCGATTGCCGTCGCGCAGCAGGCCGTCCGAGATATCGAGCATGGCGGAGGCCCCGGCGCGGGCGGCAGCAGGGCCGGCTGCCAGTGGGGGCAGGGGGCGGCACTGGCTGTCCACCAGGGCCCGGAGTTCCGCTGACAGGCTGCCCAGCGGAACGTCACTTTCAAGGAGGGCCCACCCGGCCGCCGCCCGGCCCAGGGTGCCTGCCACGGCAAGAAGGTGGCCCGGTTTCGCGCCCGAACGCACCACTGGGGCCAGACCGGCCAGCGAACCGACGACGGCCACCGTCACCGCGATCTCGCGGCCGCACCCCAAATCTCCACCGGCAACGGAGCAGTCGATGGGGCCCAACGCCGTAATCGCCGCGGTGAGGCCATCGGCAAAGGATTCGACCCATTCCACAGGGGTGCTCGGGGGCATGGTCAGGCTGACAACCAAGGAAGTAGCCGTGCCTCCCATGGCGTTGATGTCGCTGAGGTTCTGGGCCGCAGCTTTCCAACCGACATCGAACCCTGTGGTTCGGTAGCCGTTGTTCCACTGCAGCCTGAAATCCTGGTCCTGGGTCTGCGTGTCAATGGAGATCAAGGTGCGGCCATCGGGAGCGGCGATCAGGGCAGCATCGTCCCCGGGTCCCAACAAAATGCCGGGACTGTGGTTCAGGCGCGGAAAGATCCGGGCAAGGAGCTCGGACTCCGAAAGGTCTTGGACGATCATTTGTTCTGCGGGCACGGCTCTACGCTATCGCGATCCGCCGACAGGATAGCGCCGGGGCCGTCTCCACAGGACCCCCGGATTGTGACCGGGATAACGCGAATCTGCCCGGCAGCACGCGCGGGATAGGCTGGATCCATGCACCACAAGACCCTCCGCCGGACTGCCATCTCCGCGTCACTGGCCGCTGCTTCCGCCCTCGCAATCACGGCCTGTTCACCGGCCGTAGACGTCACGGCAGCCTCGGATGCCGCCAATCCTGCCTGCGCCCCGATGATGGTGGCCCTTCCGGACCAGATCGGCGACGCTGCGCTCCGGAAGACGAACAGCCAGGCAACCGCAGCCTGGGGCGACCCATCGCAGGTGATTCTCCGGTGCGGCGTGAATGTTCCCGGCCCCACCACCGACCGCTGCGTGAGCGTCAACGACATCGATTGGGTCATCAAGGAAGGCGACCCCGTCTATACCTTGACGACGTTCGGCCGGGAACCCGCGACGGAGATCCTGATTGATCCCGTCAAGCTGGAAGCGGCCAACATCAGTTCGGCGACGGTCCTGACGGAACTCGCCGCGGCCGTAGGCAAGATCAAGGCGACCGGGAAGTGCGTCGGCCAGGAAGACCTGCAGAACCTACCCACCGGCAAGTAGTTAGCGCAGGCCTGTCTTGCGGGTCAGCGCCAAGTGGATCAGTTCATCAATCAGATCGGCATAAGCCAGGCCCGATGCCGCCCACATTTGCGGGTACATGCTCTTGGGGGTAAAGCCAGGCATGGTGTTGATCTCGTTGATGATCAGCTCGCCGGCCGGGGTGTAGAAGAAATCGACACGGCTGAGGCCTTCCGCGCCAACGGCATCGAAGGCGACGGCGGCCAACTCGCGTACCCGGGCGATGGCGTCCTCGGGCATGTCTGCCGGGCAGCTGAGGGCCGCGGCGCCGTCCTCCACGTATTTGGCAGCAAAGTCGTAGAACTGGTGGTCGCCGGCAGCCACCGCGATTTCGCCCGGCATGGAAGTGCGGGGAACGTCGGTGCCGCGTCCTTGGAGGACGGCGCACTCGATCTCGCGGCCAACGATTCCTGCTTCGATGACCAGCTTGAGATCGTGCCGGCGGGCTTCCTCGATGGCAGCGTCGAGACCCTCCAAGGAGTCCACTTTGGAAATGCCCATGGAGGAACCTGCCCGGGCCGGTTTGACGAACACCGGGAAACCCAACTTGTCAACGCGTTTCCTGACCGCCTCCGCATCGGTGAGCCAGTCACGGTCAGTCACGGCCACGTAGGGTCCCACGGTTAATCCGGCGGCTTCGAACACCACTTTCATGAAGTGCTTATCCATGCCCACCGCCGAGGCCAGTACACCGGCGCCAACGTAGCGCGTATCCGACAGTTCAAGGAGGCCCTGGACAGTTCCGTCCTCTCCCCAAGGCCCGTGCAGCAGCGGGAAGACGACGTCGACGGAACCAAGCTCCTGCGGAACCTCATTGGGCTCGGTGACGATGAGCTGGTGCTCGCCGCCAACTTCTGCCAGGGTCACAGTCCGGCCCGACGGAGCTACCTCGGGAAGCGCTGCGGAACTCAAGGACCATTGGCTGGTGTCGCCGGAGGCCAGGACCCATTGTCCCGACTTGGCGATGCCGATGGGGATGACCTCGTACTTGTCCTTATCGATGGCGCCCATGACACCGGCAGCCGTGACGCAACTGACCGCATGCTCGCTTGACCGCCCGCCAAAGAGGATCGCTACCCGGGGGCGGCGTGTCGCGGGAGTGGAATCTTCAGTCACCATCAGTAGTCGCCTTCGGACTTCAGTGCCCGGGCCAACAGTCGCGGCCCCAGGTCATCAACGGACATTCTGCCTTCAAGCACGGCCACTACGGCAGCCGTGATGGGCATTTCTACATTCAGTTTGCCTGCGAGCTCATGGACGGCAGGGCCGGATTTGATGCCCTCGGCAGTCTGGGTCATCTGTTCGGCCACTTGCTCCAGGCTGAGGCCTTCGCCGAGCAGGCGGCCAGCTGTGTGGTTACGCGAAAGCGACGACGAGCACGTGGCCACGAGGTCACCGAGCCCGGCAAGCCCGGCCATGGTGAGGGCCTCTCCGCCCAAAGCCAGGGCAAGGCGCGAGGTCTCCGCCAGGCCTCGGGTAATCACGGATGCCTTGGTGTTGTCGCCCATCTGGCGTCCCTCGCAAATACCCACCGCAAGGGCAATGACGTTCTTGACGATCCCGCCGATCTCCACACCAACAACATCGGTGCTGGTGTAGGGGCGGAAATACGGCGCCGTGCAGCAAAGCGCAATGGCAGAGGCTGTTTCGTTATCACTGCAGGCAACCACTGAGGCAGTGGGCTGCTCCCTGGCGATCTCCATGGCCAGGTTTGGTCCGGACACCACGGCTACACGCGAAGCGGGGAGCCCCAGTTCCTGGGCAATGACTTCACTCATGCGCGCATCCGTGCCCAGTTCCAGGCCCTTCATCAGGGACACGACCACGGCCTCGGGTGCCAGGAGTGCTTTCCATTCGCCCAGTTGCGGCCGCAGGGACTGCGCCGGGACGGCCAGGACCACCAATGTGGCGTCCTTCAGCACTTCGGCGACGTCGGTGGAAGCAGTAATGGACGAAGGCAGTTCGATGTCCTTGAGGTACTGCCCGTTGCGATGTACCGAGTTGATCTCGGCGACGACCTCGGCTCGCCGGCCCCAGATCCGGATGCTGCGTGTGGCACCGGATGCGGCGGCCGCGTCTGCGAGGATCTTGGCAAACGTCGTTCCCCATGATCCTGCCCCCAGGACGGCAATCGTCTCCGGGGTCGTTGACGGGCTTTCCAAAAGGGTCATTCGCCATCCTCCGGTTCCGGAGCGCCTGTGGATCCACGTTCGACGAAGCGGCCATGCTTGGACTGTTTGTGCACAGCCGGGTCCCAACGTTCCGCGGGAGCAGCCTCGCCGCGAAGTGTTTCAAGCAGCTTGGTGATGGCATCCATGATGACGTCCGTGGCCTCGGACAACGTGGCTCGATCCAGCGGACGGTCGGCGAAGGCACTCAGGTCCACGGGCTCCCCCACAAGTACCCGGGCAGTCTTGCGCGGGAAGACGTGGAAGCGCTTGGCGTACCGCGGAAAGACTTCATGGGCACCCCACTGGGCTATGGGCACCACGGGCGCCCCGGTCTGCAGCGCCAGCCTGGCCGCCCCGGTGTGCCCCTTCATGGGCCACAGGTCGGGGTCACGGGTCAGTGTCCCCTCGGGGTAGATGATGATGGCGCCACCGGCGTCCACCACCTCCTTGGCGACCTGCAGCGAACGGTTGGCGCCCGCCGTCGAGCGCTCAACCGGAATCTGCTTGGTGGCCTGAAGCAGGGCCCCCAAAACGGGGACCTTGAAAAGTCCGGCCTTGGCCAGGAAGTGTGGCGGCCGCTTCTGGTTGTAGACCATGTGACCTACGACGATGGGGTCTATCTCGGTGCAGTGGTTGGGTACCGCGATGAAACCGCCCTGCGGCAGTTTCTCCAGCCCCTCCCATTTTTTGTTCATCAGGATGTTCATCAAGGGGCGCGCCAGGCCCGCCAGCAAGATAAACGTGGCACGGCTCTTGGCCGATTCCTTCACAGGATCTCCCGCTACTTGGTGGTAGTGATGTCGAAATCGGCGCCCAGGCCAGCCAGTTTCTCGGTGAAGCGCTCGTATCCGCGGTTGATGATGTCAATGCCGGTCACCTTGGAGGTGCCCGTTGCGGCAAGCGCAGCGATGAGGTGGCTGAAACCGCCGCGGAGGTCCGGGATGTCGATGTCCGTTCCCCGCAAGGGGGTGGGTCCGGAGATTACTGCCGAGTGCAGGAAGTTCCGTTGACCGAAACGGCAAGGTACGCTCCCCAGGCACTCACGGTGCACCTGGATGTTCGCACCCATCCGCGCCAGGGCTTCGGTGAACCCGAAGCGGTTCTCGTAAACGGTCTCGTGGACGATCGAAACGCCCTCTGCCTGGGTCAGGGCAACCACGAGGGGCTGCTGCCAGTCCGTCATGAAGCCAGGATGAACGTCGGTCTCCAGGACCAACGGGGAGAGCTTGCCGCCCTGGTGGTAAAAACGGATGCCGTCGTCGCCGATGTCCATGCCGCCACCGACCTTGCGGTAGGTGTTCAGGAAGGTCATCATGTCGCGCTGCGACGCGCCCTCGACGAAGATGTCGCCACGGGTAACCAGTGCAGCAGAAGCCCAGGAAGCGGACTCATTGCGGTCCGGCAGCGCCCGGTGGTTGTACCCGCGCAGGTCCTTGACGCCTTCGATGCGAATGGTGCGGTCCGTCTGGACGCTGATGATCGCGCCCATTTTCTGCAGGACCGCGATGAGGTCAATGATTTCCGGCTCCGTCGCAGCCCCAATGAGTTCGGTGATGCCCTCGGCGCGGGTCGCACTGAGCAAGACCTGCTCGGTGGCTCCCACGGACGGGTACGGGAGCGAAATCTTGGCGCCGTGCAGGCCATGGGGAGCAGAGATGTGGATGCCACCCGGGCGCTTTTCCACCACGGCGCCGAACTGGCGGAGCACGTTCAGGTGGTAATCGATCGGCCTGTCACCGATTTTGCAGCCGCCAAGATCGGGAATGAAAGCCTCGCCGATGGCATGGATCAGCGGCCCACACAAGAGGATGGGAATCCGCGAGTCGCCGGCGTGCGCGTCAATAGCGGTACTGGAAGCGGTTTTGGCGCCTTGGGGATCCAGCGTAAGGTCACCCGTCACGGGGTCCTTCGCTACGGTCACTCCATGGAGCTGCAGCAGGCTGGTGACAACCTCCACATCCTTGATCTCCGGCACGTTCCTCAGCACCGATGGTTCACTGCCCAGCAACGCGGCAACCATGGCCTTGGGCACCAGGTTCTTGGCACCGCGAACGGTCACTCGCCCGGTTAACGGGACGCCACCGCGGATTGTCAGAACACTACTCATCTATACCGGTTTCCTCACGACTACTCGCCCCCCAAACTTACAAAGGCTCCAGCTAAGCATAGAAGCTCGCGTTACCGAACCGAAATGGACGCACCCGGCGGCACGAGGATCGGCTTCGCGCCGAAGAGCAGCGGCGGCGCAGCAAAAGTGCGGTCAAAGACCGACGAAAAAGGACCGCCCGCCCCTCCTACGGGGCGCCGGCGGTCCTCTCTCAGCGCAATTCCGAAGCCATTAGCTGTGGCTACTGAACTTTCGCCGGCAGCGTCCTTGGTTTGAAGGACGGGCGCGTGGCCTCGTACGCCGTGATGTCTTCCTCATGCTGGAGGGTCAGCCCGATGTCGTCCAGGCCTTCCAGGAGGCGCCAGCGTGTGTAGTCGTCGATCTCGAAGGGAGCTACGACGTTGCCGCACTCCACTGTCTTGCTGACGAGGTCCACTTTCACCTCGGTGCCGGGCTGGTTCTCCAGCACCTTCCAGATCAGCTCAATGTCGTCCTGGGCAACCTGGGCGGCCAGCAGGCCCTGCTTCCCGGAGTTGCCACGGAAAATATCGGCGAACCGCGAGGAGAGCACAGCCTTGAAACCGTAATCCTTCAGGGCCCAGACAGCGTGTTCGCGGGACGAACCGGTGCCGAAATCAGGGCCGGCCACCAGCACGGAGCCGGAACTGAAGGGCGCCTGGTTGAGGATGAAGGACTCGTCCTTGCGCCAGGCAGCGAACAGTGCGTCCTCGAAGCCCGTCCGGGTGATGCGCTTGAGGTAGACCGCGGGGATGATCTGGTCGGTGTCCACGTTGCTCTGGCGCAGCGGTACACCAATGCCGGTGTGGGTTGTGAATGCTTCCATGGGATCCTCCTAGACTGCGATTCCGGTCAGTGTGCCCGCGGAAGCGGACTCCAGGTCCGACGGCGAGCTCAACGTGCCCCGGACGGCTGTGGCTGCTGCCACCACGGGCGAGACCAGGTGCGTGCGCCCACCCTTGCCTTGGCGGCCTTCAAAGTTCCGGTTGGATGTGGAGGCGCAACGCTCTCCCGGCGCCAGTTGGTCCGGGTTCATACCCAGGCACATGGAGCAACCGGCGAAGCGCCATTCGGCTCCGAATTCCTTGAAGACCTTGTCCAGGCCCTCTGCTTCGGCTTCCAGGCGGACCCGGGCGGATCCTGGAACCACCAACATGCGGACGTTGGGGTCCTTGGCGCGGCCGCGAATGATGTCTGCAGCGACGCGGAGGTCCTCAATGCGGGAGTTGGTGCAGGAGCCCAGGAAGACCGTGTCAACGCGGATGTCCTTCATGGGCGTGCCGGCTTCGAGGCCCATGTACTGCAGGGCACGCTCGGCGGCAGCTTTTGCGTTCTCGTCGCCGAAGTCTTCGGGGGACGGAACCTTGGCGGAGAGCGAGACACCCTGGCCGGGGTTGGTACCCCAGGTCACGAAGGGTTCCAGGGTATCGGCGTCGAGGTCGACTTCAACGTCGAACGTCGCGTCAGCATCCGTGTGGAGTGTGTTCCAGTACTCGACGGCGGCATCCCAGTCGGCGCCTTCCGGCGCGTGGGGGCGACCCTGCATGTAGTCGTAGGTGGTCTGGTCAGGGGCGACCATGCCAGCGCGTGCACCGGCTTCGATGGACATGTTGCAGATGGTCATGCGTGCGTCCATGGACAGTGCCCGGATGGCCGAACCACGGTATTCCAGGACGTAGCCCTGTCCACCACCTGTGCCGATCTTGGCGATCACGGCGAGGATGATGTCCTTGGCCGTAACGCCGGGGCGCAGGGTGCCCTCAACGTTGATGGCCATGGTCTTGAACGGCTTCAGCGACAATGTCTGCGTTGCCATGACGTGTTCAACCTCGGACGTGCCAATGCCCATGGCCAGTGCACCAAAGGCACCGTGCGTGGAAGTGTGCGAGTCGCCGCAGACCACGGTCATGCCCGGCTGGGTGAGCCCCAACTGGGGACCAACCACGTGCACGATTCCCTGTTCCTTGTCCCCCAGGGAGTGCAGGCGGACGCCGAATTCCTTGCAGTTGGCCCGCAGGGTTTCAATCTGGGTGCGGCTGGTGAGGTCGGCGATCGGCTTGTCGATGTCCAACGTTGGAGTGTTGTGGTCCTCCGTCGCGATGGTGAGGTCCACACGGCGCAGCTGCCTGCCCGCCAGCCGCAGGCCTTCAAATGCCTGCGGAGAAGTCACTTCGTGAACGAGGTGCAGGTCGATGAAGAGAAGGTCGGGCTGGGCATTGGCTCCTTCGCCCTCACCTTTGCGCACGATGTGCGCATCCCAGACTTTCTCGGCCAGTGTCTTTCCCACGGCCTGCTCCCTTCACTGCGGTTTGGTTGTTCCTAGTCCACTGAAGCAGCACCGCTGCGAAATAGGCCAGTGAAACAACTTGCATCTCAGATATTGAGACG
>Ga0256797_1000376_pt1 | contig 9647 bp, 4 predicted proteins | sample MC6MC0948MT_FD_190196 | JGI IMG/M metagenome (GOLD analysis project Ga0256797, IMG submission 190196) | Metatranscriptome of enriched soil aggregate microbial communities from Iowa State University, Ames, United States - MC6-MC0948-MT... | ecosystem: Environmental > Terrestrial > Soil >...
AAAGCTTTTTCTTTAGCCGGTACCTGGCTTTACGTACAGAATCAGCAGAAATTCCTAACATGGAAGCCGATTCTTTAATAGAAAATTTTAGTTTGATCAAGGTAATCAACCTGACTTCAGCCGGTGTCAAATTTGGAAATATCACATTTAACTTTGTAAAAAAGTGTTGATGTACCTGCTCAACAAGGTTAGTAAACTCGAGCCACCCGTCTTCAGTAATCAGGCTGGCCTGCTCTATCCTGGAAGCCAGTTCAATATCTATTGCCTGCGGCTTTATTCCCACTTGTTGGTCGGAACGGTGCTGCTCTATCTGCCCCTGCAACTCCTCCAGCAATTGATTTTTAGTCCTGATATTTTCGAGGTAATTCTCTAATTGTTTCCGGGCATTTTCCAGGTTTAAGGCATAAATCTTCCGCTCCGCTTTTCTTCCCTTGCGATGGCTATTAAGTGCCAGCAATACAAAAAGCAATACGGAAACGATGATGACAATAATTAGATTGCGGACCAGTAACTGTCGTTGCCGTTCACTTTCCACCAATTGCATTTTTGCCGCATGCATATTGCTGGCCACCTTTAACTCTGTCCCCAGGAAATTGGAGATGGTAACTCTCGCCTCACTGCTTAATTTATTGGCGTAATAAGTAAAGGAGTCTATACTCTTGACATATTCCGGCCAGTTTCCTTTTTGCGACAGCCATTTAGACAACTGCTCATAATACTCCTTTTTGGCGCCATAGCTGCTACAATGGCAATGCCGTGCGATGCTATCCGCTATTTTTAAAGCAATACCGGCGCTATCATGGTTGCCTAAATACAGGTAAGATTTTGCCTTCATAATCTGCACGGCTATTGCGCTCTCCCATCGTTCAAAGTGCACGCTGCCGGCATAATCCTTGCTTAAGAAAGTAAGCGCATTTCTATAATCACCATGCTTCAGGTAAATGGTACCTATATTACCCAGCATACTTACGATCTCTGCACTGTCGCCGAGCTGTTTAATAATTTCCAGCGCTTTAAAACTGGCCTGCAGCGCATCGCTGGTTTTTCCCAGGTTATAATAAGTCAGCCCGATATTGCCCCAGCAATAATATTCATCTATCTTTTCACAAAAATTGTATTGCGTAGCTTTTTGCAGGAGTTGCAGGGCAAGGTCCGCCTCCCCGTTATCAATATAGATCTGGCCCATAAACGTATAGTAGGACCCGATACCCGGAAACTTTACCACATTGTTTTTATCCCCCAGTATTTCTTTGGTATGTAATATCAACTCAATCCCTTCTGCCTTCTTATTCTGCTTATAAAGTATACCGGCAGCTTTAAACTGGACAAAAGCTACGGCAAGCTCATAACCTTGAAGTTGCAGCGCTTCTATTAATTGATTTAATGCCGGCAGCAGCAAGGTATCCGATGGCTTGTCCGTCACCTGCTTTTGTACCTCTAATAGATCCATGGCATGGTCCCTAAGTTTTCCGCTAACAGAAACCGAAACATTATCCTTTTTGGGGACAGCACATAAATGGGTCTCCCAATAACGCAACAACTCTGTTTCATTGTTTACCTGCTCCTGTGCCCATACGGGCAGGGCATTCAGACTACAAAAAACAAGCAGTAATAACAGGTATAAAGGATGGAAAATTCCTTTCATGTACAGATCAGGTTATAAAACAGCTCACAAACTACAGAAAATTTAATCAATTCCGGTTTTACATTGAGGTAATTTTATAAAAAACAAAAGCAGCAATCTTTAAGTCGATCACTGCTTTCAGTATATTAATTTGTGGAGCTATTATCTTCTGTATCCACCGCCGCCTCTGGAACCACCGCCACCAGATCCGCCGCCGAAACCACCACCACGACTGCCACCGCCGCTGTTAAAATTACTGCTACGGGATGGTGCAGGTGATGAATAAGAACGGGATGGAGCAGGACTGCTGGAACGCTCATAAGTACGTGAAGGTCTTGAAGACTCTCTGGGCGCTGTCATATTAGGTCGGCCAGACTGGTAATTTCTGCTTGGTTGTGACCCTCTGTCAAAATTTCTGTTATTAATATCTCTATTGTTAATATCTCTGGTTCTACGGGAACCATCATTAATTCTGATACCACTATTATTGCCCGGAACGCGATCGCGGGTATAGCCATTCCTTCCACCCTGGTCTACCGTATTTCTACCGGGACGCACATTTGGATTAACGCCTAAATCACCTCTTCTTCTATAATTATCTCTCCCGGAGCCTACAGTACCCGGGTTAGGTCTGATACCACTTGATCCGCGGGATCCGCCTACTACGCTACCATAATTTCTCCTGGGACCATAATTTACCCCTCTGCGGTTGCCGTAGTCGAAGCCATTTCCATAGCCCCAGCCATAGCCGTTACCCCAACCATAACCCCAGCCGGAATAGCCATAGCCACCACCCCAGCCCCAGCCCATATAAGGACGGTTCCAGTAATTGAAGCCATTATATCCCCACCAGTTGCTCATACCCCAACCGGAATTCCAGTAAGGACTGCCCCAGGACATCCCAAAACTTAATCCCCAGCCTCCCATGCGGTAAGGACTGTAGAACCAGGGGTCCATATAAACGGGCATGGCCCAGTAAGGACTATATACAGGGCTCCAGTAGTTATAACCGGCATAAACATCATTAAATCTGCGGAATCGCGTGGTGTAGGAATCATCATCATAATCAATATATCCATCACCGTATTCATCATTATAACTATCGTTGGCATAATTATCCTGATTATAACGCTGATCCTGCTCGTATCTCGTACTGCGGTTACCATTATCGGACCCCGAATTCGAATAAGGGTCATCGGCATACTGAGCCATAGCGGCGCTGCCACTCAACATTAATGCCAAACCGGTGATCAATAAATGTTTCATAATAAATAAACTCTTTTAAGGTTATGCTTTACAGCATTTTTGAGCGACTGGTAATGCTCCTCATTTTAAATTCAACACAGCTTACCAAGATGCCATTCAAAAATACTACTTTTGCGCTTAATATTATAATATATACTTAGACTTTAACTAATCATAAAAGGTTTAATCAATGAGTAAAGAAATTACAGCAAGAGCAGTAGATTATTCACAATGGTATAATGATCTGATAATCAAAGGTGAGCTGGCAGATTATTCTGCGGTTCGCGGATGTATGGTGATCAAGCCTTACGGCTTTGGTCTCTGGGAGAATATGCGGGACGTCCTGGACAAGATGTTCAAGGATACCGGCCACGTTAATGCTTACTTCCCGCTGTTTGTGCCCAAAAGCCTGTTCGAGGCCGAGGAAAAAAATGCAGAAGGCTTTGCCAAAGAATGCGCTGTAGTTACTCACTACCGTTTAAAAACGGACCCTGATAATAAAGGAAAACTGATCGTGGACCCGGAAGCTAAGCTGGAGGAAGAATTAGTGGTGCGCCCGACTTCTGAAGCAATCATCTGGAACACTTATAAAAACTGGATCCAGTCTTACCGCGATTTGCCTATATTGATTAATCAATGGGCGAACGTAGTACGCTGGGAAATGCGTACCCGTTTATTCCTGCGTACTGCAGAGTTTTTATGGCAGGAAGGACATACCGCACATGCTACAGAGCAGGAAGCAGTAGAAGAAGCGGTGAAAATGCTGCATGTTTATGCCGATTTCGTGGAGCACTATATGGCCCTGCCGGTTATTAAAGGGGTTAAATCTGCCAATGAACGTTTTGCCGGTGCTGTGGATACTTATTGTATTGAAGCGATGATGCAGGATGGTAAAGCTTTACAGGCCGGAACTTCCCACTTCCTGGGACAGAACTTCGCTAAAGCCTTTGATGTACGCTTTAGCGATAAAGATAATAATTATGACTACGTATGGGCGACCTCCTGGGGGGTATCTACCCGTTTGATCGGTGCATTGGTAATGGCGCATAGTGATGATGAGGGCCTGATCCTGCCGCCACGTATCGCACCTTTACAGGTGGTTATTGTGCCTATTTATAAAGGAGACGAGCAAAAAGCCATGATCGATGAAAAAGTGGAGGCTGTGATGAAGGAGCTGAAGGCAAAAGGCATCCGCGTGAAATATGACGATGCTGACAATGCCCGCCCGGGATGGAAATTTGCAGAATGGGAGAAAAAAGGGGTACCGGTACGCTTAACCTTCGGGGCGCGCGATATCGTAAATGGTATTGTAGAAATTGCCCGCAGGGATACTTCTGAAAAGCAAAACCAAAACCTGGACGGTTTAGTGGCTACTATTGAGCAGTTACTGGAGGACATCCAGCAAAATATGTATAACAAAGCCAAGACTTTCCGGGATGATAATATCCGCAAAGTGGATAGTTGGGATGAATTTGTAAAAACCTTAGATGAACAGCCGGGCTTCATTGCCGCACACTGGGACGGCACTTCTGAAACCGAAGAAAAAATTAAGGAGTTAACGAAAGCTACCATTCGCTGTATTCCTTTGGACAATCCACAGGAAGCCGGCAAATGTATTTTGACGGGTAACCCGAGTAAAGAAAGAGTATTATTTGCGAGAGCTTATTAATCCTTAAGATAAAAACAAACATTTTTGGCCAACAGTTTATGGATTTAGTAATAAGCTGTTGGCCAAAAAAATGTCAGAAAATATAGAAATAACACGTATATAAAATCTATATTCGCAAAAAATTACCAAGAGAAATTAAATTTAACGACAGTTTATGAGAAAGTTTTATCTGCAAATTTTTGCTTTTATACTGGCTTTATCTATGTTGTCCCCTTCCCAGGAGAGCCGGGCGCAGGATACAACATGGGTGCAAACCTTTACCTTTGACTCCTTATGGACCCGGAGAGCTAAATTCTTCTTTCCTACGGCCAATGAGGAATATCGTAAAATCCTGATGTACTTTAACATCAAATGCTATCCCACGGTTTCCGGTGATGGCAACTATGCCTGCGGAGAATGGGATTACATTTATTTCAATAATATTTATGACCACAGGGGTATATTGGATTCTACCGCAAAGCAGGGACGTTATTTCAAGTTATACAATGGTACCAGCCCGGACAGCTTACGCTATTCGATCCTGCCACAGTATGACCTCTACAAATCCTGGATGTACAATACCGTACCCGTATACACGGCTACCAATAACTATACCGTAGGCGGTACCACTACCCCGCAACCGCATCCTTTTAACCTGGCAGCAGGTAAAGAAAGATCACAATTCATCTGGAAAGCTTCGGAACTGCAGGCTACAGGCCTTACCGCCGGCAATATTACCGGTCTTAAGCTCAACTTCCAGGGCAGTAGTGCTACGCTAAACAATGTACAGATCCGCATTAAGCAGGTACCTTATGACAGTTTTGATGTAGCCGCTATGGAATCTGATACGCTCAGCAAAGTCTACCATTACAACCGCATTATTACTACAGCCGGGTTGAACAATTTCCAGTTCAGTACGCCTTTTAACTGGAATGGTACCTCCAATCTGCTGATTGATTTTTCTTTCGATAACAACAGTACCGCAACCAGCAACCAGTTATTGGGTGAAAACACCAGCTATGCAGCAGGTGTTTATACGACTACCGGTAACTATAGTCTGAGCACTTTTCAAAACCAGGGGGGCAATGTACGTTTCCCGGCCAGTGTCAATATGTTCAGCGGCACGGCACCCCGTACTTATGAGCTCTGGATGAACGTAGATTCTTTTATTGCACCGGAAGGCACGCTGTTTACTGCCGGTCGCAGGGGGGCTAACGGCGCAGATTTTACTATGCGTACAACAACTCCGAATAATAATTACCGCTTAAATGTATGGAGCAGTGCTAACTCACAGGAACCTATTTTTTCAGGTCCGAATACCAAGAATACCTGGAAACAGATGACCGTCACTTATGCTACGGACACGTTCCGCTTTTATATGAACGGTAAGCTGGTCTATACCAAAAGAAGAGCCAATCTTAATACGGATCCCAATAACGGGGAATTCATCTTAGGAGAATCCCGTGAAGGCGGGTATAATTACCTCGGTAAGTTTTCTCACCTACGTATCTGGGATAAAAAATTATCCGATAACGAGATCAAACAATGGGTTGGTAAAGACATTACTTCCAGCCACCCTTCTTTTGTAAACCTGAAAGCCGATTACCGGATCAATTCGGGTACCGGATACAGTATTGATGATGCTTCTTCAAACGGCCAGGCATCCGGCAATATCAATAATAACCTGTGGTGGCAAAAAATAAAACCAAGGGATTATTACTACAATGTACAAAAACTGAACTGGAGACCCCAGGTCGTGTTTGAACGCAATACCTATACCAGTACTACTGACTCTGTAGCGGTGATAGATACGGTTTACAAGGCCCCGGTTACGGTATATGTTTATGGCAACCCCGGAGGTAATTACATTATTGCCGATAACTCACCGCTAAACCCCGGCTTAGCTACAGACACCCTCAAAGTATGGACCAATAAATATAACTATACTTATACTAATGGGGTAAAAACAGACTCTGTACTGAATACCCTGGACAGCGTGATCTATAATCATACGATCAACTGGTACAGCAATACGGTACAATACGAGATCGGGCGCAGCATCTCTCCTTATGGCATTAACCTCGACCTGGGCAACGGTCGTACCCGTATCTATGATGTTACGGATTACTACCAGCTCTTACAGGATACCGTCGACCTGGAAGTGGGTAGCACACAGGAATTACAGAATGTAAGATTTGCCTTTATTAAAGGGGAGCCTGCAGCAGCAGTAAATCACATCGCGCAGCCCTGGGCTCAGAACGGTCATGGTTCTTATACTTATGGTGCTATTGTTAATGAAAATGTACTGGCCCCTAAAACTATTGAACTGCGTCCCGGAACAGACCAGGTAAAATTCAGAAGTTATATAAGTGGACACGGCGGCTCTGAGAATGCTGGCCCGGCCTACCCTAACGGCTGTTGCGAGTTTATGTATAATGATCACTATTATAAATCAGGCGGACAAACGATCAAAACATTCCGTGTAGAAAGAACAGATTGCTCGGTGAACCCGATCTTCCCGCAAGGAGGTACCTGGGTCTATCGCCGCGAAGGCTGGTGCCCGGGCGATATTATCGAATCGCATGACATGAATGTATCGCAGTATATGAATAACGGGCAAATCAACCTGGATTACCAGATCGCTCCCGCTCCTGCCGGTAACGAGAATACCTATAATGGTAATTACCGTATCGGCCTGCAGCTGATCGAGTATAAAACACCGGGTCGTAATAATGATGCCGAGATCTATACGGTACGTAAGCCTAGTGATGATTTTGTATTATCCCGCATGAACCCGATCTGTGTTAACCCGCAGGTGGTGCTTCGCAATGCCGGTAAAAACAACCTTACCAGTGCGGTGATCAAATATAAGGTAGCCGGCGGACAAGAGCAAAGCTTCAGCTGGAGCGGCGATCTTAAATTCCTGGATACTGCAGTAGTAGACCTTCCGGTTAACACTGCTTCATTCTGGGTAGGAGACAATACGAACCGTTTCCTGGCATGGATCGCTGAAGCCAATAATACTACAGATGAGTACAGCGGGAATGATACCGGTATTTCCAGGTACAACCTACCGGATGTATTACCTACACAAAGAGTTGTATTCAGCTTTAAAACCAACAGCAGACCACAGGAAAACACCCTGACAGTGCGTAATATGGCGGGTAATGTAATCCTTTCCAAAACTGGTCTTACTGCTAATACTACCTACAATGATACCCTGAACCTTCCTTTTGACTGCTATACCCTTACATTGGATGATAACGGCGCAGGTGGTGTTGGTGACGGGCTGCAGTGGTGGGCTAGTCCTAACCAGGGCAGTGGTAGCTTCTCTATTTTAAATGCAAATGATGGCCAGGTGCTTAAAACTTTCCAGCCGGATTTCGGTGCACAGATCTTCTACACCTTTACGGTGGGCTGGGCACTTGAGTTGAAGGATAAAGACCTCAGCAAATATGTACAGGTATACCCTAACCCGAATAATGGTCATTTCACGGTAAGTGCCTCCGGCTTTACCGGCAAGGTACAAATGGAGTTAAGTAACTCTTTAGGCCAGACAGTACTGAAAGATGCTTTTGACTGCTATGGCAGCAAATCAGAACATAAAGTACAGGTACAGGGACTTGCATCCGGTGTATATATGTTACGTTTACACAGCGGCAACAGCCATACTGTACAAAAAGTAATCATTAATAAATAAACATAAATACCGTTTTGGTATGAACAAAAGAAAGCCCTGTATCTTATGATGCAGGGCTTTCTTCATTATATACTTTTAAACCTTTTTATTTAAGACATACGACTTCCGAGGTAAATCGTGTCGAGCCGGCAACAGCGCTGTCGATGATCGTCTTTTGTACTGCGTACAGGTTGATACTGCCACAGGGGCTTGCTGCACCTGTCGTATTGAAGGCAAAAGCACCATTGATCACATTGGTCGTACCGGAATAAACATTCGCCGCCAGAGAGCTGCTCAATGTATAGTTTAATAAATAAGTATCACTTACCGTAAAGGTACCGGTTATGCTATCGCCCTTGGCATAGCCGCCACAGCCGCCTTTATTGGTTTTAAGGGCTATTTCCGGTATTTCATTATCCATTTGTATACGACGGCTCATGCCCGACATATCCTCATGTTCGATACTGATCTCCAGCAGGTCCTTCGTTCCGGGATTAAATCTTGCCAGTATACTGCCGATATTATTCAAATAAGACTGATAAACATAATAGCCGTTTGCATCCGGAGCGATCACCGGGTGGGTAATTTGGTTGGTACTGGTATCATAACCGAGCAAATTTAAAGGGCTGTTCAGGTAATATTCCTGGGCCGTAAACAGGTTTTTCACTTTAACCCGGTACTTCATTCCGGCCAGAGGGTGCGATAAACCCTGCATGACAATGGTGCCTCCGAAAGGACTGTTATCGTAGACACTTGCCTGGTTAAACTCAAGCCGGGCACCTGGTTTCGTAAGTCCGCTCAACGGGTTAATATTATCTACAGATACGCCGCCCAGGGTGATCATCACCGGGCTTTTACCATCCCATTTTTTACCCGGAGCTATTTGTATATAGCTATCCACTATATTCCCCCAATAAGGTACCACGTTATGATCTTTGGTGGAAGGAGGAACATTCCAGGAGAGCACCGCCCTTATTTTGACGACCACCGGTTTGCTACATTCATTCCTTAAGCCTGAAAAGTCATAAGGCAAAATAACGGAATAGCTCATACTGTCGCCGGAGCCGCTGACATCATACACATTGACAAATGAAGTCCCGATGTATTTCCAGACGCAGTCTGCTTCGGTCTGCAGCCAGAAGCCGACATATTCCTTGCTCCCCCTGCTGCACAGGTTACCGGAATACCCGTTGGGCTTTTTGATCCGCAGCGTTGCCACCAGGGCTTCCCGGTGATAATCCAGTCCTACACAATGCAACTCTTCGTAGCTGGTATTTCCTTTCAGCAACAGGAATTTTTTCAGGCTTTCGGCCCAGTTCAGCTTTGCTGCTGCGAAGATATTCTGGCTTTGAAGGTTGAGTTGTTCATTCGCTGCATATACGGTTTCATGCAGGATTTTTACGCCCATGCGTTCCGGTTCGATCTTCACTTTCTCTGCTTCATAGACCTTC
>Ga0256797_1000380_pt1 | contig 9594 bp, 7 predicted proteins | sample MC6MC0948MT_FD_190196 | JGI IMG/M metagenome (GOLD analysis project Ga0256797, IMG submission 190196) | Metatranscriptome of enriched soil aggregate microbial communities from Iowa State University, Ames, United States - MC6-MC0948-MT... | ecosystem: Environmental > Terrestrial > Soil >...
CGCCGCAAGGGCGCGCCCCTTGCATGACGATCAGGCCAGGGCTTTCAGCACTGCGTCGCCCATGCCTGCCGTGCTGACTTTCGTCGTGCCCGCCTCGAAGATGTCGGCGGTGCGCAGGCCGTCGGCCAGCACGCGGCGCACGGCGGCCTCGATACGGTCAGCCTGGGGCGCCAGGTTCAGCGAGTAACGCAGCAGCATGGCGGCCGACAGAATCGTCGCCAACGGATTGGCGATGCCTTGGCCGGCGATGTCCGGCGCCGACCCGTGGCTGGGTTCGTACAAGCCCTGGCCGCTGGCATTCAGCGAGGCCGACGGCAGCATGCCGATCGAGCCCGTCAGCATGGCCGCTTCGTCCGACAGGATGTCGCCGAACAGGTTGCCCGTGACGATGACGTCAAATTGGCGCGGGTTGCGCACCAACTGCATGGCGGCGTTGTCGACATACATGTGCGACAGCTCGACGTCCGGATATTCGCGCGCCACTTCAATGACGATATCGCGCCAGAACTGCGACGTTTCCAGCACGTTGGCCTTGTCCACGCTGCACAGCTTCTTGTTGCGCTTGCGGGCCGATTCGAAGCCGATGCGCGCGATGCGGCGCACTTCGGATTCGGCGTAGCGCATCGTGTCGTAGCCCTCGCGTTCGCCCGTGAAGACGCCGTCCGGCGACGAGCGCACACCGCGCGGCGTGCCGAAATAAATGTCGCCGGTCAGTTCGCGGATGATCAGGATGTCCAGGCCGGACACGATCTCGGGCTTCAGCGACGAAGCGCTTGCCAGCTCGGGATACAGAATGGCCGGACGCAGGTTCGCAAACAGGCCCAGCGCCTTGCGCAGGCCCAGAATGGCTTGTTCCGGACGGAATTCACGCGGCAGGCTGTCGTACTTCCAGTCGCCGACGGCGCCAAACAGAATGGCGTCCGATTCCTTGGCCAGGTTCAGCGTGGCCGGCGGCAGCGGGTGTTCGAACTGGTCGAACGCGGCGCCGCCCACGGGGGCCTGCTTGATGTCAAAGGAAACGTCCAGCGCCTTCAGGACGCGCACGGCCTGTTCGACGATTTCCGGGCCGATGCCGTCACCCGGCAAGACTGCAATGTTGTGAGTCATTTAAGAAGCGATCCTGTGATCAGAATAGGGTTCAGGCGATGGGACGGCTTTCCAGCCAGGGATGGCGGGCCAGGCGTTCGGCTTCAAAGGCGCGGATCTTGTCGGCGTGACGCAAGGTCAGGCCGATATCGTCAAAGCCATTGAGCAGGCAGTACTTGCGGAAGGGTTCGATATCGAAGCCCATCGCGCGGCCGTCCGGGGCGATCACAACCTGGCGGTCCAGGTCGATGTTCAGCTTGTAGTTCGGGAAGGCTTTGACCTCATCGAACAGACGCGCCACTTCCAATTCAGACAGCACGATCGGCAGCAAGCCGTTCTTGAAGCTGTTGTTGAAGAAGATGTCGGCGTACGACGGCGCGATGATGGCGCGAAAGCCATACTGCGTCAGCGCCCAGGGCGCGTGTTCGCGGCTGGAACCGCAACCGAAGTTCTTGCGGGCCAGCAGCACCGAAGCGCCCTGGTAACGCGGCTGGTTCAGCACAAAATCCGGATTCAGCGGACGCTTGCTGTTGTCCATGCCCGGCTCGCCGTGGTCCAGATAACGCAGCTCGTCAAAGAGGTTAGGCCCAAAACCCGTGCGCTGGATGGACTTCAGAAACTGCTTGGGGATGATGAGGTCCGTGTCGACGTTTTCGCGATCGAGCGGAGCCACCAGGCCTTCGTGAGTGGTAAATGCTTGCATGATGTCGGTACTCGGAGCTGTGAACGCTTAACGGAACGTGCGGACGTCGACGAAGTGGCCGGCCACGGCGGCGGCGGCGGCCATCGCGGGGCTGACCAGGTGCGTGCGGCCGCCCTGGCCTTGGCGGCCTTCGAAGTTGCGGTTCGACGTGGAGGCGCAACGCTCGCCCGGCTCAAGGCGGTCGGCGTTCATGGCCAGGCACATCGAGCAGCCCGGTTCGCGCCATTCAAAGCCGGCTTCGATGAAGATCTTGTCCAGCCCTTCGCGCTCGGCCTGCTGTTTGACCAAGCCCGAACCCGGCACCACCATCGCCTGGCGCACATTGGATGCGACGCGCTTGCCACGGGCCACGACGGCCGCAGCGCGCAAGTCTTCAATACGCGAGTTGGTGCACGAGCCAATGAACACGCGGTCCACGCGGATATCGGTAAGCGGCGTGTTGGGCTTCAAGCCCATGTATTCCAGCGCGCGCTCCATGCCGCTGCGGCGCACATCGTCTTTTTCACGATCGGGGTCCGGCACGCGGGAGTCCACCGGCAACACCATTTCGGGCGACGTGCCCCAGGTGACTTGCGGCTTGATGTCGCGCGCATTGACTTCCACCACGGTGTCGAACTTGGCGCCTTCGTCGGTGTGCAGCGTGCGCCAGTACTTGACGGCCTGATCCCAGACCACGCCGTGGGGCGCAAACGGACGGCCGCGGAAATACTCGACCGTCTTGTCGTCCACCGCGACCATGCCCGAACGGGCGCCCGCTTCGATGGCCATGTTGCAGACCGTCATGCGGCCTTCCACGGACAGCGCGCGGATCGTGCTGCCGGCGAATTCGATGGCGTGGCCCGTACCGCCCGCCGTACCGATGATGCCGATGATGTGGAGCACCACATCCTTGGCCGTACAGCCGAAGGGCAATTCGCCTTCAACCTTGATCAGCATGCTCTTGGCTTTTTTCATCAAGAGCGTTTGCGTAGCCAGCACGTGCTCGACTTCGGACGTGCCAATGCCGAAAGCCAACGCGCCCAGCGCGCCGTGCGTGCTGGTGTGCGAGTCGCCACAGACGACCGTCATGCCGGGCAGCGTTGCGCCCTGCTCCGGCCCGATCACGTGCACGATGCCCTGGCGCAGGTCATTCATGCGGAATTCGGTAATGCCGTACTTATCGCAATTGGTGTCCAGCGTATCCACTTGCAGGCGGGAGACCGGGTCATCGATACCCTGGGCGCGATTGATCGTCGGCACGTTGTGGTCCGCCACCGCCAGGTTGGCGCCCGTGCGCCACGGCTTGCGGCCGGCAATAGCCAAGCCCTCGAACGCCTGCGGGCTGGTCACTTCGTGCAGCAGGTGGCGGTCGATATAGAGCAGACAGGTGCCGTCTGATTCCTGGTGGACGATGTGGGCGTCCCAGAGTTTGTCGTAAAGGGTTTGGGCCATGGATGCGCTCTGCAAATAGACAATCCGGCTCGTGCCTCACGCGGTTGAAAAGCAAGTCGCTCCCGCGCCGGCCACTGCGGCATGGAGGAATTATGCACACGGTCTGAACCTAGTACAAGCACACCATAGATACTAGTACCACCACTACCATGATCGGCATAAAACGCACCCTTATCGCCTCACTCCGCACCACCTCCTGACAAACTAGCGAACGATTGTGGAAAATTAATCACATAGAAAAACTTTGTTAAAGAAAATAGATTCAGAATTATCTAGCCGATATAATCCGGTTTCACTACGGTTGCGTCTTTTTCGAAATAATGCGAAATAAAACGTATTAATCAAACCGAGAATTTCAGCTACTGTGAAGATCGTGCAAATTCAGCAAAGTTGAGTGATGTTGCGCGACGAAACGTTTTGGCCAGTCGTATCTGCCCGCCACGATTTAACAAATCTTGACTCGGAAGATATGACATTTTCATACAAGATGTCGGCCATTCAATCTCAACCTGACTCGCGAATAATCACTATGGCTTCGTTTTTGCTTAAGAGCACGACTTCGATCCTCGCCCTGGCCTTTGTTCCCGCAGCATTTGCACAGTCCGCCGCACCCGCCGTATCGCCTGCGGCCACCGGCGCCCCATCCGCTGTGACGCTGAACCAGATTGTTGAACAGACGCTGCTCAGCAATCCCGAAATCCAAGCCAAGTACCACGACTTCCAAGCGTCGCTCGAAGGCCAGTCGGTCGCCCGCGCCGCGTACTTTCCGCAGATCAATGCCCAGGGTTACGTAGGCCGCGAATATCGCAGCAATGTGCCGGCCGTGGGCTCGCAGAACTGGAGCCGCCCGGGCTACAACGTCGAACTGCGCCAGCTGATTTTTGACGGCTTCCGTACCAACAACGACGTCAAGCAAGCGGGTTTCGACAAGCTCGCACGTTTTTATGATGTGCTGGCCACCAGCGACAGCACCGCGTTTTCCGCCGTGCAGGCCTATATCGACCTGCAACGCTATCGCGATATGGAGCTGCTGGCCCGCCAGAACTATTCGTTGCACGAAGAAACGCTCAAGCAGATTGGCGAGCGCACCGAATCCGGCGTTGGCCGCCGGGTCGACCTGGAACAGGCAGGCGGCCGTTTGTCGCTGGCCCAGACCAACCTGATGACGGAAACCGCCAACCTGCTGGACGTGCAGCAGCGCTTCCAGCGCGTCACCGGCGCCTTCCCGCCCGAAGCCATGCAGCCCCCGCCCGACATCGGCGACAAGCTTCCTGTGAAACCGGGCGACTTCAATGAGTCGCTGCGCCGCAACCCCAGCTTCCTGTCCAAGCAAGCCGGCCTGCAAGCCGCGCAAGCGGGCGTGGCCTCGTCCAAGGGCGCGTTCTCGCCGAAGTTTGAATTCGTGGCTTCCACCGGCCGCGACCAGAACGACCCCACGCCGCAAACCCGCGACATCCAGAGCTCCAGCGTGCAAGTCGTGATGAGCTACAACCTGTACCGTGGCGGCGCCGATTCGGCCCGCGTCCGCCAAACGGCTGCGCAGTCATACGCCGCACGCGACATCCGCGACTACACCTGCCGCAATGTGCAGCAGGACTTGGCCGTGGCCTGGAATAACATCCAGAGCCTGAGCCAGAAGCTGCCGTTCCTGCGTGACCACGAAGTGGCCACCACCAAAGTCCGTGACGCGTATCGCCAACAATTCCAGATTGGCCAACGTTCGCTGCTGGACTTGCTGGACACCGAAAACGAGTTGTTTGAGTCACGCCGCGCATTGACCAACGGCCTGTATGACCTCAAGCTTGCGCAATATCGCTGGCTGGCGCTGTCGCATGCACTGCTGCCTGCGTTGTCGCTGCAACCCGCGCGCAATGAGATGCCCGAGGAAAACGGCAAGCTGGAAGTATCCGACGAAGTGATCAAGCTTTGCAATTCGACGGTTCCCGACGCAGCCCGCCTCGCGCCCGTGCGCGTTCAATACAACGAAGGCACGCTGCCGCCCACGCTCGTGCCGCTGAACGCACCCAACGCCAAGCCCTGACCGGTGTTGGGTCGCAAGGAGGCCATATGACCCCCCAGGTCAAAGAATTTTCGCAGCTGGACGCGGACTTTGTCCGCGTCCTGGAAGACTTGATCGACGCCTTGATCGCCAATGGCACCTTGCGCATGACGGACCTGCCTATTCAGGCTCAGCAAAAACTTTCACAGCGCAAGCAGCAACGCGCGCGCCTGTCCGAACACCTCGACCTCTTGGATGACGAAGATGGACAAGTTATCTGAAAAGGCCGCTCGGGAATGGCGTGCCGATGCCCGCGCGGCGCACGACGACCCGCTGCTGGACTGCCTGGTTGAAATCACGCGCCTGCACGGCGTGACCGCCACGGCGCAGGCGCTGTCGTCCGGCTTGCCGCTGGAAGAACACCGCCTGACCCCTGCCCTGCTGCCTCGCGCCGCCGCGCGCGCGCAACTTTCCGCGCGCGTCGTCAAACGCACGCTGGACAGCATTTCTCAAGACCTGTTGCCCGCGATTCTGCTGCTGCAAGGCGAACGCGCCTGCCTGCTGCTCAAGAAAGAAGACGGTAAATACATCGTCAGCCACCCTGAATTGGGCGGCAGCTCGGTCGAGATGACGCCTGAAGCGCTGGCCGCGCAGTACACCGGCCTGGTGTGCTTTGTGCGCCCGCAGTTCCGCTTTGACGCGCGCGCGCCAGAAGTCGCCAAGGTGCGCGAGCGCCATTGGTTCTGGGCCGCCATCATGGAAAACCGGCGCCTGTACCGCGATGCGCTCATCGCCGCCCTGCTGATCAACATCTTCGCCATGGCGATGCCGTTGTTCACCATGAACGTGTACGACCGCGTCGTACCCAACAACGCCGTCGAGACGCTGTGGGTGCTGGCCATCGGCATCACGCTGGTCGTGGTCTTCAACATGATTTTGTCCACGGCGCGCTCGCACGTGGTGGACAGCGCCAGCAAACGAGTCGATGTGCGCCTGTCTGCGCAGATCATGGAACGCGTGCTGGACTTGCGCCTGGAAGGCCGGCCGGTGTCGGTGGGGTCCTTTGCGGCGAACCTGCGTTCATTCGAATCCATCCGCGACTTCATCGCGTCAGCCACCATCACCACGCTGGTCGATCTGCCCTTCATCGTGCTGTTCCTGGCCGCCTTGGCCTGGATCTCGCCGTGGATGATTCTGCCGCCGCTGGTGGCCATTGTGCTGATTCTGCTGGTGTCGCTTGCCGCGCAGGCGCGCATGGAAGCGCTGACGATGGCGTCTTTCCAAGCCAGCTCGCAACGCAACGCCACCTTGGTTGAAGCGCTGACCGGCCTGGAAGCCGTGAAGACGCTCAACGCCCAGGGCGCCATCCAGCGCAACTGGGAACGCGCCACCGAATTCATCGCGCAGACGGGCGGCAAGCTCAAGCTGATTTCGTCGTCCACCGTGGGCTTCGTGCAGGCAATTCAACAACTGGTGTCGATCGCCGTCGTGATCATCGGCGTGTACCAGGCACAGGAATCGGCCATGTCCATGGGCGGCATCATCGCTGCATCCATGATTGCCGGCCGCTGCCTGGCGCCGCTGGGCCAGGTCGCCGGCCTGCTGATGCAATATCAAAACGCCCGCACCTCGCTGGGTTCCATCGACAACTATATGAAGCTGCCGATCGAACGCCCCGCCGAAGCCGAGTTCCTGCATCGTCCGGTGTTCCACGGCGGCCTGGAATTCCGCGACGTCACGTTCTCGTATCCCGGCAGCACGCAGCCGGTGCTGAAGAAGGTGTCGTTCAAGCTCAAGCCCGGTGAAAAGGTCGGCATCATCGGCCGCATCGGTTCGGGCAAGACCACGCTGGAGAAGCTGGCGCTGGCGCTGTATCAGCCTACCGAAGGCGCCGTGCTGCTGGACGGCGTGGACGTCCGCCAGATCGACCCGGCCGACGTGCGCCGCGCCATCGGCCACGTGCCGCAAGACCCGACGCTGTTCTACGGCAGCCTGAAGCACAACCTGGCCATGGGCGCGCCCTATGCCGACGACGCCAGCATCCTGGCCGCCGCCAATCTGGCCGGCGTCACCGACTTCGCCAACCTGCATCCCAACGGGTTCGACATGATCATTGGCGAACGCGGTGAATCGTTGTCAGGCGGCCAGCGGCAGTCCGTTGCCGTGGCCCGCGCCCTGATCAACGACCCGCCCATCCTGCTGCTGGATGAACCCAGCAGCAACATGGACCACCAAAGCGAAGCCCAACTGCGCAAGCGGCTGGGCGAGGCCAGCGCGACCAAGACGATTCTTCTGGTCACGCACCGGACCGCGTTGCTGGACCTGGTCGACCGCCTGATCGTGATCGACAACGGTCACATCGTGGCCGACGGTCCCAAGGAGCAAGTTGTGGAAGCACTGCGTCAGGGACGCGTTGGACGCGGGAGTTAAGGGCGCCATGCAGACAAATCCTGGAGAGACCAAGCACGGCCTGTTGGGCGGCTTGTGGCGCAAATTGCGCAACGTCTTCGTATTCTTTTTCGACCGGCTGCTGGACGGCACGGAAAAAGGCAAAGTCGAAAAGCGGTCTGACTATGTCGGCAATGCCGAATGGGTGATCCACGAATCGCAGGCCCGCAGTTCGCGCGTGCTGCTGTGGGTGGCCTTGCTGGCGACCGCGCTCCTGCTTGTCTGGGCAGCGACCGGCAGCATTGACGAGGTGGTGCGTGGCGAAGGCAAGGTTGTGCCGTCGCGCCAAGTGCAGATCATCCAGAGCCTGGATGGCGGCATCGTCGAAGAAATTCTGGTTCGTCCGGGCCAGGAAGTGCAAGCCGGCCAGACGCTGCTGAAGATCGATTCCACACGTTTTGCGTCCTCGTTGGGCGAGAACAACGCGGAATACCTGTCCTTGCTGGCCAAGTCGGCCCGTCTGGAAGCGCTGGCCACTGGCGAGCCTTTCGTCGCCCCGGAAGAAGTGCTGAAGCAGGCGCCCGGTCTGGCCGAAATGGAGCGCAACGCGTGGCAAGCGCGCAACACCGAACTGAACGCCACGGTCAACGTCGCCCGCGAACAGCTCAAGCAGCGCCAGGAAGACCTGCGCGAAACGATCGCCAAGCGCGACCAGGCGTCTGCCAGTTGCGGCCTGACCTCGCGCGAACTTCAGGTGACCCGTCCGTTGCTGAAAAGCGGCGCCGTGTCGGAAGTGGATCTGCTGCGCCTGCAACGCGATGTGGCCCGCTACTGCGGCGAACAGAAAGGCGCCGAGGCGCAGATCGACCGCTTCCAGGCGTCGATCAAGGAAGCGCAAAGCAAGCTCGAAGAATCCGAGCTGAACATCCGCAACCAGGCACGCAGCGAGCTTTCGGAAACCAACACCAAGCTGTCCACCCTGCGCCAAGGCAAGCTGGCGCTGGCCGACCGCGTGAAGCTGGCTGAAGTCCGTGCGCCGCTGGCCGGCACCATCAAGACGTTGTTCAACAACACCGTTGGCGGCGTGGTGCAGCCGGGCAAGGACATCATCGAAATCGTGCCCAAGGACGACACGCTGCTGCTGGAAGTGCGTATCCAGCCGCGCGACATCGGTTTCCTGCACGCCGACCAGAAGGCCGAAGTGAAATTCACGGCCTATGACTTCGCCATCTACGGCGGCCTGGAAGGCAAGGTCGAACAGATCGGCGCAGACACGGTCACCGACGAGAAAGGCAATTCGTATTACGTGGTGCGCGTGCGCACAGACCGCAGCACCGTGGGCGACAAACTCTTGCCTATCATCCCCGGGATGGTGGCCGAGGTTCATATCCTGACGGGCAAACGCACTGTGCTGCAGTACCTGCTCAAACCGATCTTGCGTGCCAAGGCTAACGCCTTTACCGAACGTTAAGGAGAGCTGGAAGGCTTTATGAAACCTGTTCCCGTCCTGTTGATTACGCACGACGACCTGCTCTGGCAGCATTGGCGCGCGCTGGATTCCACGCGCTGGCTGGCTGCCCGCGGGCGGGGTCTGGCTGACCTGCAACGCTGGCGCGAGCAAGGCCGCGTGGTGGCGGTGCTGGACACCGACGTGCCGCGCCTGCCGTCATGGCAAGACCCGGTCTGGTCATCGTCCCTGGCCGGCTTGCATGTGGTGGTGGCCAGCCCCAGCCCGAATGACGAGCAAGGCACCCAGGCGCTGGGCGCGGGCGCCCACGGCTATTGCCACAGTTATGCCCCGGCCGCAGCCTTGTCGCAGGCGCTTGAAGTGGTGGCGTCGGGCGGCATCTGGATGGGCCGGTCACTGGTGACGCGCCTGCTCAAACTGATGACCGAACGCGCTCAGGATTCCCATTCCTGGGACAACGGCCTGCTTACCGAACGCGAAGTCACCGTTGCCCGCTACGCCGCCAGCGGCCAGTCCAAC